>ENA-ORBV01002659-ORBV01002659.1-microbial-mat-metagenome-genome-assembly--contig:-NODE-2659-length-37326-cov-5.741013_pt1 | contig 37326 bp, 36 predicted proteins | sample MGYA00237777_ERZ505514 | MGnify/ENA primary metagenome ERZ505514 (study PRJEB26160, sample SAMN06269048) | microbial mat metagenome | isolation source: Oligotrophic lake microbial mat | place... | reverse complement strand
GTACGGGCCTGGGTCGATCCGCATGCGCCGCACCAACGCGCCGTTGACGTAGATCTCGACATCTGACGGGGCGGTAGCATTGCCGCGGACGACCGGCGTGGCGAAACGGTAGTAGTAGGGATCGAGCCCGTAGTTCTTGCTGAAGGAGGCGCCCACCATGATGGGCGCCGAGCCGAGTGGCGCGGCCTGCGTGACGAGGTCGCCCACCTGGAGGCGCTGGCGCGCCGACGCGCGGTCCACGCTGAGCGTGCTCAGGCCTCGCACGAAGCGTCCCTCGGCTCCGACATTGAACCCGGACACGGCGGACGTGTTGCCGAAGAGCGCCAGGCCCGCCTCGCCGTAGCCGGTGGTGCCCGCCGTCTGGTCCCACGTGGCGCTGTAGTTCACGTAGCCGCTGGCGCTGTGGGAATAGACGATGCCGTCAGGCCGGTCGCGTTGCAGGACGACGACGTTCAGCTCGAAGAACCGCGGGTCGGCCGTGATGTTGATGATGATCTCGCTCAAATCGAGGAAGTGCGTCACGTTCGGGGCGAGGGAGTTGAGCAGGACGTGCGGCCCTCCGAACAGCGTCTCGCGCCGGCCCTCGAAGCCTTTGAGTCCGGCCTGCTCGAGCGCCGCGATCGGCATCCAGACGTCGTCGCCGTCAAGCGCGGCCAGGACGTCCCCCTTGGGGACGCCGTTGACCGTGAACTGCCAGAACGATTGCTGCGGCTGGCCGGCGGCCGCCACGGTGGCGGCGGCCAGCAGCACGGCCAGCGCAACCCGACAGACCATCAAGCCTACTGGGTGCAGGCGTTGGCGGGCATGTCGAGCTTAGACGTCAGCACCTGATCGTGGGCGTAAACCTCGATCTCGAGGAACTTGGCCGGCCGGCACTGCGACGCACTGGATGTGTAGTCCCACGTGCGTGTCTTCCCGGCCAGCACGTACCAGCCCTGAAGCGACTCCTCGAACACCACTTCATCAGGGCCCGACATGCCGCGGATGACGACGTTGTCCACCATCGCGTGCGTAGTGCCCGTGTTGGTGAGGGCCACCGAGACGACACGCCTGGCGACGGTCACCGAGTCGATCTTTCCGCTGAGCGTGACCTTGGTCGGCTCGATGAATACCGGCACGCCGATGCGCGTGCGCACGGCCACTTGGGTGGCGCCGACCGGCGCGGCCCCAGTGGGCAACTCCTCGATCATGATGCGATAGGCCTTCTCGATCGGCCCCTGCGCGGACGTGGTCCCGACGCGCACGCGCTGGATGGTGTGCGGTTTGAGGCTCACCAGCGGCGGGAAGATCACGACGTCGGTGCTCGGCGTCAGCATCATCGTCCCGTTCGGAGGCGCCTGATCCCATGCGAACGCCTTGACTTCGAAGCGAATTTCCTTGGCGGTGGGGTTGGTGATGGTTATCACGGCATTGTTCGCCCTGGCGTCGAGCTTGATCAGCAGCGGGTCCACCGAGAATGCGGACTGTGCGCCGGCGGCGCCGGCGGTGAGGGCGAGCAGGGCAAGGGCGCCCACGAACGACAGTGTAGTGTGGCGTGTCATGAACAGGCGCTCCTCTAGAAATCGACCGTGACGAGGACGGTGTCCTGGAACGCGCCTTCCGGCACGTCCTGGGCTCCGGCCACGCGGCCGTACACCGTGAACTGCCGCTGATCGCGCGAGGGTGCGACGCCGGCCTCCAACCGATCAGCTGCCGTGGTGCCCCAGCGCTGGGTGCGGCCCGAGTCTTTATAGGCTTCGTAGGTGAGGTAGTTGGTGCCGCCGCTGGTCATCCGGCGGATCTCGCCCTCCGCGTTGGTGCCGTTGTCCATGCCGATGTTGACGGCCGTCCCCTTGGTGCAGGCCACCGTGAGCGTGGTCTGGGCGTCAAGTGGCGCGGTGGCGTTCGCCTGGACGGGATCGTAGTTGCCGAAGGCCAGGGGCTGCGCGGTGATCGTGCACTTGCGGATCACGTTGGCGCTCACCTGCATGTTGGTGGACGACTGGCCGCCCTGGGCCGACACGTCGGACGACCGCAGGGTCACGAAGCCAGCGATGGCCGCGACTGTGAAGAGGGTCAAGAGTGTGTAACGGAGTCGCTTTTCCATAGCTGCAAGCATCGTTCTTCTCAACGAGCTTGGCTGTACACAAGAGCACACTTGACCACACTAACGACCTAGAAGAGCAACTGTGACCACGAGGGTGTCCTGAAACGAGCCTTCCGGTACGTCCTGGCCCCCCGGCACCCGTCCAAAGGCCTCGAATAGCCGTGGATCGTGCGCCGGCGCCCCGGCGCCGTCATCGAGGGAGATCTCGACGGTGGTGCCCGTGGTGCAGGCAACAGTCACGGCGTGGACGGTCCTCGAACGTGCCATCTCGTGAAGTAGAGATGAAGCCTATTTTTCCCTGGGTGGGCGCAGACCGGCGTCGGGGGCCTGGTACGCGCCGGAGCGAACCTGCCGCACCATCGCCGCCAGGCTCGTGGCGGCCTGACTGACTTCGACAAACAGATCCTGATCCTGATCAAGGGCCTGGTGACTGGTGGCATACGGCTCGTACCACCCAATCCAGGTGTCCAGAACGGCGGTGGGGCCGGCCTGAATCATGCCGATGTCGGTCAGCCAGTCCACCAACATCCGGCGCAGATTCTCCGGTCCGGCCGCGTCACCGTGCGTCACGACCGAAAACGCACGCCCGGCCAGATGTTTGGGGTACGGCCACCCCGCCAACTCGACCTCCTTGGCCTTGGCGGGGTCCTTGCCATTGGTGGTCGTGGGGTCTGGATTGCCACCGTCCGCACAGACCAGGCGATCGATGATGAGCTTCAAACTGGCCGGCACCTGGTACCAGTGCACGGGACACACGATCATGACGCCGTGGGCGGCCGTCCAGCGTGGATACAACTCCGCCATCCAGTCGCCGCTTTGCCCCAGGGCGTGATTCGGATAACACGAGCAGGGCCAGTGGCACAGCGGTTGGGCCGTGGAGACACACGCCTTGCAGGGGTAGATCACCTTCAACGGCTCGTCGGCCATCGTCGAGATATCGAGAAAGTCGACCTCAAAGCCGTCGATGGCGGCGATCGTTTCCTGCGCGCGCTGGGCGAGACGGCGAGTCTTCGAGATTTCCCCTGGGCAGGTATGTTCGCTGCGGGTCGAGCCGTTGACGATCAGAATGCGCGAGGGCGATCGCGGATCCTTCTGCCGCTGTTCGGCGGCCTGAATCGCTGCGCGTGTCTGGAGCCACTCCAGTGACAACTGCTGTTCGGAATGCGCGAATTCCGGACCTGCAGGAGTGGTCCGCGGTGACTTGCGGTATTTGATGTACCCGTCCCACGCCTTCTCAAAGACGGCATCCAGCTCGGGTTTGACTTCGTCGAACACGGGATCATAGAACCGTGCGTCGAAGCGCTGGCGATACTCGCGCTTGGTCAGCGCTACATAATCGGTCTGCTTTCTGACGTCCGGGGTGTCCATGCCGCCTCCTGTCTTTGCGTTCTCGGCATGATAGCGTCATGGAGCATTGATGTCCCACGATGCCCGTGGCCACACGCGAAGCGTGACACGCTTCGGCAACGACAGCATCAGTGTGTTCGGCACGCTGGCCAGTCCTGTCGCCACTGCCGGCCAGGCGCTCTTCGCGCCCTCCACCGCGCGCTTCGGCGGCCCTCGCCAGGTGCAGCTCGGCGCCAAGGTCTCGTTCTGAGGCGGTCAGCGCCAGTGTCGTCGCGAGTAGTCGCCGATCGCCACCACGGCGAGGTCTTCCAATAGTCCGGCGGCCACACCCGGCAGCGGCAGCCGCCGGCGTGCCTCATAGAACAGGTGCGCCGCCACGACGGCGGTGGCGGCTCCCAGCAAGCCGCCGAGCAGTACGTTCTGGCGGCGTTCGGCGGAAATGACCCCACCGACCAGCGCGCCCATCGCCGCCCGTCCCGCCAGCGGCAGCGGATTGACACGGGCGCCGATGAAGGGCAACTTGTCGACGACCATTTCTGCGGCGGCCAGTGCCGGCAACACGTGCGCGAACGGCCCGCCGCGCGTGAGAGCGAGGGTCGCCGGGCCAGCCATGCTGCGCATGCCGGTGACGGTGCCGAGCGCCACGATCTGCCTGATTGACTCGGTGGTCATAGAGGATCCTTCCAGTAGCGGTGATAGGTGAACGTCGGGTCGATACCAGGGGGCACGAGGTGCGGCGCGCCTTCGTGCACGAGCCTCGACATCCGGCGATGCGCCTCTCGGTGCCATTTGCGTTGATACCGCCCCGACACCAACTCAAAGCCGAGGGCACTCCACCAATTCGGCAGGTCGCCCCCCTTCCAGCGAGCCTCGATCCGGAAACGAAGCCGGCCCTGCGAATCCTGTGTCACCACGAACCACTCGACGCCGCGCTCGATGTGGCCCGTGAGGGTGTCGTAACGGAATCCGAACTCGCCCAGGTCGTTGCGAACGCGGTTGACCACCGCCGGGCATAAATAGCGCAGCCCGAGCACCTTCACTTCGAGCAGCAATCGGCGATGCAGCAACGCAGCATCGCGGTTGAAGTGCGCGGTGACGATGGCCGGATCGGAAAACTCAAAGTTCGTCAGGGCGACTCGCGCCCGCTCCAGACACGCACCGCCGTCCGCGTCGCTGGCAATCTCGGACTCGGACCACGTATGCAACCAGCCCCGCGCGCAGGTCATCTCCTCTTCAGCCGCCTCGAAATTCAGTCCGATGCCGGACAGGAGCGCGAGGCGCACCGTCAGTTCCTCTCGCGACCAGCTCTGTAGAACGCGCCATTCTGCCATCAGCCACCGGCCGCGATGAATGTAGGAGAGTTGCAGGGACCGCCGTCTTCGGGCACTTCGTCGGCCTCTGCTGTGTCAGCGTGGATCGCATCGCGCACCTGGGTGCCGACCGACGCGGCCGTGCGGTTGATGAAGTCAGTCCACGTATTGGTTTGCATCGCCTCGCCGATCGCCACGAAGCCGGCGAGCGTGGCGACGCTGGACGAGCGGGCGCGGCTTCGAATGTGAAAGACCACGTCGCCGGCTGGATTGCGGTAGGCGCCGAAGGTGATGCGGCCGGCCTCCGGATGCCCTTTCAAAGTACCGAGGGTCAGACTTTGAGCATCCTCATGGATGACTCGCACGCGGCAGCGCTGGGCAGGCATAATCACGATGTCGAGTACGGCGCCGAGGGCGACACCCGCTTCGGCCGTAAACGTCACCAACGCTTCCGGCGGCAATTCGCAGAAGTGCGCCTTGACATGCGCCATCAGATCAATCGGACCAAAAAGGCAGTTGTCCAACACGGCCCAGTAGTCGCGCTTCAACAGCGGGCCGGTACCACACGACGCTGGCGCCGAGTCGTCAGGCCCAGTGGCAGCGGGGTTTGGCGTAGAGGCATCGAGGTTGGCGGAGTCAGTCATGACAATTTGTCTGGAATAGCACTTGGTGCCGAACTTGCAGCCGCAGTGTGCATGAGCGCACTTGATGTCAATCCTGCCGCAGCCGCCTCCTTATACGCCGCTCCCGTAGCGGTCGTCCGACCTGAGCACGGAGAAGGTGAGTTTACGCGGGTGATCGAACAGCAGGCCGCGAAACTCCCTTCGCACCTGTTTCTATTTTGCGCCTTTGGGGCGATGGCCCTATCGGCGGCACTCGAGCTGTCTGGTCGCACTCGCGCGAGCCGTTTTGTTGCCCAATGGCCAACTCCGTTGCTGGTGCTCGGGACATATAACAAGCTGGTGAAGACACTGGGCACCCGCTGAACGCACAGCCAGCCCAGCCGTTGTTCGAGCACACCATTAGTTTTCGGCGCACGACCTGGATTCTCTCGCATCATTTTTTTCGGTATCCCTGATGACAGTGTGCAATGCTCGCGCCACGATTCGGCGACGTCCCCGCCACGGGCCGAAGGCTGGGACGACCCACCGAGACTCAGAATGAGACTTTCGTTGCTGATTATCGGTGCGAGCACGGGGTGTCCAACTATGTCTGGTGGCCAGGCGCTTGACGTTGGCGCTCACCGACGGGCTGGGCCAGACGTCGGCGTGAAGGATTGCCTGTAATCGTCAGCGAATCCCACGTCGGCGGTGGCGCATTACGCGACAGAGTTCACGGTGCGGCGCGCTTTCGTCGCGGTGGCTGGCACGTCGGGCACCAGTACGTGCTTCGCCCGTCCAGCCCGGCCTTGCGCATCTGAATCTCGGCGCCGCATCGGTGACACGGCTTCCCAGCCCGGCGATAGACCCAGAGTGCCTCCTCGCGGTTCAGCCGGTTGGTCATCGTCCGTCTGGCGCCGGGGCTCTCGGCGTTCTCGCTGACATTCTTGCGGAGCGCGTGCGCCGCCGACTCGACCAGCACGATGATGGTTGCCGGTTGCAGATCGCCGACCCGATCGAACGGGTCCACCCGGCATTCGAACAGGATCTCGCTCTTGAAGACATTGCCGACGCCTACAAGGTCTACATGAATCTGCTCTGGCTCGGTGGCGCGGTTGGACTTGGCGCCGGTGACGAGGCGGGTGGGGCCGACTACAAGCCGCGCGACGTGGCGTATGACATCCTGGCCGACCAACTGCAGCAGCTGGCTGACGCCCAGAAGGACTTCGATCGGCACATCACGGTGGACGTTCCAACGTTCAACAAGTCGATGTCGGGCAAGATTCCGGTCATCAAGATTACGAAGTGATTTAAATGCGAAGACCTCACCAGCCGTTGCGGGCGCGCTGAGCGGTGATCTGCGCCACATGGTGGCGGCTGTGCCACGCGTAGAGGCTGAGCAACGCGGTCAGTGTGAGCGGACCGCGTTCAGGGTGCTGGATCGCGCGCTCAAACTGCGACGGTTCCAGCGTCTTCAGCAGTGAGACCAGGCGCTGGTGCTCGGCGGGATTTTGATGACCCGCACATCAATGACGGTGCCGTTGCGCCTCCTGCAGACGCGCTGTGGGCAGCACTCCCCGCAGAAGCAGGCTGCGCTTCTTCACCGCCAGTGTCGTCGGGAGTAGTCTCCGATCGCCACCACGGCCAGGTCTTCCACCAGACCGCCCGCCACGCCTGGCAGGGGAAACCGACGGCGGACCTCATAGAACAGGTGCGCCGACACGATTGCGGTCGCGGCTCCCAGCAGGCCGCCGAGCAGCACGTTCTGGCCGCGTTGCGCGGAAATAACCCCGCCGACAACCGCGCCCATCGCCGCCCGCCCCGCCAGCGGCAGCGGGTCGACCCGGTCACCGATGAAGGGTAACTTGTCAGCGACCATTTCTGCGGCGGCCAGTACCGGCAACACGTGTGCCAACGGCCCGCGGCGTGTGAGGGCGAGGGTCGCCGGTCCAGCCATGCTGCGCATGCCAGTGGCGGTGCCGAGCGTCACGATCTGCCTGATCGAGTCGAAATTCATAAAGGATCCTTCCGGTAGCGATGATAGGCGAACGTCCGTTCGATGCTGGGGGGCACGAGGTGCGCCGCGCCTACGTGCACGAGCCTCGACATCCGGCGGTGAGCCTCTTGGTGCCACTTGCGTTGATACCGCCCCGACAGCAGCTCAAAGCCGAGGGCACTCCACCAATTAGGCAGGTCGCCCCGCTTCCAGCGGGCCTCGACCCGGAAGCGAAGCCGGCCCTGCGAATCCTGTGTCACCACGAACCACTCGACGCCGCGCTCGATGTGGCCCGTGAGGGTGTCGTAACGGAATCCGAACTCGCCCAGGTCGTTGCGAACGCGGTTGACCACCGCCGGGCATAAATAGCGCAGCCCGAGCACCTTCACTTCGAGCAGCAATCGGCGATGCAGCAACGCAGCATCGCGGTTGAAGTGCGCGGTGACGATGGCCGGATCGGAAAACTCAAAGTTCGTCAGGGCGACTCGCGCCCGCTCCAGACACGCACCGCCGTCCGCGTCGCTGGCAATCTCGGACTCGGACCACGTATGCAACCAGCCCCGCGCGCAGGTCATCTCCTCTTCAGCCGCCTCGAAATTCAGTCCGATGCCGGACAGGAGCGCGAGGCGCACCGTCAGTTCCTCTCGCGACCAGCTCTGTAGAACGCGCCATTCTGCCATCAGCCACCGGCCGCGATGAATGTAGGAGAGTTGCAGGGACCGCCGTCTTCGGGCACTTCGTCGGCCTCTGCTGTGTCAGCGTGGATCGCATCGCGCACCTGGGTGCCGACCGACGCGGCCGTGCGGTTGATGAAGTCAGTCCACGTATTGGTTTGCATCGCCTCGCCGATCGCCACGAAGCCGGCGAGCGTGGCGACGCTGGACGAGCGGGCGCGGCTTCGAATGTGAAAGACCACGTCGCCGGCTGGATTGCGGTAGGCGCCGAAGGTGATGCGGCCGGCCTCCGGATGCCCTTTCAAAGTACCGAGGGTCAGACTTTGAGCATCCTCATGGATGACTCGCACGCGGCAGCGCTGGGCAGGCATAATCACGATGTCGAGTACGGCGCCGAGGGCGACACCCGCTTCGGCCGTAAACGTCACCAACGCTTCCGGCGGCAATTCGCAGAAGTGCGCCTTGACATGCGCCATCAGATCAATCGGACCAAAAAGGCAGTTGTCCAACACGGCCCAGTAGTCGCGCTTCAACAGCGGGCCGGTACCACACGACGCTGGCGCCGAGTCGTCAGGCCCAGTGGCAGCGGGGTTTGGCGTAGAGGCATCGAGGTTGGCGGAGTCAGTCATGACAATTTGTCTGGAATAGCACTTGGTGCCGAACTTGCAGCCGCAGTGTGCATGAGCGCACTTGATGTCAATCCTGCCGCAGCCGCCTCCTTATACGCCGCTCCCGTAGCGGTCGTCCGACCTGAGCACGGAGAAGGTGAGTTTACGCGGGTGATCGAACAGCAGGCCGCGAAACTCCCTTCGCACCTGTTTCTATTTTGCGCCTTTGGGGCGATGGCCCTATCGGCGGCACTCGAGCTGTCTGGTCGCACTCGCGCGAGCCGTTTTGTTGCCCAATGGCCAACTCCGTTGCTGGTGCTCGGGACATATAACAAGCTGGTGAAGACACTGGGCACCCGCTGAACGCACAGCCAGCCCAGCCGTTGTTCGAGCACACCATTAGTTTTCGGCGCACGACCTGGATTCTCTCGCATCATTTTTTTCGGTATCCCTGATGACAGTGTGCAATGCTCGCGCCACGATTCGGCGACGTCCCCGCCACGGGCCGAAGGCTGGGACGACCCACCGAGACTCAGAATGAGACTTTCGTTGCTGATTATCGGTGCGAGCACGGGGTGTCCAACTATGTCTGGTGGCCAGGCGCTTGACGTTGGCGCTCACCGACGGGCTGGGCCAGACGTCGGCGTGAAGGATTGCCTGTAATCGTCAGCGAATCCCACGTCGGCGGTGGCGCATTACGCGACAGAGTTCACGGTGCGGCGCGCTTTCGTCGCGGTGGCTGGCACGTCGGGCACCAGTACGTGCTTCGCCCGTCCAGCCCGGCCTTGCGCATCTGAATCTCGGCGCCGCATCGGTGACACGGCTTCCCAGCCCGGCGATAGACCCAGAGTGCCTCCTCGCGGTTCAGCCGGTTGGTCATCGTCCGTCTGGCGCCGGGGCTCTCGGCGTTCTCGCTGACATTCTTGCGGAGCGCGTGCGCCGCCGACTCGACCAGCACGATGATGGTTGCCGGTTGCAGATCGCCGACCCGATCGAACGGGTCCACCCGGCATTCGAACAGGATCTCGCTCTTGAAGACATTGCCGACGCCTACAAGGTCTACATGAATCTGCTCTGGCTCGGTGGCGCGGTTGGACTTGGCGCCGGTGACGAGGCGGGTGGGGCCGACTACAAGCCGCGCGACGTGGCGTATGACATCCTGGCCGACCAACTGCAGCAGCTGGCTGACGCCCAGAAGGACTTCGATCGGCACATCACGGTGGACGTTCCAACGTTCAACAAGTCGATGTCGGGCAAGATTCCGGTCATCAAGATTACGAAGTGATTTAAATGCGAAGACCTCACCAGCCGTTGCGGGCGCGCTGAGCGGTGATCTGCGCCACATGATGGCGGCTGTGCCAGGCGTAGAGGCCGAGTAATGCGGTCAATGTCATCGGGCCGCGCTCGGGGTGCTGCAGCGTGCGATCAAACTGGGACGGCTCCAGCGTCTTCAGCAGTGCGACCAGGCGCTGGTGCACGCCGTCAACGATGCCGACCGAGAGCGCGACGGGTGTCTTGTTGTCAGCGGTCTCGGCCCACGCGACCTCGTCGTAGGGCTTGATGGTGGGATTGGTTTCGGTGACGCCCAGTTTGAACCGTGTGTACGCGTTCATGTGGCTGTCCGCGAGGTGATGCACGATCTGGCGCGGGCACCAGCCACCGTCGCGATACGGCGTGTCGAGTTGTATGTCGGTCAGTCCGGCGACAGCTGCCGAGAGCGCGGCGGGCATCGCGGCAATCGCGGCGATACAGTCGGCGCGGCCGACCGCGTCGAGCTGTGATTCACGCGTCCATTTGCCAACGGGATAACGGATGTCCTCAGTCATGCGCATATTCTACGTGCGTACTCTTGTGCCACCACACGAGTAGAAGCGACGCGCCGATCAGGATCAGACCGATCGACAGCCCCGTCCACAACCCGGCCACGCCCCAACCATAGGAAAAACACAGCGCATACCCGATCGGCAGACCAATCACCCAGTGACCGATCAGATTAAAGACCATGGGAGTGCGGGTATCGCCCAGGCCGCGCAAGGCTCCGGTGGTCACGGTCTGCAGCCCATCAAACAACTGGAACACCGAACAGATAAACAGCAACACCACGCCGAGCTCAATCACACTCGGATCAGAGGAATAGACACGAATCAGCGTCTCGGGAATCGTGAAGAACATCACGGCGGACAACACCATCACTGTCGAGGCAATCCCGAGCGCGGTCCAGCCGGCCCGTCGCATGCCCAGGGCGTCACGACGACCCACGGCCTGCCCGACCCGCACCGCTGCAGCGGACGACAGCCCAAATGGAATCATGAAGATGAAGCCCGCGATGTTGAGCACCACCTGATTGGCAGCGGCGGCCAGCGGCGCAATCCGTCCCGCCAATGCGGAGGCGGCCGCGAACACGCCGACTTCCAAGGTGATCTGCACTGCGGCGGGCCAACCCAATCGGAAGAGCTGCCATACACGCGGGCCATCCCACACAAACGGCACATCATGCAGCCCCGACGGCCGCTGACGTTCCTGATAGACGATCACCGCGAACAGACTGCCAGCGAGCACGATGCGCGAGGCGACCGTCGCCCACGCGGCACCCACCACACCCAATGCCGGCGCCCCCAGGTTGCCGTAGATCAGCACCCAGTTCACGAACGCGTTCATGATGTTGGCCGCCACCAGCGCGATCATGATCGGCCGCACCAGATTCATCGCCTGCAGATACCGACGACAGACCACGTACGCAAACAGCGGCGGCGCAGACCAGACCAACAACTCGGTGTACGCGGTGAGCTCCGGCAACAGGTCCGGGTGGAATCCAACATACGGAAGACTGGCCACGCCGATCTGCGCCACCACCATCAACGCCACCGCCAGCAGCGCCGCCAACTGCAGCCCGGCAAACAGCCACCGATGACACTCGTCGATTCGGCCGGCCCCGAAGTTCTGCGACACAAACGTGTCGAGCGCGAGCAGGGTTCCGAAGCCAAAAACCATCAATGTCATGAACAGGATGCCGCCCGTGCCCACGGCGCCGATGGCCGACGGTCCGAGCGGACCGACCATCACGGTGTCGACGATGCTCATGGCGAACCAGCCCATTTCGGCCAGCACCACCGGCACGGCAAGTCGGAGCATCGGGCGAAGTTCGCCCTCTGACTCCGGCGTCGTTGTCACCACACCACCTCGGTCAGGTAGGTCTGCCCCGCCAGGTACACCACCTGACCTCGTCGCACGTGATGCCTGACAAGAGTCAGCGGCACAAGTCGCGACAGGCGGCCCACACGAAATTCGTTGATGGCGTTCAGCAGCTCGTCGCGGTCGCCGGCATCGATCTGACCGCGGAAGTACCCGACCATGTGCATCAGCACGTTCGCATGTTTTTTCGGCGTCGCCAGCAGTGTCATGGACCGCATGAGCTCGGCGGTATACGCGTCGCGAAGTGCTGCACGTTCCATGCCTTTCGCATCGGCGACCAGTCGGCCAAGACGACGATAACCGTCGGTGGTATGTGCGAGCACCGCCAGTTTGTGCGCGGTGTGGAAGGCGACAAGTTGCCCAATCGTCCACCGACCTCGAAACAATTCCTGCAGCCGATGATACGCAGAGAGTCGTTCGAGGAAATTCTCCCTCAGTGCCTCGTCCTGCAGCCGCCCTTCTTCTTCGACGGGCAAGTGTGGCCACCGTGCGAGCAACGCGTCGGCGTAGACGCCGCGACCGGTCTTGGCAGGGATGCCGGTGTCCTCATAGACCTTGACGCGCGTCAAGCCGCAACTGGGCGAGTCCTTTTTCAAGACATACCCGGACAGGTCGTCGTCTTTCAGTTGTTCCACACGTTTTTTCGCGAAGGCCCGCATGGCTGTCGTGTAGTCGTGACCATTCGCCATGATCAACCGCACGTCGTCTTCGCGCCGAATCAGGCGCAGCGTTTGGCGAGGCGTGCCGAGGCCGAGTTCAACTTCGGGACATACGGGCACAAACACCACGCGCGCGCCGAGGGTGTCGGCCACAAAATCGTGCCGTTTGTGACCGCCGTCGTACCGGACTTTCTGCCCGAGCAGGCACGACGACACACCAACCCGGATCGGATCGGCCATCAGCGCACGGCCGTCATGACGAGCTCGACCAGTCCGTTCCGGCTGACCAGGCCCGTGCCGACCGTCGCCCGTGCCGGTGGGGCGGTGGGAAAGAACTCGCGGTACACGGCGTTCATGGCCGCGAAGTGCGAGAGGTCGGTCAGATACACGGTCGTGTCCACCACGTTGGCAAAGGTCAGCCCCTGCGCCGTGAGAGTTCGCTGAATCCGTGTCAGCGTCTCGCGCGTCTGCGCGGTCACGTCACCAACGTTGCCTTCCGTGTTGCCGAGCACGCCGGAGAGGTAGAAGCGATCGCCGGTGCGAATCGCCGGGGAGAGCGGCAGGCTTGGCGAGACGATCGGTCCGATTACCTCGCGGTCACCCGTGGTCGCGACCAGCGTGATCTCCACCAGATAGTCCGGCGTCATGAGTGGCGTCACAGCCGTGGCGCGGGCCGGCGGGTCTTTGGGAAAATAGGTGCGATACACCTCGTTCATCTCGGCGAACGCGGTGTCACTGGTGATGAACACCTTTGACGAGACAACGTTCTCAAGTGTCAGTCCCGCGGTACCGAGCAGTGTCGTGGCGTTCTCGAGGATTGTCTTTGTCTGCTGCGCCACAGTCCCCGGTACAAACGAGTCGTCGGTCCCTTTTCTCGAGATGAGTCCAGACAGGAACACCAGTCCTCCGGCCTTGACGATGGTCGAGTACGGACGCGCGGCCTTGACCCACCCGTCCGGATGCATCGTCTCGCGCGAAGTCCCATTGGGCACGGCGACTGCGGCGATTTCCACCAAGGCCCCGTTGAGCAGATCGGAGGCTACGGTCGTACGGGTCGGCGCCTTGTCGGTGAAGTAGGCGCGGTACGCGTCGTTCATCTGGGCGAAGTCGCCGGGGTTCTTCAGGAACACCGAGACACTCACCACCTGCCCCATCGACGAGTTGGCGGCAGCCAGGATCTCGCCCATCCGGTCGAGGATACGGCGGGTCTGTGATGCCACATCCGGTCCGACGAGCTGCCCATCGGCACCGGTGCCGAGCAGCCCGGAGACATAGACCAGGCCGCCGCCCACGGTGGCCGGACTGTACGGCCCGATCGGGGGCGCGCCGGCGGTGATTACAATCTTGGGTCCTGTCTGTTCCATGGTCTGTGCTCCCTGACAGGCAATGAGGGAGAACGCGATGGCCACCATTGCTGTCTGCTTCATGCGTATTAGAATAGCCGCTCCCCGGAGGTTCACCATGAAGATCACCCGACTCGCCTCAGTCCTCGTAATTTTCGGCCTGGCCATCTCGTCCGTGCATGCAGACGTCAAGACCCGCCAGCGCACTCAACTCAAGTTTGAAGGGATGCTCGGCCGGATGGTCGGCCTGGCCGGAGGCGGTGCGGCCGCCGATGGCATCAACGCCACGGTGGCGGTCAAGGGATCGCGCAAAGCGGAGATCAACGACCGGACGGGCCGGATCGTGGACCTTGCTGAGGAAAAGGTCTACGACCTGGACGTGCGGAAGAAGGAATACCGCGTGGTCACGTTCGCCGAGCTGCGCGAGCAGTGGAAGAAGGCGAAGGCGGACGCCGAAAAGCAGGCGAAGGACATGCCGACCGAGGAGCGTCAGGAGGCGACCGAGGCCGGCAAACAGGTCGACATCACGGTCGATGTCAAAGAGACCGGTGCCACCAAGTCCATAGCCGGTCACGAGGCCAAACAAGTGATTTTGACCCTGACGGCGTTTGAAAAAGGCAAGACGCTCGAGGAGGGTGGCGGCATGGTCATGACCAATGACGTCTGGGTCGCCCCGCGTGTGGCCGCGCTCGACGAAATCGCGCAGTTCGAGATGAAGTTCATCAAGGCGATCTACGGCGACGACTTCGCGGCGTCTGCTCAGCAGATGGCCTCCGCGCTCGCGATGTACCCCGGTCTGCAGGACATGCTCAAACGCATGGAAGACCGGATGCGCGCGCTCGAGGGCACGACAATGGCGACCACGATGAAAATCGAGACGGTCAAGAGCGCGGAAGCGATGAAACAGTCGTCTGCCCCGCCGACACGTGGACTCGGCGGCGCGTTGGCGCGCAGACTCGGTGCCGGTCGCGCGTCTGAGCAGCGGTCGCTGCTGCTGACCTCGGTGACCGAGACCCAGTCGATCGATGCCAGCGCGGCGGACGCGGATGTCGCCATCCCCAGCGGATTCAAAGAAAAGAAATAAGGGGAGCGTATGAGTGAACAGAAGAGCCGACGTTCGTTTTTGAAAGCCGTGCCTGCCGTCGTGGCCGGTGCCGTGACTACCAACGTCTTCGCGCAACAGCAGGGACCGGTGGGCCCTATCTCTCGTGCCACGGTCGATTGTGCAGAGGCGATCACGGGGCTTGATTTTCACTCCGCCGAAGAAGAGGCCATCGCCAGAAGCCTCAACGGCAATCTGTCCACCTATCAGCAACTGCGCCAGATCGAGATCCCGCACGACACGGAAGTGTCGCTCACCTTCCGGCCGTATCTCCCCGGTGAAAAACCTGCAGGTCCGGCGACACCGGGACGCGCGGTGCGGTATTCGAAGCCGGCACCCGCCACGCTCAAGCGCCCTGCCAACCTCGAAGATGTCGCCTTCTGGCCGGTCACCAAACTCGCGTCACTCATCGAACGTCGTCTGGTCACGTCGACCGAACTCACGCAGATGTACCTGGCGCGGCTCGATCGTTATCAGCCGCTGCTCCACTTCGCGGTCACGATTACCAAAGACCTGGCGTTGCAGCAGGCTGCGGAGGCCGACAAGGCGATCGCCGCGGGCAAATACAAAGGGCCGTTGCATGGCATCCCCTGGGGCGCCAAGGATCTTTTTGCCACCAAGGGCATCGCCACCACGTGGGGAGCTGAACCGTACATCAATCAGGTGCCCGACTACGACGCGACGATCGTCGAGCGTCTGCGCGATGCAGGGGCCGTGCTCGTCGCGAAACTGACGATGGGCGCACTCGCACAGGGTGACCAGTGGTTTGGTGGTCGCACGCGCAACCCTTGGAATCCGCAGGCCGGTGCCAGTGGTTCGTCTGCTGGCCCAGGATCAGCGACAGCCGCCGGCTGTGTGGGTTTTTCGATCGGCACAGAGACGCGCGGATCGATCATCTCTCCCTCCACCGTCAACGGCGTTGTCGGATTGCGTCCGACCTACGGACGCGTCAGCCGCTACGGCGCGATGGAGTTGTCCTGGACGATGGACAAGGTGGGACCGATGTGCAGGACGGTCGAGGACTGCGTGCTCGTGTTCAACGCGATCTACGGTCCCGACGGTCGCGACGAAAGTGTCGCCGATGCCGCGTTTAACTGGAACCCGGCGGCGCCGCTCTCCGGCTACCGCATCGGCTACGTCCGCAGCGACTTTGAAGCGCAGCCGGCGGGGCAGGGCGGACGAGGCGGCGGGCGTGGGGGCGCGGCCGATCCCAGTCAACAGCAGCAAGCGGCCGAACGTCTGAAAAACATGCAACAGGTGCTGACCGAGATGCAGAAGCTCGGCGCCAAACTTGAGCCTGTTGAATTGCCGGACTACCCCGCCAACGCGCTCAGTTTTGTGTTGAGTGTGGAGTCCGCAGCGGCGTTTGACGATCTGCTCCGGTCACGAGGCACCGACCTGATGAACAACAGTTCATGGCCTGCGACGTTCCGCGCGAACCGGTTTGTGCCGGCCGTGGAATACATCCGCGCGCAGCGCATCCGCACGTTGCTGATGCGTGAGTGGGGCGCGTTCATGGACAAATATGACGCGTTCATCTCGTCAAACGGCGCCGGCCTGGCCGCAACCAATCTCACGGGCCACCCGGCGATCGCGCTCAAGTGCGGATTCGTCAACAACCTGCCGCAGACGTTGATGGTGACGGGTGGACTCTACGACGAAGCGGCGATCTGCCGCATCGCTCTCGCCTACGAACAGGCGACCGAGTGGAAAGATCGCCACCCGACGATGAAAGCGTAGGGCGAGACCTTCAGGTCCGCCGTGATCAACGCACCCTGATGTCCTGCGTCACCTGTTGGCCGTCGGCGAGGCGCACGCTGATCGACGCGGGCAACAACTGACGCAGGAACTCCGGGTCGAGCCATTCGCCTGTTTCCACATCAGTGACAGCGGCGATCCGGTACTCGCCGGGTGGAAAACCCACGAACGCGAACCTGCCGTCAGTCGCCGGACGTGTCGAGCGCATGCGCCGTGCGAACGGCACCCAATACCGTTGGTCGTCCGGAAAAATCACCACTGAGTAGTCCGACGATGGTGCACCCGTGGCATCGGTCAACACCCCCTTGAGATCGGTGTTGCGATCGCCGAACTGGATGGTGACATTGGGAGTGCTCTCGCCGGCCGCGATGTCGAAGGGAAAGTCCAGCACATCCACACCGTTGGCAATCGCGCTCTTGACCGACCAGCCCTGCGCGCCGCTGGCGCTCACACGATACCGGCCGGGAATGACGCCGTTGACCGTGAAACGTCCCCCTGCATCCACGGTGGCTGACAGATTCCCGAGGCCAAGCGACTGCAACGCGGCACCCAACGGATTCATCATCACGCGCACGCGTTGGTTGCCGGTGGGCTGGGGCGCGGTGCCATCGAACGTGATGTGTCCCGACACCGGGAGTCCCTCCTGCATCGTGAGACTGACCACAGGCGGAACCGCGCCGTCGACAAACACGTCGGCCTGCGCCCAGATGCGCCGCTGCGCGCCCGGCTGCTGATTCGCTTGAACGTTACTCACGCCGGACTGCATCATCTGCAGTTCTCGGTTCAACATCTCGACACGTTCTGCCGACGCGGAGGTTGATCCTGGTGCGCGTGGCTCAACGACATTGGCGGTCGCAAACACCGTGTATTGCCCCGGCACAACTGATCGAAACGAAAAGGTCCCGTTCTGCGAGGGACGCGCTGTTTGTTGTCCGAGTCCCAGCGCACCGCCTTCGGTCTGCAGCAACCGAATCTGCACGGTGGTTGGACTTTGCCCGCTCGGCACCACCACCTGCCCAGTGACGGTAGACAATGCCACGCGCTGCAGGCCAAAGTCGATGCCGAGCTGCTCTTCGGCGATCCCGACTCGAATGGCTCGCGCCGTCACCACCTGCGTCGTGCCGGGGTAAAACACCGGGGCATACCCTTGAACGGGTTCGCCGGGACCAGCGATGCCGGATGAGTTGACGACGCGTCCGCCGGAATCGATCGAGACCGTGATCGCTTCCATCCGCGCCTGATTCATCGCGTCGGCGGTCGTAAAGATCTCGGAGGCCGTGTTGCGAGGTACGGCCGAGACCAGATAGTCACCCGGCGTGAGGTTGTAGATGCGATACACACCACGGTCATCGGTTGTGCCGTTGCCGGCGGTCGTGAGGATCCGCTCGCCCGACTGGATCATCCAGCGCATCACGCGCACGGGCGTGCCAATCGAGGGTCGACTCTTTTCGTCGAACACCGAGCCGGAGATCACGCCGCCTTTGGCGATCTCGAATGAGGCGTTTTTCAGTTGCTGTCCATCGGCCAGCGCAATGGACGTGCCCGGCTTGCCCGGCTGCTTCTGGCCGTAGGTGCCTGAGATGTGGCCGGTGAGTGTGGCGCGCACCGTAAATGTGCCGGCGGGCAGACTGGAGAATACGAACTGCCCGTCGTCATTGGTCAGGGCCGACCGGCTGCCACGTAACTCCGCGCCGTTCAGCGTGACGCGGACGCCTTCCACCGGCCGTCCACTCCCGGCCATCGTCACAGTCCCCATGATCAGGCCCGTGCCCGTGTTGGCTGGAGGCGGCAGTTCGCCACGGTCGCGTGATTGGCCCGACGGAACCGGAGGCACGACAACCTGGGCCGCAAGGCCCCACGATGTCCCTGCAACAACGATGGCAACGGCGAGGAGACCTCTGCGACGCATAGCGTCAGTTTAGACGGAGGGCGCCCCTATTCGGATGGGTCAGTCCCCGAACCACTTCCGGGCAATGAGTTTCGGTGTCGGTCTTGAGCTTGATCGGGATGTAGCGCAGGATCTTGCCGTTGGGATCCTTGACCGGCCGCACAGGGAGACACAGAGCCACAGAGGTTCTTACGCGACCCGTTCGGTGGTGACCTTCTGCATCACCACCGGGGTCTTCGGCTTGTCCTGCCCGTCGACGGCGGTGCGGCCGATGATCTTGATCACGTCGAGACCCTCCACTACCTTGCCGAACACCGAGTGTTTGCGGTCGAGGTGCGGGGTCGGGCCGAGGGTGATGAAGAACTGGCTGCCGTTGGTGTTCGGGCCGGCGTTGGCCATCGAGAGGATGCCCACCTGGTCGTGGCGCAGTTCGGGGTGGAACTCGTCCGCGAACTGGAAGCCTGGGCCGCCGAAGCCCTTGCCGAGCGGGTCGCCGCCCTGAATCATGAAACCTTCGATGACGCGGTGAAACACGATGCCGTCGTAATACGGCTTGGTGTGTTTCTCCCCCGTGGCGGGGTGGGTCCATTCGTGGGTGCCGTCAATCAGGCCGGCAAAGATGCCGACGGTCTTGGGCACCTTGGACTCAAAGAGCTCAACGGTGAAGTTGCCGAGGGTCGTTTCGAACTTGGCGTACAGGCCGGGTGTCAACATCCGGCTATTTTGTCATGCTTCCGCCGATCAGCTTCCGCAACTGTTCAGCCATCAGCGCGTGCACCGAGTCGGCCGGCACCTTGGCCAGCCATTCCTTCGCCTTCGTGAAATCGCCGGCCATCGCGTGGCAGTTGGCCGTGTTGAGGTACGACGCCTGTTCCTGATCGGTGTCTTCCTTGATGGCCGCCTGAAAGCCGACGATCTGGCTGGCGCGGAAGTCCTCATCCACGTCCGCCTTTTTCATCGCCTCAAGCTCCCGCCTGGCCAGGTTCGCCGAGTTCCGGTAACACGTGCCGGCCGTCGCGAACCTGTCGGCTGCGTCAGGCCAGCGCTCACGCGAGAAGGCCACAAGGCCGTAGTACCACCGTGCGATGCACTGCTGATTGCGCGTATCCATCGTGACGGCATCGCGCAGGTCAGACTCAGCGAGATCGAGATGCCCCTGGTCGTACTTGATCATGCCGCCCAGAATCAGCACCTTGATGTCCACCATGATCGCGCGTGCCCGGTCGATGTCGGCTCTGGCCAACGGCAGGTCCGTGCGCTGATAGTGATTCCAGGCCCGCCAGTAATAGGCGTCGGCATAGTTGTGGTACTTGCGCTCGATGATGCGTGTCGCGCCTTCGATAGACGGCACAAATTCACCGATGTGGCCGAGACAGATGACGCGCTGCATCGCCGCTTCTTCGTGCAGCGGCTTGAGCACAATGGTGTCTTCGTAGTGCCGAATCGCCGCCTTGCAGTCGCCGTTGGTCTGACTCAGGTGCCCCAGGCCATAGGTGACCGACGGCGAACGCGGAAACCGTTCCTTCGCAGCGTTGAGGGCCGTACGCAGCCGCTTGACGTACGCGGCCGTGACGTTGAGCGTGGCCAGCCGTGCGCTGAACAACTCGGCTTCCACAAACGCGGGAACGGCGGCCACCACCGTGGCGATGTGGGTATCGATCACCGCCGGACACGTCGCCATCCGGTAGCGGACCAACGTCGGAGCATCATCAGGGATTCGCGGCACCTCTATCGTCGGTCGACCGGCGAACACCCGGAGGCACTCGAGACTGGCCGACAAATACGCGCGGAATGGCGCGCTCCCCTCGCCAACCGCGAGCCCGGTCTTGAGCGCGTTGTAGCGCGCCACGGTTGGATTGCGCCGCGCCCATTGACTGAACTCGGCGTTGGTGGTGCCCAGATAGTCGGGGGGAATTGATCGCGCGATCGTCAGATAGGTGGCCGAGTCGTAGGTCGCGGGAAGCTCCGGGATCAATGCTTCGGCCGCTTTGAACGCCTCGGCCGGGTCCATGGCCAGCTCCGCTTCGCGGAGCCCGACCAGGACCTGCACCTCAAACAACTTCGTGATGAGCAGTGGTCGCGCCTTGCCCACCGCCACGCGCTGATAGGTGTCCCGCGCCTCGGTGAGGCACGAATAACACCCCTCAAGCACCCGCGCATCGGCCGTGGAGACCAGCGCCAGATCTGCCTTGCGGATCGGTGCCGACGCACACGCCACCGACAGCAAGGCCAGGCCGACGCCGAGCCCCACCGCCGTTATCCGCATGCTAATATTTTGACACCACTTGCCTCCCGATGTTCCACCGCCAGCCGATCGAGTCCTGCCACCACATCCGCCACCAGGTCGCGCGGGTGCTCGACACCGGGCGACAGGCGAATCAAGGTGTCGGACAAGCCAAGTTCCGCGCGGGTCGCCGCCGGGATGGACGCATGGGTCATCTTGCACGGCAGACATACCAGCGACCGCACCCCACCCAGACTTTCGCCAAGCGCAAAGTACGTCAGTGAGGAGACAAACGCAGACGCCTCTTCGAGCGTGCCGTCGAGCTCAAACGACACCATCCCGCCAAATCCGGTCATCTGACGCTTCGCGGTCTCGTGACCCGGGTGCGACGGAAGCCCGGGGTAATACACACGCTTCACCCGTGGATGTGCCAGCAAGGTCTCAGCGATCGCTGCGGCATTCTGCGCATGGCGCTCCATGCGCAGTTCCAACGTCTTGACGCCTCGCAACGTCAACCAACAATCAAACGGACTGGGCACGCCACCAAGCGCGTTCTGCAGGAAACCGACGGGCTCAAAGACGCCAGCGTCCTTCGTAATGACAGCGCCCTGGATCACATCGAGGTGACCCGCGAGATATTTGGTCACGCTCTGAATCACGAGGTCGGCGCCAAGCGCCAACGGCTGCTGAAAGTACGGCGTCGCGAAGGTGTTGTCGACCACCACTAGTGCGCCGGCCTGATGGGCGATACGCGCCACTGCCTCGATGTCATATACAAGCAACCGCGGATTAGTCGGCGACTCAAGCCACACGATCTTTGGTCTCGTCGCGACCGCGTGGGTCAACGCATCGAGATCACTGAAGTCCACGCGCACGACGATCGCACCAAGCGGCTCAAACACCTTGTGGAGCAATCGGAACGTGCCGCCATACACATCCACCGGCACCACGATGGTGTCGCCCGGCTTCAGATACGCCTGAAGGATCGCATTCTCCGCCGCCAGACCAGACCCGAATACCGCACAGTGTGTGCCGCCCTCCAGTTCGGCAAGCACCGTCTCAAGCCGCTTGCGCGTGGGATTCGACGTTCGCGTGTAGTCAAACCCCTTGTGCTCCCCCGGCCCCTCCTGCTGATACGTCGTCGTCTGAAAAATCGGCGCGACCACCGCGCCCGTATTCGGTTCGGATGGCTGCCCTGCGTGAATTGTCTTCGTTGCGAATTCCATGATGTGCTCCCGTGTTAGGCGACGCGCGTTCCTGCGCTGTCGAAATTGCGGACGATGAGTGGAAGATGTGCACGTTGTGCGTGATCGATCGCCTGGCGCTGCACGAGCGGACACCCGTCGTCGGCCATGGCGAGTGCGTCGGTGTAGGAGATGTGGTCGATAAGTGCGGCATCAGAGACTTCACGCGGGTCGGCGGTGAAATAGCCGGGCACGTCCTTGATCAACTCGCAGCGCACGGCACCGAGTGCGGTCGCAAGCGCGACGGCGGACCAATCGGATCCACCGCGACCGAGCGTGACGATTTGTTGTCGATGGGTCGCGAGGAACCCAGGCACCACGACCACCTCGGACCATCCCAACGCGGCACGCAGCGACAGAGGATTCAACGTGAGGTCGGACGCGTCGGGCCGACGACCGTGCGTGGACGACACGCGAAGCCCCGTCTCGTGGACGTTGAAGCCTGCGGCCGCAACGCCTTCCGCGCGCAGGGCGAGCGTGAGCAGTGCGACTGACCGGAGTTCCCCTGTGGACCAGAGCAGATCCAGCGCGTCCTGATCGGGATCGGCCGCCACGGCGCTGGCCTCGAAACGCAGACGGTCTGTATGCCCCTCTTGCGCGGAGACGACGGCGACGATGTGCTCGCGGGTGCGAATGAGTTCGTCTTTCAGGAACCGTGCGGCGGTGCGATAGGCCGTCAGGTCCGTCAGGACGGAACCGCCGAGTTTGAGGACCGCGACTTCAGCCACGGGCCACCTCCAGCACGGGAAGCCAGACCACGCTGACGCCGGTCGCGGTCAGCGCGTCAACCGCGTCGCGGACGGCCGCGACCGGCGCGGGAGCCGTGATGACCGCACACCGGCCGGCGTGTTCGACGACAAACACTGCGGGGATATGACGGGCGGCGAGAAACTCCGCAAGGTCGCCTGTGGTGGTGGCAAGACCGTCCAGCGCCAGAAACCACGCGCGTGGGGGAATCTCCCGGACGATTGATGCGGCCGGCGTCGCATGCGGCTGCCGGGTCGTCAAGCGACGTCCGGTCGAGACCTCCACGAGGTCGTCAAGGACCGTCGCCGCGGTGACGTCGCGACCGGCACCGGGTCCGGTGAACGTCACCGTCTGTGGTCCCACGCCCACACTCAGCACATTGGTTACATCCTCGAGCGCGGCGAACGGATGTGTGTTGGGCACAAACGCGGGGCCCACCCACCCGCCGGGAGTGGGACCATCGACGCGGGCAAACGCGACGGGCTTGATCACCCCTGACAGACGCCGGGCCAAGTCGGCATGTGACGGCGTGAGGTCATCAAGTCGTCGCGTCGGCAGGTCGGCAACCGTCACGTCGGTGTGTCCCGCAATGTGAAGGAGAATCGTCAACTTCTCCGCCGCGTCACGCCCGCTGACGTCCGCATCACTTGAGGTTTCCGCGTATCCGCGCTCGACGGCTTCGACCAGCGCGGTGTCATACGTCACGCCCGCCGCCAGTCGCGTCAGGATGTAGTGCGAGGTGCCGTTGAGGATGCCCGTGAACGCGCCGGCACCCGACGCGAGCGGCCTGCGCGCGAGTGTGTTCACACATGGGACACCGGCCATCACTGCCGCTTCAAAGTAGAGCGTCGTCCCATGCGCCTCCGCCGTGGACTGAAGCGCAAGACCGTGGGCGGCGACGAGGGATTTGTTGGCTGTGACGACGGGAATGCCGAGCCGCAGTGCGCGCTCGACCAACGTGCGCGCCGGCTCCACTCCACCCAGGACTTCGACGATGGCGTCGCAGTCGTGAAAGGGGAACTCGTCGGCGTCGGTCCACACCGGAATGAGTGGAGCGACACGCGGCTTCTGACCGTCGCGCACGAGCGCTCCCACGCACTTGATCAACACCCCGGCGTTGCCCAATCGCCCGCTGGCGCTCGTGGCCACCCGTGCGACGGCCTGACCCACTCCGCCGAAGCCGAGCAGTCCGACCCTCACCACTTTCAGAGACACTTCCGTCGTTGCAGACACACATCCCCCTTCCCCGCACGTGGTCTGCACAATGCACGACGACGAAAGCGGGCGATCTTTCCGCGACGTACCTGACCAGTTATGAACGAGTGGTGATGCGCGACCACAGGAGGTGGTCGAGCCTCGTTTATCTACCCCGGTCTCGGGCAGGAATTAGCACCTGAGCGGCTTGGTCCGCTTGGTTGCTGTGGCATCGTCGGGCCTGTTCCCTCCGCCACTCGCGATAAAGGCCCGCACCACGTGCGGGCAAGGGAGAGAATACACACGACATCCACGTATGTCAATGCGTGGATTGTATTATTAGGAGCCGGGCTGAAGCCCGGCTGCTCCCAAGACAGTGCTCGAAGAGACGGTCAGCGCGATACGCGCAGGTAGAGGTGCCAGGAGACGGGTGACCCGTAGCTGTCGCGGAGGTTGGCGGGGGTGCGGTGCACGGTGACGTCCGCGCCAATAGACGTCGTCACGCCTCGACCGATCCAGAGTCGTCGGTCCATTCCAAACAACCAGGTGCCGACACGTGATCGGAAATGCCGTTCCTCGCCGGTGAGAGCGGCGTGGTCAAAGTCCACGAGGATGAACCGGTCAACGACTTCGGCGCGTGAGTAGACTCGCCATTCGGGCGTGAGATGGAGTCCGCCTTCGAGCAAGGCGCCCCACTCGGTGTGATCGGTTCGTCCGTTGCGCCCCACCGCCGCAGTCCACGACCATGCGCGCACGTCGGTCGAGGGCGCCCGCGCGAATTCGATGGACGCCGTGGATTTGATCATGTCTCCAGGCTCCAGTGGTTCCGGCGAGGTCAGCCATCCGTTTGAGACCTGCACACGCCAGGGACCGTCGGTCCACGAGAGGCGTGCGGCCGCGCTGTCGAGCGCACCCAGATCAACATCGAGACGTGCTTCGTCAGGTTCGCGCCCCTGAAACGCCGACAGCTCAAATCCCCACGCGTGGCGCCGCGCACCAACGGTCACGACGCCGTGCGTGATGTGGGTCGAGTCCAGCATGTGGTGTGAGAGTGGCGCCGTCGGATGGAAGTCCGCCGACGCTCGGTGCATAAACGGCGTGGGCCCAAGGGCGGGACTGCCGACGATCCCCGCCGACACAAAGAGGGTCGTCGCTGGCGTCGCCGACCAGTCCAGGCGTGCGTCGAGCGTCATGAGGAGATCGTGTGGATGTTGATAGTCGCGCAAGGGGAGGTCGTCGAGTGTTTCGCCCGACTGGAAGACCTGGCTTGAACCGAGGCGTCGAAGCGTGAAGGGTTCTGCCGACGCCATCGCGTTGAAGGTCAGGCGCGTGCGTGGCGCGAGGTGCGTGGCTGAGGCCATCACCCAGTTGGTGGATTCAACCTGCGTGAAGTCGGTGAACTTCCGGTCTTGAATGTTGAGTGTGAGAAAGGCCTGCGCGGCCGCGCGAAAAGACCAGCCCTGTGGCGCCGGCGCGGTGAGGTGTTCGTGCTGGGCAAGCACTTGAAGTGGGAGGCAGAAAAGGACCGCGGTGCACAACACCGCGACAGACGGGCTGAAGCTCGTCTGCTCCGAAGAGAGCTGGGCGTTATTGCGCGTTGCGATAGAGGACGTAGCCGATGACTCCGGCGGTAGCGAGAAAACACCCAATCGCGGCGGACTTCAACGCCGGCCGCGTGGCCGCCATGTGGAGGAACGTCAGCCCAAGCGCCATGAACACGAGACCGGCGGCTTCGATGTACGCGCCGGTGGTGACGCGATACCCGGCGGCGCCGAGCGCCAGGATGATGATGAGCGGTCGGGAAATCAGAATGAGCCTCCGTCTGAATTCTAACGCGGAGGGCGAACAGGTTGCAGGAAGGTAGAAGGTTACAGGCCAGAGGCCACAGGTACGGAGCGCCCGTACCTGTAGCCTTTGGCCTTTTCCCTTTGACCTTCTTTTTCCCTTTGACCTTCCTATTACTTGGGAAGGATCACGGTGTCGATGACGTGAATGACGCCGTTGGACGCCTTGACGTCGGTCGTCACCACGTTCGCGCCGTTGACGGTGACCTTACCGCCCATCACGCCGATCTTGACCGTCTGGCCGTTGACCGTCTTCACATCCGCACCATTCATCGTCACCACCTGCGCCGCGAGCACGGTGCCCGGCACGACGTGGTAGGTCAGGATGGCCGCGAGCTTGGCCTTGTTTTCCGGCTTGAGGAGGTCCTCAACGGTGCCCTTCGGCAGCTTCGCGAACGCCGCGTCGGTCGGCGCAAACACCGTGAACGGGCCCTTGCCCTTGAGCGTCTCGATCAGACCGGCTGCCTGCAGGGCTGCCGCCAGCGTCTTGAACGAACCGGCCGCCACCGCCGTGTCAACGATGTCCTTCGGCGCCTGAGCCTTCACGCTCGAACCCGCCACCAATGCCAAAGCCGCAATCGCGGCCACCGAGAACTTGAGGAACTGTGTCTTCATGATTTGTGTCGTCTCCTGAGAAGTTGTTGTCAGATGAACCCGTTTCATCTTAGATTACATACGTTTGACTCAAGCGAAATAGATTGCCTGATAAGCAACTGGATTGCTTAAAGAGAAAATTTATGGCGCCATAGTGCACCACGAGAAAAAGAGGTAGTGCGTTGCTCTCTCCAACCCTGACCGAAGGCCTTGAACGCTATGAAATAGGGCCCAAACTTCGCGCGCTTCGACTCAAAAAGAAGATGGGACTGGTGCAGTTGGGGAAACACACCGGACTGTCGCCCGCCCTGCTTTCAAAGGTCGAGCGCGGCCGCCTGTTTCCGACGTTGCCCACACTGCTTCGAATCTCACTGGTGTTTGGCGTGGGGCTCGAGCACTTCTTTACAGAAGCCCGCGAGAAACCTGTGATGGCCGTCGTCAGACGCGCCGACCGCGTGCGCCTGCCGGAGAAACCAGACAGCGAGCCAAGCGCCTATGCATTCGAATGCCTGGACTACCCGGCCACCGAACGAAAGCTCAACGGGTATTTCGTCGAATTTGAACCTGCGTCCAAGACGGCGTTTGAACCACACGTCCACCCAGGCGCCGAAGTTTTGTATGTGCTGCGAGGAAAACTGGTCGTCAGCTATGAGGGAGAGGACCACCTGCTGAACGAGGGCGACTCAATGTATTTCGATTCCAGTCGCCCCCACAGCTACACCCGACAGGGCAACATGCCGTGTTCAGCCGTGGTGGTGACCACCGCGTGAGAAAAAGACGTCGGGTGTCTTTTTCACTTTTTCAGCGGGCGGTCGTTTCCAGGTGGAGCAACCGGCGTTTGCGCCACAAGCCGCCGCCGTAGCCGCCAAGTTCGCCGCTCTTGTTCACCACGCGGTGGCAGGGGATCACGATGGCAATGCGGTTGAGGCCGTTGGCGCGTCCCACGGCGCGGACGGCGGCGCGATTGCCGAGCGCAATGGCGACGTCCTCATAGGACCGCGTCTCGCCGTAGGGAATTTTCAGGAGCTCGGCCCACACGCGCTCTTCGAAGTCCGTGCCCGGCGCGACGACCGGCACGGCGAACTCGCGCACCGTGCCCGCGAAGTATCCCTGCAGCTCCGACTTGAGCGTGTCGAGATGGGGATGGTCGGCCGGGACGAGTGCCTGCTTAAAACGTTTGCGCACGGTGTCGAGCTGCGCTTCCAGCATGCGCCGATCGGTGAACTCCAGGAGATTCACCCCCGCATCGGTCGCACCGGCAATCATCGGGCCGACAGGCGTGTCCATCCACCCAAGATGCACCGCCTCCGCACCGACCGCCTGTCCAGGCGCGGTGCCAAACACGCGGCCAAAGGCTTCCCTGAAGCCGCTGTGGCTTTCATATCCCGAATCAAACACGGCATCGTCGACCTGGCCGCCGTGTTTGATCACATCGAGTGCTGAGGCCAGACGACGCGCGCGGCAGTAGGCCTGGAAGGTCAGTCCGTACCTGGAGGCGAAATATCTCCGCACACGCGCGGGTTCGAGTCCCATCGCGGTCAGGTCGGCGTCACGCACACGATCATTGGGTGCCGCCTCGATGCGCGCGACCACGCGGCGCACCCATTCGGGATGGTCGCCTTCCCCTTCGAGTGGGCGGCACCGCAGGCAGGCGCGGTATCCCGCAAACATGGCGTCTTTGACCGAGCTGTAGAACTCGACGTTTTCAGGTTTGGGTTTGCGGGCGGTGCACGACGGCCGGCAGAAGATGCCGGTCGTTTTGACACCCAGATAGAAGACGCCGTCGTAGGACGCATCCCCCTTGAGGTAGGCGCGTTCCATCTCGGGGCGCGGCGGCAGCGGCAGGGCGTCGAGGAGCGGAAACTCGGTGGTCGTCATGCAGCGATTCTGCCGTCAGCCTATCGCAGGCCGCCACCGGGAAAGCGACAAGTAATTTATGGACGACCTCAGAGGTCGTCCACGCCGGTCGGAGGCGGACGAGTCTAAAACGGCTGAAACGGCGGTGATCCGAATCTGGGTGTCATCAGCAGCGTGATCAACGGATAGGCATACGCCAGGATCACGAGCACGATGGCGACGATGGTCCACAGGCCGAAGCGATCCCAGAGCCCCTTCTCGGTCACCGGTTCGAGTGCCACAGCGAACTCGAAGGCCGGGGGCTCGATGCGTTTGCCGCCAAGCCACGTGGCCAGCACGACCGCCACAAAACACAGGGCGCTCACAAACAACACGATGCCTCCGATGGCACCGGCCTGCGTGAGGCTCTCCCAGGCACCGCCCTGTTCGCCGGCGAGTGCTCCGGAATAGACACGGCGTGGCAGGCCACGGAGACCGGCGATGTGGAAGCTCGTGCTGAAGATCCCCATGCCGATGAACCACAGCCACGGCTGGATGCGGGCGAGGGCGGGCAGCGCCAGTTGACGCCCGAGCAGACGCGGCATCAACCAGTAGGTCGCGCCCATGAACGTCAGGGCGGAGGTGGTGCCGAGCGTCACATGAAAGTGCCCCATGATCCACGCGGTGTTGTGCACCATCGAGTTCATGCCGTAGGCGGCGTTGATCGCCCCTCCAAACCCTCCGAACGCGAAGGACAGGATCGCCAGCGCCATGGCGAGAAAAAACGGGTCCTTCCACGGCAACGTGCCGATCCAGTCGAACAACCCCTTCGCGCCCTTGAGTCGCCCGGCCACTTCCAGCGAGGCGATCACCGTGAATGCCGTCACGAAGCTCGGAAACAGAATGGCGAACGTCGTGATGGTGTGCGCAAACTTCCAGCTCGCGCTGATGCCGGGATCCGAGAACTGATGATGGAATCCCACCGGCGTCGACAAAATCACGAACAGGATGAAGACCATGCGTGCGAGCTTGTCGCTGAACAGGCGCCCACCGGCGATGCGGGGCATCACGGTGTACCAGAGCACGTACGCCGGCATCAGCCAGAAATAGACCAGGGGATGTCCGAACCACCAGAAGAGGGTGCGCGCGACAATCGGGTCGATCGTCTCCACCCAGCCGAGCGACCACGGAATGAGCTGGAACAACATCTCCATGGCGACACCGGCGGTCGCGAGGTACCAGACAATGATTGTGGCGATGGTGCCGTGCGTGGCCATCGGCACCGGCTGCGTCGGGTGCTCGCGCTTCCACGACCGGTAGCTCGCAATGACCACCCCGCCCCACAACCACGACCCAATCACCAGCATCGTCGCACCGATGTAGAACATCGGGTGCGCCTGCATCGGCGGGTAGAACGTATAGAGGACCGTGCTCTGGCCGGTGAGAATGGTGTAAACGGCCCCCACCGTGCCCACCAGCGCGATCCAGAAGCCGAGCCACGCGGTCTTGAGCCCGACCAGTCGGCCGAGTTGCGCATGCGTCAGCGCGTACCCGAGGCCCATGATGAAAAACGTGGTGAACACCAGCGCCATCAACACGCCATGGGCCGTGACGAAGAGGTAGTAGAGCGACTCGCTGCGCATCGGGAATTCGACGTCCGCGATGGACAACCCCTGCAACACGCCCATGCAGGCTGCCACGCCAAAGGCGGCCACCGCCACCGCGATGTGTGTGGCCGCCAACCTCGCCTGTGGTGTACCGCCGATGACCGCGCCCTGGCCGCTCATCGCTGACCTCCCGTGGCGTCCGTCACGGTGATGATCCCGACCATGGCGTGGTGCATCAGTCCGCAGTATTCATTGCAGGCGATGTCATAGTTGCCCGCCTTCTTGAACGTGTACGTGAACTGGCTGACATACCCTGGCACCGCCATCGCATTGGCATTGGTGCCGACCACCTGGAATCCGTGCACGACATCGGCGCTCGTGATGCGGAAGGTGATTGGGGTGTTGACTGGCACTTCGATCGGGTTCGGCCAGAACCCGAACATCTGCGCCAGCACCGGCACCACGATGCGCCCGTCCGGTTCCACGCGCATCTTGGGATCGCCGAATTCCGGATGTTCGCTGATCGTGGTTGGGTCCACCGTCTCAATATGACTCGGCGGATGGATCGCCTGCGTGACCGCCGTAATTCCGATCACGGCCAGGAAGGCCACGATGAGGCCGCCGGCGCCCCACATCCAGATGCGTTCGTACGTGTCTACGGACATGAGTATCAACTCCAGGACTTCGGGACCTCGGGACTTCGGGACTTCGTCAGTGCGTCGGTGCCCCGATGGCGAGGAAGCGGAGGACGTACATCGCCAGCCACCCAACGCCAAACAGTGCGCCGAAGACAAAGACGATGGCGACGGTGCCGCGCGGGTGTTCAAACGGTATCGGAGAGTCAGGACGCTCGTCGGACATGAGACCACGACCTTTTGTGTGGAAGTGCTGATGGAGCCTATCCGATCCGCGCGTGGTTGGAAATTGCGAGTAATTCAGTCTTTGATGCCGCTATGATCGGGAGCTGACGACATGCCCACGCACACCATTCTTCAGTCTCTTCCCGTCGGCGAACAGGTCGGCATCGCGTTCTCCGGCGGGCTCGATACCAGCGCGGCCCTCCATTGGATGCGGGCCAAAGGCGCCATTCCGTTCGCCTACACGGCGAACCTGGGCCAGCCTGACGAACAGGACTACGGGGCCATTCCGAAAAAGGCGCTGGAATACGGCGCCGAAAAGGCGCGGCTGGTGGATTGCCGTAGGCAGCTCGTGAACGAAGGTATCGCGGCACTGCAATGCGGTGCGTTCCACATCACGACCGCGGGCGTGCCCTACTTCAACACCACGCCTCTGGGCCGTGCGGTCACGGGCACGCTGCTCGTCTCGGCGATGAAAGAAGACAACGTCAACATCTGGGGCGACGGCAGCACCTACAAGGGCAACGACATCGAGCGGTTTTACCGCTACGGCCTGCTGACCAACCCGAACCTGCGCATCTACAAACCGTGGCTCGACCAGCAGTTCATCGATGAACTCGGTGGCCGCAAAGAAATGTCGGAGTACATGCAGGCGCACGGCTTCGGCTACAAGATGTCAGTCGAGAAGGCCTACTCCACCGACTCGAACATGCTTGGTGCCACGCACGAAGCGAAGGATCTTGAACTGCTCTCCACCGGCATCTCCATTGTCGATCCGATCATGGGTGTGGCGTTCTGGAAGGAATCGGTGGCGGTCAAAGCCGAACGCGTCACGGTGAGATTTGAAGAAGGCCATCCCGTGTCAATTAACGGCGTATCGTTCGCCGATCCCGTCGCGATGATGATGGAGGCGAATGTGATCGGCGGTCGGCACGGGCTGGGCATGTCGGACCAGATCGAAAACCGCATCATCGAAGCCAAGAGCCGCGGCATCTATGAAGCGCCAGGCATGGCGCTGCTGTTCATCGCCTACGAACGTCTGGTGACCGGCATCCACAACGAGGACACGATCGAGCAATATCGCGACAACGGCCGCAAGCTCGGCCGCCTGCTCTATCAGGGCCGCTGGTTCGACTCGCAGTCGCTGATGCTGCGCGAAACCGCGCAGCGCTGGGTCGCACGCGCCATCACTGGCGAAGTGACCGTCGAACTCCGCCGCGGCAACGACTACTCGCTCGTCAACACCGAGAGCCCCAACCTCACCTACAAACCCGAGCGCCTGACCATGGAAAGCGGCGCGGGCGAGTTCACGCCGCAGGATCGCATCGGGCAGTTGACGATGAGGAACCTCGACATTGCTGATACGCGCGACAAACTGCGCGTCTATCTCGGCACCGGCCTGCTGAAGTCGTCGCCCGGGTCGTCGATTCCGCAGATTGGTTCCGGAGACAAAGACCTGGACTGATGTTTTTGCACAGGGAGGCACGGAGACACGGAGGTTCCCTGTAAAACCTGATCTTCTCCATGGCCTACGAGCTTCGAGATTTTTACAACGCCACGGTCATTGACGACGTCGCGCGCGACTTGAAGCGCGCGTACTCGGTATTTGGGGTGCGCGCGTTCACAAAGCAGTGCCTGGACTGACTGGCGGCGATGCGGCTGCAGTACGAGATCACGCAGCGGTTCTCGGCTGAGTTCAGCATTCGCGCGTTCCTGAACGCACACCCCGAAGCGCCGGTCTACTTGAGCTGATGGGGGCAGGTGCGACACCACAAATACGGCTCGACGATATGCGGATCAGTCCGAAGCGCGCCGACCTTGCTCAGGCTGTTTGGGCGGCGAGGACCCGCTCGAGCAAGTCGGCTACGCCCAAAACTGGTGCCTGTCGTCGCAAGTAGACCAGGTCCAGCCGTGGCCCTTGCACCCGGACGATGCCAAGTACATCCCGCCACTGGCGATCGGAGACTTCGCCACCAAGGCGGAACCATCGCAGTTTCTGCAACAGGATGTCCTCGGGCGGGTGAATCGGAATTACAACGCCTTCACCCAGCGGCACCAGGAGTCGGCGCTGGATCTGCTCGGCGTCGAGCGGCGTGCCGCCTGCCACAAAGAGGTCGACCTTCAGCATCGTCGCGTTGTCGATGAGATTCACGCTGCTGCGATTGCGCACGGCTCGGCGAACCGCGTCTTCGTCGACGTAGAAGTCGGGCGCGAGCGCCGCGACCAGCGCCGCCACATCGCCCTCCACACAGGCGACGACCACGTCGATGTCGACGGTCGACCGCGGCTCGCCGGCAAACGACGCGGCGATCGATCCCCCAATGGTGTGACCGATCCCGAGGGCGTCCAGCACGCGCGTGACGCGCAGCGCCACCTGAATGGGATCAGTCGGCGGCGGCGTCATTCAACAAGATCCGCCGCATCCGGGTAGGCTCGTACTGCGAGGTCGGCCCCAAGTGTCAGGATCGCCAGGCGCAGAAACTGTTCGCGCGCACCCGCCTCCGGAAACCGATGGCGCACGCCCGCGCGCGCCATCTCAAACACCGCCGTCGTCAGCCCAGACACAGTGGCCGCCTTCTGCGCGGGCGACATCGCCCGCCAGATTTCGACTTGTCGGTGCTCGGTCGCGGCATCCGTATCGGCGGCCAGACGCGGTTCGTCGTTCATGCTTGCTACATTATCGACCATCCAGCCGCGGTGGCATACTTGGCTCAGGAGTGTGGTCATGAATCGCGTCCCCCGAGTTACGTCTCCCCTGCTCGCCCTGGTCCTGGTGGTCGTCTTCGCTGCCGGCGCGTTCGCCCAGGAGGCTTTCACCCCGCATCACGTTGCAAAGATCCGAACCGTGGCGCAGATCGCCATCTCCCCTGACGGCACCGAGGTCGCCTACGTGCTCGCGGTGCCCCGCATTCCGTTTCAGGATGACGATGGTCCGGCGTGGACGGAGTTGCATGTGGTCCGGACCGACGGGCAGTCGCGGCCGTATGTGACCGGCGCGGTGAACGTGGCGAATGTCCGATGGACACCCGATGGACGAGGAATGGCATTTCTGGCGAGACGCACAGGGGATGCGACGCGGTCGCTCTACGTCGTGCCGCGTGATGGCGGTGAAGCGCGCAAGGTGCTCGCGCACACGACCGACCTCGTGTCGTACGAGTTCAGCCCAGACGGCAAGCAGGTGGCCTTCGTCGCGCGTGACGCCGCGCCGACCGAGCGTGCGGACTTGGTCCGCCGTGGCTTCTCACAGGAGATCTTCGAGGAAGGGCTGCTCTTCCAGCGTTTGTGGGTCGCACCGTTTGACGGCCGCACCTCCGGGACCGCGCGTGTGGTGAACGTCCCGGGCCACGCCACATCCATCACCTGGAATCCCGCAAGCACACGCCTCGCCGTGTTGTACGCGCCGACGGCGCTGGTCGATGACGACCTCATGGAGAAGAAAGTCCATGTGATCGATCCGGCCATGGGTGAGCCGGTCACCAAATTCAACAATCCCGGAAAGATTGGCCAGGTCGCGTGGAGCCCGGACGGGACCACGCTGGCAATGGTGTCAGCCGCCGACATCAACGACCCATCCGAAGGCCGACTGATGGTCGCGCCGGCAACCGGTGGCGCGCTGCGCGACCTGATGCCGTCGTACAACGCGCACGTGCGCGCATTCGCCTGGAAGGACGCGAACACGCTCGTGTACATGGCCGACGAGGGCGTGACGTCCGCCATTGGAGACATTCGCAAAGACGGCACGTCTCCGCGCGCGGTCATGGCCACCGGTGGCCCTGTGGTGGTCGCGATCGATCGCGCATCCAACGGCACGGTCGCGCTGATCGCCAACACGCCGGCGCATCCGTCTGAGGTCTACGTACTCGACGCCACCGGTGCACCCAAACGTCTCACCGACAACAATCCATGGCTGACGACGATGAAGATGGCGAAGCAGGAGGTGGTGTCGTTCAAGGCGCGCGATGGCGTCGCGCTTGAGGGCATCCTCGTGCGTCCGCTCGACGAGAAGCCGGGACAGCGGTATCCCCTGATTCTCACGGTGCACGGCGGACCGGAGGCGCGTGATGTCAATGGCTGGGTCACGAGTTATTCGAACCCCGGTCAAATGGGCGCCGCACAGGGCTTCGCAGTGTTTTATCCCAACTACCGCGGCAGCACGGGCAAGGGGGTCGCGTTCTCGAAGCTTGGCCAGGGCGAACCGGCGGGCAAGGAGTTTGATGACCTGGTGGACGCGGTGGACCACTTGGTGACGACGGGTCTCGTTGATCGCGCGAAGGTGGGCATCACGGGCGGCTCGTATGGCGGCTATGCGAGTGCGTGGGGCGCGACGTATTACACGGAGCGATTTGCGGCATCAGTGATGTTTGTCGGCATCAGCAACAACGTGTCAAAAGTGGGCACGACCGACATCGCGAACGAAGAGTTCCACGTGCACGCGTTGAAGCGGCCGTGGGACGACTGGCCGTTCCTGCTCGAGCGCAGCCCCATCACACACGTGGCGAAGTCGAAGACGCCGACGCTGATCCTGCACGGCACGGCCGACCCACGCGTGAATCCGACGCAGTCGCTTGAGCTCTATCGCCACATGAAACTGCACGGCAAGACGGTGCGGCTCGTCTGGTATCCGGGCGAAGGCCACGGCAACGCCCGCGCGGCCTCGCGCCTCGACTACAGCCTGCGCCTGATGCAGTGGATGACGCACTACCTCAAGGGCCCCGGCGGCGCACCGCCACCTGCGGACATCGACTATCGGGGACGGTAGCAGAGCGATCAGGGGTGACCGAGGCGGCCGTGGCTACGTGCGCGAGAGGCGCAGGAACATGGTCGAGCTGCCGCGCACGCCACGCCCAATCTGCCGTGAGGCCAGCACGCCGGCGAGCCCCGCGCCGCCCAACACCGTCAGCCCGACGAAGGCGGCGACGGGCAATGCACGTTCCGCCCCTAGCGCCAGGCGGATCGCCAGATCGCGTCGTCGGCGGCGCACCACCATGAGGATGGTGCCGTGCACGGCCACGGCGGCCAGCCCGGCTGACGTCACGCCATACCACGCGAAGACCCGCGCGGCCATGTGTTCCTCCGACTGCGTGGCGGCGCACAACAGTCGCTGAGTCTGGTGGCGTTGCGATCAGGCGTGACGTTCGAGTCGATTTCGACCACAAATCCCGCCATCGAAGTGGCCTTGCATCACCGTCCCGGTGGCCGCACCACGGCCACGGCGACGGTGACGGCGACAAGTCCTCCTCGTGCATACTACGGCGTGATCATCGTGGGCACGTCGAGCGTATTCAACCCGGAGATTCGCCTCCCCGTCCTTGTCACGATCAGGCCGCGTTGAGCCTGTGATGAGGTGTCCGTGTTTCCGTTGACGGAAGGCCTGCGGATCGTTCGCTCGGTCATTCGAGACAGGCGCTTCCTGCTGGCGGCGGTGGCAGTCCTGACGGTCGGTGGGGTGTTGGCGGGATTGCTCGTACGTTTTGTGTCGCTGTCGCACTGGGTGCCCCCGGTCGGCGAAGGGCGACGGATTCTCTATATCGACCAGCGGAACCAGGGGATGGTCATCGGGCTTGGCCACGGGACCGTCACTGACCTTCGCGGCATTGACGGGATCTTCGACCACCTGGCCATCCGAAGCGAGGACAGGGGCCGCAGCCGCAGCACAGGCACACGGCTGCTGCGCGGTGAAATTGTCTCCGGCAACTACTTCGACGTCCTCGGCCTTTCGGCTTCGATCGGGCGAACCCTTGGAGCGCCCGACGACTCGCCGGGCGCCAACCGAGCGGTGGTCATCAGTCACCGCCTCTGGAAGGAGCTCTTCGATTTCAGCCCCACTGCCGTGGGCCAGACGATCGATCTGCAAACCGCGGCCACCGGCCTGCGAGCGTCGCCCTCCCCCACCTATGAGGTGGTCGGCGTCATGCCGGAAGCGGTCTCGTCGCTTGCCACTCCGTTTGCCTCGATCGACTACTGGGTTCCCGTGGCGGTGCGTGCGGCCGACTATGCGTGTGACGTCGATCTGTATTCCGACAACTGGTTCTTCACCGCAGTGGGCACCCTGCGCGCTGGTGTGACACTGGCCCAGGCTGAATCAGCGACCACCACTGCCTGGCGGCACTCGATCGACCGCAGGCTCCCGGGACGATTGCCGGGACGCTCCCTCCGGATCTCCGAGGCGCCAAGTTTCGCGCTGCCGCTGGACCGATCCCGCCTCGGGATCGAACGTCTGAGCGTGCTGGCCCTGGGTCTTGCGGGGTTGGTGGTCGTGACCTCGCTCAGCAATCTCTCGGGTCTTCTGATGCTGCGAGCCGTCCGCCGCCGCCGCGCCGACGCCACCAAGTACGCGCTCGGCGGCGGCCGGTGGCTCGCCACAGGCACGGTGTGTGTCGAGGCCGCAATCATCGGGACAGTGACCGCCCTCGCGGCGCCTGTGGCGATTCTGATGCTCACGTCGGCGCTGGCGGCCGCGATGGATGTGCCGTCCGACGTGCTGGACGTGTTGACCGGGCAATCGGGCAACGCCTCGTCGCTCGGCCTTGGTGGCGCCTGCCTGATCGGCAGCCTGCTGGCCGCGGTCGTGCCGGCGTACCACTGCCGCCCGCGGGTGATTGCTGAGTGGGCGGTCG
>ENA-ORBV01002654-ORBV01002654.1-microbial-mat-metagenome-genome-assembly--contig:-NODE-2654-length-37359-cov-16.349257_pt1 | contig 37359 bp, 33 predicted proteins | sample MGYA00237777_ERZ505514 | MGnify/ENA primary metagenome ERZ505514 (study PRJEB26160, sample SAMN06269048) | microbial mat metagenome | isolation source: Oligotrophic lake microbial mat | place... | reverse complement strand
GGAACTCCGTCTCCATCTGCTACCGCGCCGATTGGACCTCTCGTCACCCCGGCCTAGAGCCGGGGCCTAGCGCGGAACTCCGTCTCCATCTGCTACCGCGCCGATTGGACCTCTCGTCACCCCGGCCTAGAGCCGGGGCCTAGCGCGGAATGCCGTCTCTCATCCGCGAAACCCTGCACGCTCAACCTTTGCCATAGACTCCGCGCGATGCCCCCCGCGACGCGTGAACACGATCGCCTGGCCGAAAAGGACGGTTCATTGGCGACCTGGCGCCACTGGGGCCCCTACGTTTCCGAGCGCGCGTGGGGGACGGTTCGCGAGGATTATTCGGCGGACGGCAATGCCTGGGGGCATTTCCCCCATGCCCTCTCTCGCTCGAAAGCGTACCGCTGGGGTGAAGACGGCCTCGCCGGGATCTGCGACCGCTATCAGATCCTCTGCCTCGCCTTCGCCTTCTGGAACGAGCGCGACCCCTTCTTGAAAGAACGCCTCTTCGGGGTCGTTCCGTCCGAAGGCAACCACGGCGAAGACGTCAAGGAGTACTACTTCTACCTCGACAACCTCCCAAGCCACGCCTACATGAAGTGGCTCTACAAGTACCCGCAGCGCGAGTTCCCCTACGAACATCTCGTCCACGAAAACCAGGCGCGTCGCGGCGAAGGGCCCGAATACGAGCTGCTCGACACCGGCATCTTCGACGACGACCGGTACTTTGACCTCGAAGTCGAATACGCCAAGGACAACGCCGAAGACATCGTGATGCGAGTCCGCGCGCATAACCGCGGCCCGGACGCGGCCCCCCTGCACGTCCTCCCCCATTTGTGGTTCCGCAACAGCTGGAGCTGGGGCCCCAAGGCCGACCCCCAGCCGCGGATCGTTCCCGGCGCTTCGGGCCCGGGCTTCGTCAGCATCACCGCCGACGATCGTGAACTCCTTCCGCCGAGGCAGCTCCCGTTTCAGTACAAGCTCGGCCCTCGCCACCTCTTCGGCCCCACCGGTGTCGAGGCCGCGCTCTTCACCGACAACGAGACCAACGCCGCGGCCTGCTACGGACCCGGCGCGGCCAGCCGGTCGCCCTTCACCAAGGACGCCTTCCATCGCCATGTCGTGAACGGTGAGGACTCCACCAACCAGGACAACGTCGGCACCAAGGCCGCGTTCCACTACCGCATGATGGTGCCCCCGCGGGAGAGCGTCGACCTCTGTTTCCGCTTCTCGAATCAGTTTCATCCAGACCCCATCAACACCGTTCCCGCGGTGATCGAGAAGCGTCGCGCCGAAGCCGACGAGTTCTACGCGGCTGTCCATCCGGCCCAGGCGACCGAGGACGAAAAGCTCGTCCAGCGCCAGGCCTTCGCGGGGATGTTGTGGACGAAGCAGATCTACCTCTTCGACGTGAACGTCTGGCTCGAGGGAGATCGCTCCGACTGGCCACCGCCCGATTCGCGCAAACAGATCCGCAACCAGCACTGGCGGCACTTGAACTCGATGCGCATCATGTCGATGCCCGACAAGTGGGAATACCCGTGGTTCGCGGCCTGGGACCTCGCCTTCCACTGCATCCCGTTTGCCGCGATCGACCCGGAGTTCGCGAAGGAGCAGCTCTGGCTGCTCCTCTTCGAGCAGTTCCAGCATCCTTCCGGCCAGATCCCGGCTTACGAGTGGGAGTTCTCCGACCTGAACCCGCCGGTTCAGGCCTGGGCGGTGTGGCGGGTCTACAACATGGACCGCACCCGGAGTGGAAAGGGCGACCGCCTCTTTCTCGAGAAGTGTTTCCACAAGCTCCTCATCAACTTCGCCTGGTGGGTCAACAAGGTCGACCGCGAAGGCAACAACGTGTTCGAAGGCGGCTTCCTGGGCCTCGACAACATCACCGTCATCGACCGCTCGGAAAAGCTCCCCCACGGCGCGATCCTCGAACAGTCGGATGCCACCGGCTGGATGGGCATGTTGTGCCTCCAGCTCATGCGCATCGCCCTTGAACTCGCGCGCGAGAACAAGGCCTACGAAGCCCTCGCCACCAAGTTCTTCCAGCACTACATCTACGTGGGCGCGGCCATGAAGCGCATGGGCGGCCGCAACTACCAGCTCTTCGACGAGGCCGACGGCTTCTTCTACGACGTCCTCCGTTTTCCCGACGGCGCTTTCGAGAAGTTCCGGGTGCGTTCGCTCGTGGGTCTGGTCCCGCTCTACGCGATCGAGCGCCTCGAAGAGAAGTGGATGGCGCCCTTCAAGGAGTTCACCGAGTCGATGATCTGGTTCGTGCGCAACAAGTCGCACGTGGTGCAAAACGTCTGCTATCCGCTGAACCGCGAGGGGACCACCACCCATGTCCTCGCCATCGTCGATCCGGAGCAGACGCGCAAGCTCTTGAACCGCGTCTTCGACCCGAACGAGTTCTGGTCCGACTTCGGCCTGCGCAGCATGTCGAAGGTTCACGAGCGCGAACCCTTCCACTTCGGCGAGCGCACGGTCCGGTACGAGCCCGCCGAGGCCCTGGCCAAGATCAAGGGCGGCAACTCGAACTGGCGCGGCCCGATCTGGTTCCCGACCACGTTCCTCATGATCGAAGCCCTGCGCAAGCTCGGCACCGCTTACGGCCCCACGTTCAAGGTGCGGGTGGGCGGGGAGCAGGGCGAGGAAAAGCCGCTGTTTGATGCGGCGAAGACTATGTCCGACCGCCTGGTCTCGATCTTCACCCGCGGCGCCGATGGCCGCAGGCCCTGTCACGGCCGGCGCGAGAAGTTCCAGACCGATCCACACTGGCGCGACCTCATCCTCTTCTATGAGTACTTCCATGGCGACACCGGCGAAGGCCTCGGCGCTTCCCACCAGACCGGATGGACCGGCCTCGTGGCGAGCCTCATCGACGAGTGGCGGAAGCCGCCCCAGCAGAGTTCACGTTGAGGCGAACATCACCGACTCCGCGGCTCATTTGCGGACGGGGGTTCCAAGCAGTCCGTGGTGAAAGTGTGCCGCAGCACCGAGGGGAGCGATGCGCCCGGCTGGCGATGAGCCGAAGGGCCCGAATATCGGGAATATTCGGGCTCCTGAGCGAAGAAGTCCAGGCGGGATGCAGCGTTCGAGCCCCAAGGGCTGGCTTCGCGCTCGAATGCCGGCAGACTTTAACCACGGGCTGCTCGCCTTCGCGCCCGGGCGCGCTTGCCCGCATGCCACAACAGGGCGAGGCCAACCGCGGCAATGGTGAGCCCGACAACCCCGAGGGTCCCGGTCACCGCGGCCACGGTTCTTTTCACCTCGTCATACGCGAGGCCCAGCGCCGATCCGGCGATGGTGAGGGCGGTGTACCAGACCAAAGACGCGGCGGCCGCGGGGAGAAGGGTGCGCGCCGGAGAGAGGCGGTGGATGGCCGCGAAAGGAAGGACCGCGGCGCGAAGGCCCGGGAGGAAGCGGGAGAAGAAGACGCCGAGGCCGCCGAATCGGTCGATGTTGCGCTCGATCAGGGGTTGGATCTCTTCCGGCATGAGCGAGCGGAAGACCGGCGAGCGGAGCACAGCCGCTCCGCGCGCCCGGACCCAGTAGTAGACGGCGATCGCCGACGCCTGATTGGCGGCGAAGCAGAGGAATCCGATCAGAACCGGGGAGTGGCCGGTGCGCACCGCCCAGAAGGCGCCCAGGGCGGCCGCCACGTCCGCGGGCACCGGCGGGAAGATGTTCTCGAGCGCCGAGAGAACCATCAACAGGGCGACCACGAGCAGTGGATCCTGCGCGAGTATGAAGTCGACGATGGTGTCCATGGCCCTACTCCGACGCTCCGAGGCCAAGCGCACGGTAGACGAGGTGAGCCGCCGAGGCGTAGCTCGCCCCGGTGGCGCGCGACATGCCGATTTCGCACGTGCGGCACGTGGAGTAGGCGGTGGCGCCCGGGCCGGCTTCGACGAGAAGCGCCTTGACGTCCTCCGCCTCCGCCCTGGTCGCCCCTTCGGTGATCTCGGGATGAATGAAACCCTGATTCCCCGCGAAGCCGCAACAGCTGGCCCGGAGCGGGATCCGGGGATCCTGGGCGTGCGCCGCCGCGACCGCGTTCAGGTCCTGGACCGCCCCGAGTCTGGTGAGCGAGCAGGTGGGATGGAGGACGGCGCGGCCGGCGAGCACGCCGCGTGGCGCATCGTCGCGCGTGAGCACCTCGCGCGACCAGAACTGCACGAAGTCGAGGACGCGAACGTTGGGCGCGTTCCCTTCGGCGAACGCGAGCGCGCAGGGCGACGCGTCGGTGACAGCCGGAATCTCGCCGTTCCGGGTCAGCCTGGTCAGGATCTCGATGGTGCGGCGCATCGAAGCGTCGGCGGCGTCCTGGTGGGACTTGCTCGAGAAGGCGAGGCCGCAACAAAGCGACTCGACCGACTCGGGAATGGTAACGCGGTATCCCGCGGCCTCGAGGCAGGCAAGGGTCGCATCCATCGTGGATAGCGTGGGCTCGCCGGGCATCGCTCCGAAGATGCGGGAAACACAGCTCGGGAAGTAGACGACTTCGCGGGCGCCCCCGCCGCGCGGTTTCGGAACGTCTGGTGCGGGAAGGGGGAGAGGAGTCTTCGCGTCCAGCTTCGGAAAGAGGCTGGGGGCGAGGGCGTAAAGGACCGTCGAACCGCCTCGGAGCAAACCGCGGGCCGCGTTGTTCGAGGCGGCGAGGGTTCCCGCGGCGGAGAGGGCGCGCCGCGCCATCGCGGAAGCACCCGCGAAGTTTGAAGCCGCGAAGCCGGCGATGCCTCGGGCGAGGAACGAAGACTCGGCGCGATCGAGTTCCTTCATCAAAAGGCCGGTGTCGATCTTCACCGGGCAGGCGGTGATGCACATCGAATCGCGCACGCAGCTCCCGCGCGCCAAGTCCGCGTAGTCCGCGGCGAGTCCTTCGGGAAGCGTCCCGCCCGAACCCGCGATCTCCTTGATCTCCCGCAGGAGAATGATCCGCTGGCGCGGCGAGAGACCCGAAGAACGGGTCGGACACACCGGCTCGCAGAAACCGCATTCGATGCACCGATCGGCGGTGGGGGTGATCTCAGTGAACGGTTTGAGATTCCGGACGTGTTCCTTTTTGTCCTCGCTCAGGAGGACACCCGGGTTCAGGATTCCATAGGGATCGAAGAGGGTCTTGATCTCCCGCATGATCGCGTAGGCGGCTTCGCCCCATTGGCGTTCGACAAAGGGCGCCATGTTCCGGCCCGTGCCATGTTCGGCCTTGAGCGCGCCGTCGTACTTTGAGACGACCAGCTCGGCGAGGCCCTCCATGAAGGCCTCGTAGTTCGCGACGTTCTTCTCGCCGCGAAAGTCCTGGGGTGCGATGAAATGGAGGTTGCCGTCCTTCGCGTGCCCGAAGACCACCGCATCGCGCACGCCGAAACGCGCGAAGAGGCCGTGAAGGTCGGTGATGGCGTCCGCAAGACGCTCGCGCGGGAACGCGACGTCTTCGTTCAGAATCGCCTTTCCCGGCCCGCGTCTGGCCCCGATCATGGGGAGCAGCCCCTTGCGCATCCTCCACTTGAGCGAGCGCTCCAGGGCGTCGGTGGAGAAGGCGGTGTTCGTGGCCCCGTTGATCCGGCCCAGGACCCGGAGGGCCTTCTCGATTCCGGCGGAGAGTGCTTCGTCGTTCTCTTCCTGGAACTCGATGAGGAGCGCCGCCGAGTGCGGCCCGACTTCGATCGGGTGTGCGAGTTCTCCCGCCATCGACAGCAAAGACGCGCTGTCCATGATTTCGAGGGCCGCGGCTCCGGCCTCGGCCAGGGGTGCTACCGCCCGTCCCGCCTCCGTGAGCGCCCCGAAATAGACGAGCGCGGTCGCCCGTTTCGGCGGATCCTTGACGGTTTCAAGCGTCACGTCGGCGAGGAAGCCGAGTGTGCCTTCGGATCCGACGATCAGATGGGTGAGGATGTCGGCGGGGCGATCGAATTCCAGAAAGGCCTGAAGCGAATAGCCCATCGTGTTCTTCGTCGTGAACTTCCGGCGGATGCGCTTGGAAAGCGCCTTGTCCGCGCGCACCTTCGCCTTGAGGTCCAGCAGGCCGGCGTGAAGGCGCGGATGCTTGTTCTTGAGACGTTCGTCGACTTCGTCGCGCTCCTCGCCCAGGGTTTCGATCACCACGCCGTCGGCGAGCACGATGCTGGCGCCACGGATGGTGTGGTAGCTGTTCTGGGCCACGCCGCAGCACATGCCCGAGGCATTGTTCGCCACGATGCCCCCGATCATCGCCGCGTCGATGGAGGCGGGATCTGGACCGATGCGCCGGCCGTGGGGCAGAAGAGCTCGATTGAGCAGACCGCCGATGACTCCCGGCTGGGCCCACACGCGAGCCCCCCCGCTTTCGATGCGGAAGCGGCCCCAGTCAAGAGAGAGGTCGACGAGAATCCCTCGGCCCACCGCCTGGCCGGACAGCGATGTGCCGGCCGCGCGGTAGGTAATGGGCTGGCCGAGAGCGCGCGCAATCTCGAGGATCTTCCGGACGTCTCCCGTATCGCGAGGGCGGACCACGACGTCTGGAACGATCCGGTACATTGACGCGTCGGAGGCGCGAGCCAGCCGGTCGATCGGCCGGGCCAGGATCCGCCCCGCGGGAAGGGCCGCCTGAAGGCGCTTGAGAAGTTCAGGTTCCGGGGCAGCGAGGCGGGTCACGCAGGTGCGATCTTACCGAGCGCGCGCGTTGGCGTATGTTTGAAGCCAAATGCGCCTGACCACGCTCCTCTTCGTCGCCACCTCGATGCTCTTTTCCCTGGCGGGTGAGCCATCCGCCGCCGCGGCCCCCCGCGTCGTGTCAATTCCCACTCCTGACGGAGGTACCGTCACCGCCGATGCGTAGGGGTCCGGGGATCGGGCGGTCGTGCTGGCCCCCGGCGGCCGCTTCGACCGAACGAGCTGGAAGTCTCAAGCGACCACCCTCGCCGCGGCGGGCTTTCGTGTCCTCGCCATCGACTTTCGCGCCGCCACCGCCTCCCGCCAAGGGCAGGAGACGCCCTGTCTGTACGACGCCTCGTGTCTGGCGAAGGATCTCCTTGCCGCGGTGCGACATCTCCGCCTTCAGGGAGCGACGCGGGTTTCGATTGTCGGCGGGAGCCTCGGGGGAGGTGCTGCCGCTCAGGCCACCATTGAGGCGGAAACCGGAGAGATCGATCGGATCGTCCTTCTTGCCCACATGCTGATCGATGAGCCGAGCGGATGAAGGGGCGGAAGCTCTTCATCACGGCCAGGAACGACGTGGGCGGAAGCGGAAAGCCGAGGCTCGACGGGATTCGCGCTCAGTTCGAGCGCGCGCCCGAACCCAAACAGCTCGTGGTTCTCGAAGGCTCCGCGCACGCCCAGTTCATCTTCGAAACGGACCAGGGACAAACCCTGATGCACAAGATCCTCGCGTTCCTGAAGGAGCCGTAGGACGTCAGTCGCCGAAGGAAATTCCGAGGCCTCGCGCGGACATCATCACGTCGGAGTCGAGGGGGACGCATTTGGTGCGTCCATCGCCGACCGCGATCTTGAGAGGAACGCGCACAATGGTGGGCGGTTGCAGCGCCACCATGGTTTCGAAGTCGCCGTCTTTCACCGCGCGAACCGCGGCCGCTCCGAAGCGCGTGCCCAAAAGCCGGTCGAACGTGGTTGGAGGTCCGCCGCGCTGGAGATGGCCGAGGACGAGGCTGCGCGTCTCCTTGCCCGTTCGCTTGGCGATCTCCTCGGCGACCCACTGCCCGACACCGCCGAGTCTTGGAGCCTCGCCCTCGTCGAGGGAGCGCAGATGGAGCTTTCCGCCCTTGGCCCGCGCGCCCTCGGCCACCACGACGATCGAGAAGTAACCGCCGCGGTGGCCCTTCTCTCTTTCGCGGATCTTGTCGCACACCCGCTCGAGGTCGAACGGGATCTCCGGGATCAGGATGACGTCGGCGCCGCCGGCCACCCCCGAGTTCAAGGCGATGAAACCGGCGTTGCGGCCCATGAGTTCGACCACCATCACGCGCCCGTGCGCTTCCGCCGTGGGATGAAGTTTGTCGATGGCGTCGGTGGCGGTGGCGACCGCGGTATCGAAGCCGAACGTCACCGAGGTCTGCTCGATGTCGTTGTCGATCGTCTTCGGCACGCCCACGATGGGGATGCCCTTCGTGGCGAGGCGCAGCCCGATGCTGAGGGTGCCGTCACCGCCGATCGCGATGAGCGCGCCAAAGCCCATCGCCTTGAAGTTCCGCACCACCTCGGCAGAGCGGTCGGCGTCCTCGGCCTGGCCGGGGGCGGCGCCACGCCGCTCTACGCGAAACGGGCTCACCCGGTTTGAGGTTCCGAGGATGGTGCCGCCGAGGTGGATGATTCCGCGGACGTCCTTGGGATGGAGCTTATGGGCGCGTTTGGTCAGCAGCCCCTCGAAGCCGTGCTCGATGCCCCAGACCTCCCAGCCGAGCGCGAACGCCGAGCGGGCCGCGGCCCGGATTACCGCGTTGAGGCCGGGGCAGTCGCCGCCTCCGGTGAGCATGGCGAGACGAAACGGCTTCCTGGTCCGGCGGGTGGGCTTCATGGTCGTCGTCTTTCGTGGAACGTTCCACGACCATTGTAGCGAAGCTCGATCCCTTTGGCCGCACTATGCTTTGTCGCGTTCACCGCGGTCCCATGACCCTGAATCAATCCCGCCTCGTCCGCCTCAACGACAAACCCATCGACCAGGCGGGCGATTTCGTCCTGTACTGGATGCAGATGGCGCGGCGTTTCTCCCGCAATCACTCGCTCGACTATGCGATCAAGTGCGCGAACGAGCTGGGGAAGCCCCTGGTGGTCTACGAAGGCCTCCGGGTCGACTATCCGTGGGCGAGCGCCCGGCTGCACCAGTTCATTCTCGAGGGCATGCGTGAGAACGCCGTGACCGCGAAAAAGCTCGGCTTCACCTACTGGCCCTTCGTCGAGAGCCCGAAGGATCGCGGGCACGGCCTGCTCCACCGCATCGTCGCCCGTTCGGCCCTCGTGGTGACGGACGACTTTCCCTGCTTCATCATCCCCGCCCAGAGCAGAGGAGTCGCCGCGAAACACGAGCGCGCGGTGATCGCGGTCGACTCGAACGCGGTGGTTCCCCTCCGCCTCCTGGGCGACGCGCCCTATGCGGCCGCGCACCTCCGGCCGAAGATCCACAAGGCCTTCGCCGAAGCCTTCGATCTTCGCAGTGCTCCAAAACCGAAGCCGCCCAGGGCCGACGCCTCGCGGTTTCAGCCGGGGTTCGAGCTCGCGAAGCTCGACGACATTGAGGGACTCATCGCGAAGCTCCCGATCGATCAGAAGGTCACCGCGGTGAGCGCGCGACCGGGCGGAGCGGCGGCGGCGCGGGCGCAGCTGAAGCGGTTCCTCAAGCAGGGCCTGCCGGTCTACGCCGATCATCGCTCCGAGCCCATGCCGCCCTCCGCGGTTCACGGCTCCGGCCTGTCGCCCTATCTGCACTTCGGTCACATCAGCATCGAGGAGGTGGTGACGGAGGTCTTCGAGGCCACCGGAGGCTACGCGCGCTCGCGCCTGCACCTCGAGGTCGCGGGGAAGCGCGAAGGGTTCTTCGGGACGGACAGGAATGCGAACTCGTTCCTCGATGAGGCTCTCACCTGGCGCGATGTCGGCTACGTGTGGCACCTTCATCGACGCGAGGACACCCGGTCGCTCGAGACCGCCCTTCCCGCGTGGGCCCGGGCCACGCTGCACCTGCACGCGGGAGACAAACGCGAGTTCGTGTACGACCTCGAGGCCTGGGAGAGTGCGTCGACCCACGACCCGCTATGGAACGCGGCGCAGCGGGAACTCGTCGCCACCGGCAGCATTCATAACTACCTCCGGATGCTGTGGGGCAAGAAAGTGATCGAGTGGTCGCGCACGCCGGAGGAGGCGTACCAGACTCTCGTCCACCTCAACAACAAGTACGCGCTCGACGGACGGAATCCGAACTCGTACACCGGCATCTTGTGGTGCTTCGGCTTGTTCGACCGGCCGTGGGCGCCTCAACGGAACGTGCTCGGCCAGATCCGGTACATGTCGTCCGCCAACACCGCGAAGAAGTTCAAGCTCGGCGCTTATCTCGACTGGGTGGCGACGCTGCCTTCGCCCGGGTCATGATCGCCCGGGTCTGCCTCGTCGTCCTCCTTCTGATAGCACCGTTCGAACCGCGCTTCACCCTGCCGGCCGGCTTCTTCCGCCTCTCCCTGCTTGAGGCCATAGCCCTTCCGTGTTTCGCGGTCTTCGCCTTCACCTCGCGCCGCCGCCCCATGCGTCTGGACGCACCGCCCCTTCTGGCGCTGTGCCTGCTCGCAGGCGTTGCCCTCGTCTCGGCCGGGCTCGCCGACCTCGAACCAGGTCGCGCGCTGAAGTTCGCGCTGCGCCTCGGGGCGATGGCCGCGTTCGCGGCCCTGGTGTCCCGGCTCGACGCCCTCGACCTGAAATGGGGCTTTCGCGCGCTGGCTCTTTCAGGGACGTGCGCCGCGATCCTCGCCATCGCGGAGGGTCTTGGCCTCCGAGCGCTCGACGCGTTCCTCGGAACCTTCCGGGAGATACCGTTCAACGTTGCGGGCCTCCGTCGGGCGTCGGCGGGTTCGGAGTATCCAAATCTCGGGGCGGCGATGATCGTTTACGCGCTCCTCACCGGGGTGACGCTTTTGCGCGCGCGACCCTGGATCCGGGCGGCCTTCGTGGCCGTCATGACCCTGGGGCTCGCGTTCACCTACTCGCGGGGAGCCTGGCTCGCCGGGTTCGTGGCGTTGCTGACCCTCGGGTGGTTCGAGCGCGGCGTTCGCCGCCTCCTTCCTTCCTCGGCGTACCTCGGAGTTCTCACCCTGTTAGCGGCGAGCGAAGAGATCTCGCGGCTCCGCTTCGGCGGGGAGAACGCGAACGACTTCTACGCCGCCACCTACCAGTCGGTGGAGCGGCTTGAACTGCGGCCGAGCGAACGGGTGGTCGTTCCGGTGACCGTCAGGAACGTCGGCCGGCGGCCCTGGCGGGCGGCCGAGGAGATTCACCTTTCTTATCACCTCTACGAACACTCTCGCCGCCCTCTGGTCGACGGGCCGCGCACCGATCTGCCTCGCGACGTGGGGCCGGGCGATTCGGTGATGCTTGAAGCGATCCTCCGCGCGCCTGCGAAACCCGGCGAGTACCTGCTCATGTGGGACATGGTCCACGAAGACACCACGTGGTTCTCAGGGCAGGGGATCAAGCCGGGGACGGCGCACCTGAGGGTCAAGGATGACTCCTCCGTCTCCGCTCCCGCCCCGCCGCCGTCAGAGGCCGCGCCCATGGCGGCCATCCCGGACACCCTCGCCTGGCGGCCTTCGCGCCTCGATCTCTGGAAGATCGCGCTCAGGATGTGGGCGGAGAATCCGTTACTCGGAGTGGGTCCGGACAACTACCGGTGGATGTACGGAACGGTGGCGGGCAAGTCTGTGTTCGACACGCGGGTGTTCGCCAACAACCTGTTCCTCGAGCTTGCCGCGACCCTTGGAACTCTCGGCCTTGCCGCTTTCGGCGCGGCCGTCGCCCTGGCGCTTCACGCGGGCGTACCAGCCGCCGGGCGCTCGGACCTTTCCTTGATCGCCCTGTCGATCCTGGTCGCGGTGGTCGTCCACGGACTGGCCGACTATCTCCTCGCCTTCACCGGCCACTATCTCGTCTTCGGCTTCGTGATGGGCGTGTTGTCACGCCCCGTCGCTGGACCGGCTGCGCATGGTCTCTAGCAGAGTGCTGAAGAACCCCGAGCGCCCGACTTTCCTTCCCTGGACTCTCGAAAAACCCCAGCAAATCACCGAAGACGGCACTATCCCCAGCCGTCGCGCGAGATCCCGAAAATAGCTGTCAGTGGATCCTGGCTTTCGCCGGGATACGCAGGGTGCTGACCTTTTTCAGCACCCTGCTAGTTGGCCAGCACCTCACGGGTCAGATTTCGATGACCCGAGGCGGTCACCACGACGTTGTCCTCGACGCGGATGCCGCCGTAAGGCGCCAGGGCGTCGATGAGATCCCAGTTGAACGCCCCGCTCGTGGAACCGGCGCGATGGGGATCGAGGAGCATCTGCACGAAGTAGATTCCCGGCTCGATCGTGAACACGTGACCTTCCTCCATGATCCGCGTGTTTCGCAGGTAGGGATGGCCTTGGGGCGGGGGCAAAACGCCGCCGTCGCGCGCCTTTTGATGGCCGCCGATATCGTGCACCTGTATTCCCAGATGATGGCCCACCCCGTGGGGGAAGAAGACCGAGGTGTAGTGTCGGTCGACGGCCTCGTCGATCGAGCACTTCAAGACGCCATGCTGAATGAGGAGCAGGCCGATCTCGCGATGCGCGGCGAGGTGGATCTCCACGTATGACGTTCCTGCCTTCGTCATTGCGCACAGCCGAAGCTGAAGAGCGTCGAGGGCTTCCGCGAGGGTCTTGAACCTCGCATCCGCCGAGGGGGCCACACTCGTGCGGGTGATGTCGCAGCCGTAGCCCAGATGCGAAGCGCCCGCGTCGAGAAGCAGCAAGCGGCCCGAGCCCGTGGAGCGCTTGGCGTGATAGTGAAGGATCGCCGCCTTCTCGTCGAGGCACACGATGGTTGGATAAGGAAGGAGATCTTCGCTCGCCCCCGCGCCCTGAAGAAAGGCGTGGTGGATCAAAAGCTCGCTCGCGCCTTTGAGGAACGCCTCTTTGGCCGCGAGGTGCCCCCTCGCCCCGGCGGCCGAAGCCTGGCTCAAACACTCGATCTCGTAGGCCGTCTTCACCGCCCGGTCCCAGTCGAGACGTTTCACGACCTCGGGTGGATTGGCGGTGAAGCCCGCGGTCCGAGCCCTGGTCTCATCTTCGCCCACGAACGCCGTCCGGCCCACCGAGCCGATCTTCGCCAGGACGCCCTCGGCGCTGTCCGCTTCGTCGAGGTCGAACTCGCCCGTCCAGAAGGCCTGGGCGAAGGGAGCCCGCTCGTACCAGTAGTCCCTAGGAGCCCAGCGGACGAGTCGCGGTTTGCGGCCCGGCTTCAGCACGATCGCGTGATGCGGGCCCCGAAGCGGAGCCACACTCGCGAAGTGCGGGTTCGTGCGAAAGGGCGGCTCCATGTCGTCGGCGTAGTAGACCATCTGCGATCCGGCGCCGAGGACCAGCGCGTCGTACTTCGTTTCGGACAGAGTCCGGGCCGCCGTCTTCGTCATTTTGGCCACATGGTCACGGAATAGCTGGGAGAGATCCATGGCCCGGACGCTAGAGGGTCGGAGCGGCTCCCGTCAAACATGCCCCGCGGAGTTGAAGAACCCCTCAGCGCATGGAAGACTTCCACCATGAGCAGCTACGACATCATCGTGGTCGGGGCGGGAACCGCCGGTTTGCCCTGCGCCATCTTCGCCGCCCGGGCGGGCGCTCGTGTCCTGCTGCTGGAAAAGGAAGAGGAGATTGGAGGCACGCTCCACGTCTCGGGCGGCCATCTTTCCGCGGCAGGGACGAGGCGGCAGAAGGATCGCGGCATCGACGACTCGACCGAAGATCATTTCGCCGACATCATGCGCATCTCGAAGGGGAGCATCCGCAAGGACCTTGTCCGCCTCGCCCTTTCCCAGTCGGCCTGGCTCATCGACTGGCTCCAGGATGAGGGTTTCGAGTTTGCCCCCGAAACCCCGCGGATCGTTTACGGACACGAGCCCTACTCCACCCCGCGCACTTACTACGGAGTCGACGATGCGCGTTCGGTCCTGAAGGTTCTCCGCCGCCTGCTTCAGCCCGTGGTCGAGTCTGGCGCGGTGACCCTCGCCCTCGGCGCCCGGGTCAAGGGCCTTCTCACCGACGAGGGACGCGTGGTGGGTGTCCAGTACGCGAAGAAGGGATCCATCGAGCGCGCCCTCGCCGCCAAAGGTGTGGTTCTGGCGACGGGCGGCTTCGCGGCCGCGCCGGATCTCTTTCGAGAGATCGAAGGGTTTCCTCTAGTCTCCGCCGCACCTGACCATGCCACGGGTGACGGCTTCGTGATGGCCCACGGTGTCGGCGCCTTCATCGCCGGCCGGGAGACCTACCTGCCGACCTTCGGCGGCCTGCCTCATCCGGACGACCCTCACAAGTCGGTCTGGAAGGACCGCCCCCTGCTCGTCGCGCGCGAGCGGCCGCCCTACGAGATCTATGTCGACCGGTTCGGGAAACGCTGGGTGGCTGAGGACGAGGAGAGCGTCGACGCCAAGGAGCGCGCGCTGATGAAGGTGGACGGCCTCACCTTCTTCGTCGTGTTCGACGATCTTGCCATCGAGAAATCGGCGAACATGATCGTCGGCTGGTCGCCGGACGACCTCCGCGCCCAGGCCGGCAAGCGCGAGGGGATCCATGTCGCGGATACGGTTTTCGATCTGGCCGCGGCGGCGGGGATCGACAGCTTCGGGCTCGAGCGCACGGTTGAGCTCTACAACGACTACGTTGCTCGGGGCGTCGATCCGGATTTCTCCAGGAGATTCCTGCCCGCTCCCATCGCGAAGCCGCCGTTTTTCGCCATCCGGAACCACGGGATTTCCCTCGTCACCTTCGCGGGCGTCGACGTCGACACGCTCCTGCGGGTGAGGCGAGAGGACAGCACCGCGATCGAAGGGCTCTTCGCCGCGGGAGAGATTCTGGGTGCGGGGGCCACCTGCGGGAACTCATTCTGCGGCGGGATGGTGATGGGCCCCGCGATCATCTTCGGCAAGCTCCTCGGAGAACGGCTCGCCGGAAAGCCCGACCCGCTGGAGGACGACACCGCCGAGGTCACGCGCCCGAGCCGGTAGGCTGGTGCAAATGCCTCATTGGGGCGCCCCGTGACCGGGTGTTAGAAGGAGGCTGGGTAAAGACACCGTGAAGGCAACACTGCGCGCCGAGACATCTGGCCTCCTCTTCGTGATGGTTGTAAGCACCGTCGTGGCTCTTTGTCCGTGCCCGGCCAGCGGGGTTTCCATGGCGATGGACTGTTGCCCTTCCGGGGAACTGTCCATCTCGTCAAACTGCTGCCCTGAGGCAGAGGCTCCTTCAGTGTCGACCGCTGCGTTCGTATCCGCGAGCCTCGTTCCTCCGGCCACCCTTGAGCCGACCGACGCGACGGCACTCGCGTTCGCCACGCCTCGGGCGGCCCGCGAGTCCCTCTCCCGGCCGGTCTCTTCGCGCCGCATTCTTCGGATCTGACCTCAACGAAGAAGCGCGCCCCTTGAGGTGGCGCTCCCCCTTTTCTTCGTGGAGGTTTCCGTGGCTCTTCTCGCTTTCCCTTCTCTCGGCATCCGTCGATTCACCGCACTCGCTCTGCTGCTGGGCCCCGGCTCGTCGGCCCGCGCGCAGGATGTGTTCCCGCTGGCTGAGCACCCCGCCGTCCGCGCCATCACGCGGGAAACGCTCGATCGAAATCCCGGGATTCGCGCCTCCCGTGAGCGCACCGAGGCGGCGGTGGCCCGGGTTGATCGTTCGGCCGCCCTTCCCGATCCCATGGTATCCGTCGGCTATGACAAAGGTGATGCCTGGCTCCCCGGCCGCGGCATGGACACCGGCCCGCGGTTTTCGGTCGCCCAGGAACTTCCCTACGCGGGGAAGCGCGGGCTCCTGCGCGACCTCGCCTCGCGCGAGGCGGAACTGACCCGTCATGAAACGTCCGGTCTCGCCCTCGGCGTCACCTACGCCGTGCGCAAGGCCCTGGCGGACCTGCTTCTCGCCCGCGAGAACCTCGCCATCATCGAGGACCAGCGGGGCGCCACCGCGGGCATCGAGGAACTGACCCGCACCCGCTATGCCGCGGGCCTGGCCAGCCAGCTTGACGTCCTGCGCGCCCAGGCCGAACTCGCCCGGCTCGACCAGATGCGGGCTCATGAGGAGGGGCTCGTGAGCGCGGCGGTCGCGGAGATCAACCGGCTGCGCGCTCTGCCCGCGGGAACGGAGGTCGACCCCAGCCTTCGCCTTGCCGCCCTTTCGACCCTGCCCATCGAAATGCCCCCGCTCGCCGCCTTGCTTGCGCGCTCGCACGACGACACCCCGGAGATTCGCGCGGCGACGGCCCTGGTGGAACGGGACCGCCTGGCCGTGGACATCGCGCGCCGCAGCCTGAAGCCCGATTTCGTGGTGTCGAGCGCCTACATGTTCCGGGGTTCTCTGGCCGACCGATGGACCGTGGAGGCGGGCGTCATTCTTCCCGCCTACCGGAAGAACAAACAGAAACTGGCGATTGCGGAGGCCGAGTCCATTCTCCGCTCGACCCGGGCCGAACAGGAGGCCATGGTCCTGCGGGCGCGGGCCGCGGTGGAGAGGGCCTACGCGGACTATCGGGCCGCGGTTCTGGAGGCGAGGATTATCGAGCGTGAGGTTCTCGTGATCGACGCGCTCGCCGTCGATTCCGCGCTCGCCGGCTTCCGGGCAGGACTGACGCCCTTCATATCCGTCCTTGAAGCCCACAACGTTTTCTACCAGGACCGCCGGCAACACGCCGAACTTCTCTTTCACATTCTCTGGCATTCGGCGCTGCTTGACGCTTTCGGCATGGAAAGGCAGACGTCATGAAGAAACTCCTGCTGGTCTTTGCAGCCTTGCTCCTCCTCGGGGCGGGTTACCTCGCGGGCGCGCGCAATGCCGCCGTACCTTCCGCGGCAGGCGCCCCGGGCGCAGACGCGGAGGCGACGCCGGAGCGCAAGGTCGCGTTCTACCGGTCGCCCATGGATCCGAGCATCCACGCGGACCGTCCCACTCAGGACTCGATGGGCATGGACTTCATCCCGGTCTACGAGGATGAGGTTCAAACCCCTGCGTCGAACGTGGCCGGACGCGCCGCGGTGATCATCCCGGCCGATCGACGCCAGCTTCTCGGAGTGCGGAGCGAAGTCCTGACTCGCGCTTCGCTGACCCGCACGATCCGCACCGTGGGCCGTATCGTGCCCGACGAGCGGCGGCTTCACCACATTCACACCCGATACGACGGTTTCATCGAGCGCGTGCACATCGACTTCGTCGGCAAGTTCGTGAACAAGGGCGACCGCCTCCTCTCCATCTACTCTCCAGAGCTGTTCGCTACCCAGCAGGAATACCTCCTCGCCTTGCGCGGGGCCGCTCAGCTTTCCCAGAACCAGGGCGAGGCGGCGGCGCGGGGAAAGGCCCTCGTGGACGCGGTGCGGCAGAGACTTCTGCTGTGGGATATCCGACCGGAGGAGATCGCCCGGCTCGAGCGCGAGGGAACGCCGCGGCGGGAGATCGATCTCTACTCCGAGGTGAGCGGCTTCGTGGTCGCGAAGGTGGCGCAGCATGGCATGCGCGTGACCCCGTCCGATTCGCTGTTCGACATCGTCGACCTGAGCCGGCTCTGGGTCCTCGCTGACGTCTATGAAGCCGACCTCTCCTCCATCCGGCTGGGCATGACCGCGGTGATTGAGACGCCTTCGGCGCCCGGCCGAAAACTGCGGGGCCAGGTGACATTCATCGACCCCATGGTGGAGCCCTCCACCCGGGCCACCAAGGTTCGGATCGAGCTTTTGAATCCCGGCGGTCTTCTCAAGCCCGACATGTTCGCGGATGTGTCGCTCCACGTCGATCTCGGCTCCGTCGTCGTGGTGCCGGAAAGCGCCGTCATTGACGCGGGCGACCGGAAGCTCGCCTTCGTGGATATCGGCGAGGGTCGATACGAGCCGCGCGAGCTGACGCTTGGAGCCAAGGCCGAGTCGGGCTATGTGGTTCTCGCCGGCCTGAGCGAGGGCGAGAAGGTGGTGGTGGCGGCCAACTTCCTCATCGACTCCGAGTCGAGCCTGCGCGCCGCGGTTCAATCCATGAAATCGCCTTCGGCCGGGCCGTCGATCTCGCCGGCCCCGAAGGCCGATCCGCACGCGCATCACTGATTGGAGGAGTTGCCGCCATGATCCGCTCCATCATCCGCTTCTCCGCCCACAACCGGGTGCTCGTCCTTCTGGCCATCGCGGTGGCCACCGCTTACGGCATCTACTCGCTGCAGCACATTCCCGTGGACGCGATTCCCGATCTTTCCGACACCCAGGTGATCGTCTACTCGCGCTGGGACCGCAGCCCCGACATCATGGAGGACCAGGTCACGTATCCAATCGTCGCGGCTTTGCTGGGCGCGCCGAGAGTGAAGGTCATCCGCGGTTTCTCCGACTTCGGCTTTTCGTACGTCTACGTCATCTTCAACGACGGCACCGACATCTACTGGGCGCGGAGCCGGGTCTCTGAATACCTCGCCAAGATCCAGCCTCAGCTTCCCGACGGGGTGAGGACGGAGCTTGGGCCGGATGCCACCGGGGTCGGCTGGATCTTCCAGTACACGCTCGTGGACGAAACCCGCACCCATTCGCTCTCCGAGCTGCGTTCGTTTCAGGACTGGAACCTCCGATATCGGCTGCAGTCGGTACCCGGGGTTGCCGAGGTGGCGTCGATCGGCGGTTTCGTTCAGCAATACCAGGTCACGGTCGACCCCAATCGTCTGAAGGCCCAGGGGCTTTCGATCGGCGAAGTGAGCGAGGCAGTGCGGAAGGGCAATTCGGAGGTGGGCGGGCGACTGCTCGAGTTCTCGGGACGTGAGTACATGGTGCGAGGCCGCGGCTATGTCCGGTCGGTGGCCGACATCGAGAAGATCGTCCTCAAGACCAACGACCTCGGCACGCCGGTGCTGGTGCGCGACGTGGGCACGGTGGCGCTCGGTCCGGAGATCCGGCGCGGAGTCTCCGACCTCAATGGCGAGGGCGACGCGGTGGGCGGCATTGTCGTGATGCGCCACGGCGAGAATGCGCGCGAAGTGATCCGCCGCGTCCAGCAGCGCCTGGCCGAGGTCCAGCCCTCGCTGCCGAAGGGCGTGCGCGTGGTTACCACGTACGACCGGTCGGAGCTGATCGACGCGTCGATCGACAACCTCACGCACGAGCTCCTGATCGAGATCGCCATCGTGAGCCTGGTGATCCTGATCTTCCTCTGGCACATTCCGTCGGCCATTGTTCCCATCATCACGATCCCGGTCTCGGTGCTCCTCGCCTTCATCCCCATGTCGATCATGGGCATCTCATCGAACATCATGTCGCTCGCGGGAATCGCGATCTCGATCGGCGTCCTGGTCGACGGCGCGATCGTCGAGGTCGAGAACGCGTATCGGAAGCTGGAACGATGGGAGCATGGAGGGCGGAAAGGCGACTTCCACCAGATCCGGCTCGAAGCCCTGCTCGAGGTGGGCCCTTCGGTCTTCTTCTCTCTGCTCGTGATCGCGGTCGCGTTCCTGCCCGTCTTCACCCTGGTCGATCAGGAGGGCCGTCTCTTCACGCCTCTGGCCTGGACGAAGAATCTCACGCTGTTTATCGCGGCCCTGCTCGCGATCACCCTCGATCCGGCGCTCCGCATGCTGTTCACCCGCATGGACTTCGTGTCTTTCCGACCGCGCTGGCTCGCCTGGATGTTCAACCAGGCGACGGTCGGCCGCTATCACCCGGAAGAGAAGCACCCGATCAGCCGGACCCTGTTCGCGGTTTACGAACCCGTCTGCCGCTTCGTCCTGAGGCATCCAAGGGCGACGATCCTGGCTTCGATCCTCATCGTCCTCACCACGATCCCCGTCTACCTGCGCCTGGGCCACGAGTTCATGCCGCCGCTCAACGAGGGCACGATGCTCTACATGCCCACCACTCTTCCCGGGGTCTCGGTGGCGGAGGCGCACCGCCTGCTCCAGGTGCAGGGTCGCATCCTGAAGTCGATACCGGAAGTGAAGACGGTCTTCGGCAAGGCCGGTCGCGCCGACACCTCGACGGACCCCGCACCCCTGTCGATGATGGAAACGACCATCGTCTTGAAGCCGCCCTCGGAGTGGCGCGCGAAGGATCGCTGGTACTCATCCTGGGCGCCCGAGTGGCTGAAGTCGAGCGTGCTGCGACGCATCGTGCCGGACCGCCTGACCTGGGACGAGCTGGTGAGCGAGATGGACCAGGCCCTGCAGATGCCGGGCGTCACCAACGCCTGGACCATGCCCATCAAGGCGCGGATCGACATGCTGTCGACCGGGGTGCGCACGCCGGTGGGTGTGAAGATCTTCGGCGACGACCTCAAGGAGATCGAGAGGCTGGGACTTGAACTCGAGAAGATCCTCAAGGATGTGCCGGGCGTGCGCAGCGTCTTCGCGGAGCGCGCGGCCGAGGGCTACTTCGTGGATTTCGAACTGAACCGCGAGGAACTGGCGCGGCGGGGCTTGAGCGTCGCCGCGGCGCAGGAGGTGATCCTCACCGCGATCGGCGGAGAGAACGTAACCACCACGGTCGAGGGCCGCGCGCGCTTTCCGGTGAACGTCCGCTACCCCCGGGAGCTGCGTGACGACCTGGACCGACTGGGCCGCGTTCTGATCTCGACGCCCTCGGGCGCGCAGGTGCCGCTCTCTCAGATCGCGGCCATCCGCAAGGTGGAAGGGCCGTCGATGATCCGCAACGAGAACGGCCTGCTCGCGGGCTACGTCTACGTGGACACCGCGGAGACCGACATCGGCGGGTTTGTCGAGCGGGCCAAGGTCGCAGTCAGCCAGGTGGCCCTAAAGCCCGGCTATTCGCTGGAGTGGAGCGGTCAGTACGAGAACATGCTGCGCGTGCGCGAGCGGCTCAAGATCGTGGTGCCGATCACCATCTTCATGATCTTTTTCCTTCTCTACATGAACACGGGGTCGGGGGTAAAGGCCGGCATCGTGATGCTGGCCGTGCCTTTCTCGGTGGTGGGGGCGGTCTGGCTGATGTACCTGCTCGACTACAACGTCTCGATCGCGGCCTGGGTGGGCATGATCGCGCTCATGGGCCTCGATGCCGAAACCGGCGTCTTCATGCTGCTCTTCCTGGATCTCTCGCACGCCGAGGCGAAGGCCGAAGGGCGACTTAAAACCCTGAAGGACCTTCACGAAGCCATTGTCCACGGCGCGGTGAAGCGGGTTCGACCGAAGATGATGACGGTGATGGCCGCGATGATGGGGCTTATGCCGATCATGTGGTCGATGGGGGCGGGTGCTGACGTCATGAAGCGCGTGGCCGCGCCGATGGTCGGCGGCCTTGCGACCTCATTTCTCATGGAACTGCTTGTCTATCCGGCGATCTACCTGCTCTGGAAGAAGCGGGAGTTGCCGGCTCCCGATACCGGAGGCCCGCTTGCCGTTTGACTCCCAGGGTGGATTCCTGCGAACCTGATCGAACTGCGGTTTTGGACCGCGTTCAACAGTTTGTAAGGGAGAGCCAAGCGATGAATCGACGAGATTTCAACAAAGTCATGGGTGCGGTGGCCGCGAGCCTTGTAGCCGGCGCGCGAGCGATGGCCGATGACGCCAAGAAGGATGCGAAAAAGGCGGAAGACAAGCCGGCCAAGAACATCTGCAAGGGCCGGAACGAGTGCAAGGGCAAAGGCGGATGCAAGGCCGGGGACGGCGGTTGCGGCGGCAAGAACTCGTGCAAGGGCAAGGGCGGCTGCGCTACCTCCGCGCACCACGAGTGCCGCGCCAAGAACGAGTGCAAAGGACAGGGCGGCTGCGGCACCAAGGAAGCCGGCTGTCAGGGCAAGAACGAGTGCAAGGGCAAGGGCGGCTGCGCCGTGCCCTTGAAGCACGAGATCAAGCCCAAGGCCGACGCGAAGCAGTAGCGACTACCGTTTCTTCGCCGGCTTCGCCGCCTTTTCTCTTGCTCGAAGAACGGCCATGACGTCCGCCATCGGCAGCGGCGTGAACATTTCCGCGCCGTCGCCGATTGGACCTCTCGTCACCAGGAGCCATCTCCACGCCGTCGCCGCCAAGACCAAGGTACCTGGACCTCTCGTCACCAGGAGCCATTTCCACACCGTCGCCGATTGGACCTCTCGTCACCCCGGCGAAAGCCGGGGCCTAGCGCGAGAACCCGTTTCCATCCGCGAACCCGTTTCCATCCGCGAACCCATCTCCACGCCGTCCCCGCCAAGACCAAGGTGCCTGGACCTCTCGTCACCCCGGCGAAAGCCGGGGCCTAGCGCGAGAACCCGTTTCCATCCGCGAACCCGCGTCCCTCCGCGAACCCGCGTCCCTCCGCTCACCTCACCCGCTCATACTCCTCCGGCGAGTTGAGGTTCACGAAGTGGCCGTTTTCGGCGTCGATCGCTCGCACGCGCAATCCCTCCATGGCGGAGGTCAGTTTGAGCCGTCCGTCGAGAAGCGCGCGCCGGACGCTTTCGAGCGCGGGCGTGGTTTGAAAGGCCGCACACAGCGGCTCAGTGCCGCGGGGGGTGCGGGCCATCGCGACGTCACACTCATCGACCTCGCGCATCATTCTGCGGAGGAAGCCGGCGGGAACCAAAGGAAGGTCGACGCCGAGCCAGAAGATGCGCTCCACCTTGTCGATCGAGGCCGAAAGCAGCGCGGAGTAAAGCCCGCCGAGTGGACCCACGCCGCAGACCGCATCCGTGATCACGGGCAGGCCGAAGTCTTCGTAGCGGCGCTCCGGGCCGGACAGGAGTACGACATCGGGAGTCACGTCTCTCGCGCGCGCGATCGCGTGCTCCAGGAGAGTCGCTCCGCGGTAGAGAAGGAGGGCTTTGTCCCGGCCCATGCGGGAACTCCGTCCGCCGGCGACTATGAAACCACGGGGCGGGGGAGTTGGAGAGGGCATTTAAGTGGTGCGTGGCTCCTCAGGACGAGCGATAGCGGGTCGGGGGGATCGGGGCCGTTACTCCCAGCGTAGCGCTTCCACCGGGTCCAAGGCGGCGGCTCGCTTGGCGGGCCATACTCCAAAGCCCAGACCCACGCCGATCGAGGTGGCGAGGCCGGCGACGACGGCCCACATCGGTATCTCCGTCGGCAATTCCGGGATCAGCGCGCGCAGGAGCCAGCTCACGGCGGTAGCGAGCATCAATCCGAGCATCCCCCCGAGAAAGGTAAGGGTCACCGCCTCGAACAGGAACTGCCGCACGATGTCGCCCTTGCGCGCGCCCAGGGCCTTCCGGACGCCGATCTCCTGGGTTCGCTCGGTGACGCTCACCAGCATGATGTTCATCACGCCGATTCCGCCGACCATGAGGCCCACTGACGAGATCGCGATCGCCACCATGCCGACCCCCGCGGTGATGTCGTCGAACTGTTCGATGATGCGATCAGCGGTGGAGAGATCGAAGTCCGACTCGGCGTTCGCGCGCAGGCGGCGCTGGCGGCGCAGCACCTCCTCGACCTGATCGAGCGCCGGCTTCACCATTCCCGACTTTGCCCGGATGATCAGCATCAGCCACTCGCTGGTCCGGGGCGCGATCTTCCGGGCCGTGCGATAGGGAATCAGCGCCTGGCCGTTCTGGTCTTCTTCGCCCATGAGGCCGCCGGACTTCTTCTTCTCGAGCACGCCGATGACCTTGAACGGCTGCCCGGCGAGTTCGACCTCGGAACCGAGCGCGGTGCGGTTCAGAAACAGCGCCTCGGCGATGCTCGAACCGATCACGATCACGTTGCGGCGCGCCAGATCGTCCTCGCGGCTGAAGAACCGCCCTTCGCGCAGCTCCAGCGTCACGACTTCGGGATAGTTGGCGCTTACTCCCTCAATCTGAGGACCGCGGAACTTCTCGCCTTTGAAGTGGATGGAACTGTCGCCCGGGATCCAGAGGCCGGCGGAGTTCGCCACATCCTCGACGAGAGGGGCGCTCGCCACCAGAGCGACACCGTCTTCGGGCCGCAGAGGTTTGCGCCGGAACTCCGCGCGGTCGCGGGGGCCGAGGCGCGGCCCGGTGGAGAGATGGAAGGCGAAGATGTTGTTGGTGCCGTACTCCTCGATCGAGCGGACGATGTTCTTCCGCATGCCGGTGAGGACCGACGAAATGACGATGACGACGCTCACGCCGATGACCACGCCGACGACGGTCAGGAAGCTCCGCAGTTTGTGAGCGCGGACGTTCTCAAGCGCCATCCGCAGCGCTTCCGCGGTGACGAACGAGCGGTTGCGGGGCGCGCGCACGGGTTACGCGGTCCTCGTCAGGGCGATGACGGGGTCAAGCCGGGACGCACGCCATGCCGGGTAGATGCCAGCGATGAGTCCCACCACGCTCGACACGAAGAGCGAGAGGAGGATGTACCCGCTGGTGATGGTCATGGGGATGGGGGTCGCCGCACGGACCACGCCGGAGAGACCCGCCGCGAGAAGCAGCCCAAGGACGCCCCCTATCGCGCACAGCACCGCCGACTCGATCAGGAACTGAATCAGGATTTCCCGGCGGCGGGCCCCGAGCGCCTTGCGCAGGCCGATTTCGAAGGTCCGTTCGTTGACACTGACCAGCATGATGTTCATGACCACGATGCCCCCGACCACCAGGGAAATCAGGGTGATGGGCGTGACCACCATGGCAATCGCACCCGTGAACTGATCCACCTCGCCCTTCACTTCGCCCACGTTCACGAGACCGAAATTATCCTCGGCACTGCCCCGGAGCTTGCGGCGGGTCCGCAGCGCCACCGTGGCGTCGTCGATCGCGTCCTCGAATCGATCGTCACTCGGAGCCAGGCCGTGCAGCTGCATCTGCGGCCTATGGCCGTACATCCGCTGGAAGGTGCTGATCGGAATGTAGACGTGGTTGTCGAGCGACTGCCCGAACATCGAGCCGCGCCGGGCTTCCACCCCCACCACCCTGAAGTCGAGGCCGCGGATCTTGAGGGTTTTGCCGAGGGGGGCCTCGCCCAGGAAGAACTTGTCGCGGACATCCATGCCCAAAACGACCACCGCCATTGGGTTCTCGACCTCGTGGGGAAGAAGGAACCGGCCCTCCTCCATCGTCTTGTCCTCGATCAGGCCCATGTTGGCGGTCACCCCGGTGATCTGGGTCCCGAGAAGCTCCACGCTGCCCTTCTTGAGGTCCTGTCTCGTGCTCGCCTGGGCGCCCACCTCGGCGCAGTTCTCGCAGTGACCCTCGACCCAGGAAACATCGAGCCAGTCGATCCGCTTGTTGCGACGATCCATCTTCTCCCACTGCGCTTCCGTGACGTTGTTTCCGGCCATCCGCGCGACCATGAAGTGGTTGACTCCGAGGACTTTGGAGACGCGCTCGACCACGTAGGAGTTGAGGCCCGAAATACTCGCGCCGACCACCACCACCGAGGCGACGCCGATGATGATGCCGATGAGGGTCAGAAACGAGCGCAGCTTGTGGGCAAGGATCGATGAAAGAGCGATCCGGAAGGCCTCGAGGTTGGAGGAGGAGATCATGGGCCCGTTCCTAGCGAATACGAGGGCGCTCGCCCTTTGGTTCCAGGCCATTCTCCGACCAGGCGCCTGCCGCTCTCAAACCGCTCAGTCGCGGCGCTTGAAGCCCCACTCGACCTCGAACTCGGAGGCGACGTCGCCCGCCGTGTTCCTGCCGATCGAGCGCGCGACAAACGTGGCGGGTTCGCCCGTCTGCGCCGCGCGTTCGATGGTGTCGGCCATCTCCCCGATGTCCCGGAAAGTGAACTGCGAGGGGCCGGAGATCTTCTTCATGAACTTGCCGCTGACCCTGGTCACGAGCATCGAAACCTTCGCTTCGCTTCCGCGTACGAGGACCATGGCGGGAGCCCCGGTGGACATCTCCGCGGCCATGGCCTGAGCGGCGAAGTAGGTCGACCGGAACGGATTCTGGGTGCGCCAGCCACCCCTGAGCATGACGGTGCATCCCCCTTCGTCGAGCGACCTCAGGCGCAATCCCGCGAACGCGGCGAGGGGGAGTTCCTTCCACAGATACAGCCAGAACCCGGCAGGTGAAAGGACCTGGCGGCGGATCTTGTCGGCCCGTTCGTTGAAGAGGACGTTCGTCATGAAGGGCGAATCCTAACCCTGGGCGCGGCCAAGATCTCGACTTGACTCCAAGCTTCCCTGCCGGAGTAGTCCGCCGATTGGGCAAGGGGTAGAGTTTCGGTCATGCCCTTCATGAATCCTTTCGTAATCCTGGTCGGGATCGTCTTTGTGATCATGATCGCGATGGCCACCACCATCATCCCCGAGAACCATCGCGGCGGGGTGGTCAGGCTCGGACGGTACTTCAAGACGCTCGGTCCGGGCCTCAACCTCCGGATTCCGTTCGTCGATCTGGTGACGAAAGTGGATCTGGATGCGAGCGTGCCTGGGTGGCAGGGGTTCACGGAGGCGGAGCTCGCGGCCGCGGTCGAACACTTCGTGACCGTGGGTTCGGTGACTGGTGAGAAGTACGCACGGAATCGTCCCGCCACCCCGTCCGCGGCCAGCGGAGGATCCACAGGTGGCACGCGTGAGGAGAAAGCCCTCGCGGCCTGGCTGGTGAAGACGGCGAGCGACCAGATCGGAGTGGATCTCTCCAGCGACCCGATGGCGAAGCAACGCATCGCGGAGCGTGCTCAGTCCGCGGTTGAAGAGCTGCGTGCATCCGGCTCTTGTGAGATCAACTTGCCGTTCATCACCGCGGACCGGACCGGTCCGAAGCACTTTGCCCTTTCGCTGAGCAGATCGCAGGTGGAGGGGATTCTCGGTCCCGGCCGCGGGTAGGCGCGCCCCAACAGTCCTGACACCCTGGTCGAGATAAGAGTTAGAACAGCGTTTTCACAAACTCGGCGGCCACGTCTCGCGGATCGCGTCTTCTACCGTCGACTTCGTGGTTCAGACGCTGGATGGTCGGTGCGTCGATGCGTCCTGCGAGCGATTGAAGCGCTTCCGCGAGACCCGCGTGCTCCGCGAGGGCGGCCCTGCGCGCCACCGGAATCGCGTCGTAGGGCGGAAAGTAGCGCTGGTCGTCTTCGAGGACCACGAAACCCCGGGCCGCGATGAGGCCATCGGTGGTGCTGCCCACCGCGAGGTCGACCAGCTTCTTCTCGAGGGCCTGATACAGAAGGCCGAGATCCATTTCTGAAGGCGGCTTCGCAAAAGCCAGTCCATAGGCCGCGGTGAGTCCCCGGAAACCGTCCGAGCGTTCGAGGAACTCGCCGAACATGCCGAGTCTCAGGCGATCCTGGACTTTCACGAGATCAGAGATGCGGGAAAGGCTGAAGCGTGAGGCGTCCTCTTTTCGAATCACCAGGGCGAAGTTGTTCTCGTACCCGAGGGGCGGCAGAACCGCGAGGCCGACCTTTTGATACTCGGCTCCCACGATCGCGAGCACCGTGGCGCGGTCGGTTTCCTTCGGTCGCTTGAAGATGTCCATAAGTGCCGTGCCCGAGTATTCGACGTAGACATCGAGGTCACCCGCGAGCAGAGCCCGATGGCACAACCAGGCTCCGCCGAGATTGAAGCGCCGATCAACCGCGATCCCGCGGGTTTCCAGCGTCGCGGCCACGATTTCGCCGAGCAGCACCGACTCGGTGAAGTTCTTTGAGCCCACCACCACGCGGGGGACCGGGGAGCGGAGATCGACGAGCGCGGCCGCGGAGAGCGCGCCCACGAGGATGAGGATCAGCCCGGTCCGCAAGGGACTTCGGGAGCGCGCGAGACGTCCCAGCGCGGCGTCCACCAGAACCGCGAGGAAAGCGGCCGGGATCGCGCCCGCCAGGATCAGGCGCGTGTCTACGGTCGCAATGCCTCGGAGCACGTAGGTGCCAAGACCCCCAGCGCCCACCGCGGCCGCGATGGTGGCGGTGCCGATCGAAAGCACGGCCGCGAGGCGTACCCCGCCGAGGATGACCGGCATCGCGAGCGGGAGCTCGATGAGGCGCAGCCGTTCCATGGGCCTGAGACCGAGCGCCTCGGCGGCCTCGCGCAACGCGGGGTCGACGCCGCGGATGCCGTCGTACGTGTTACGAAGGACCGGGAGGACGGCGTAGAGAATCAGGGCGAGAATCGCGGGCCTCGGCCCGATGCCCCCGACCAGAGGCAGCGGGATCAAAAGTCCAAAGAGGGCGAGGCTAGGTATGGTCTGCACGACATTGGCGAGGGCGAGGGCCGGAGCCGCGAAACGCTCACGCCGGGTCAGCAGGATGCCCAGAGGCAGGCCGATCGCGGCCGCGATGAGTGTTGCGAGCGCCGACATGGCGAGGTGTTCGACCACGAGACGGCCGAGTTCGTCCCGCCGTTCGGCGATGAACGCGAGGAGGTCGGTCATTCGGGCGTGCTCGCCGCGACGAAGGAGGCCACGTAACCTTCGGCGGGTTCTTTGAGCAGCGCCTTGGGCGTCGCGCGCTGGGCCACCCGGCCCTCGTGAAGGACCGCGATCTCGTCCGCCACGCGGCAGGCTTCGGCGAGATCGTGGGTGACCACGATCGCGGTCTTGCCCAGGCGCTTGACGAGACCGCGGAACTCATCTTGCAGGCGACGTCGCGTGATCGGGTCGAGAGCGCCGAACGGTTCGTCGAAGAGAAGGAGGGGCGGATCGGCGGCGAGCGCTCGGGCCAGACCCACGCGCTGCCTCTGGCCTCCCGAGAGCTCGCGCGGGAACCGGCGCTCGAACGCGGCAGGGTCGAGGCCAACCAGGGTCAGCAGCTCGCGAACGCGCCGGCTTACCTTCGCTTCGCTCCAGCCCATTCGTTCCGGCACGAGGCCGACGTTGCGCGCGACATCGAAGTGCGGGAAGAGACCGCCTTCCTGAATCACGTAGCCGATCTTCCGGCGCAACTCGATGAGGTCCCACGCCTCGACCGGCTTGCCGAGGACGAGCACCAGTCCCTCGTCGGGTTGGGCCAGGCGATTGATGAGGCGGAGGGCCGTGGTCTTGCCCGAGCCCGAGGCGCCCAGGAGGGCGAGGATCGAACCTTCCGGAACATCTAACGAAGCCCGGTCGAGCACGGGCGGCCCGGAAGCGAAGCGCTTGGTGACGTCACGCAGATCGACGAGCGCGGGCATGCCGCGATCTTACGGCTGGAGAACCAAATAAGATTCCGTGCGTGAGAGCGGACCTGCCGTTCATCGACGAGTTCGACGCGACGATCGACGCACCCCCGGTCGCGGTCTTCCAGTCCCTTTGCCGGCGGATTGGCCGCGGCTTCGAAGGGGCGGCGGGACGCGCCTTCACCTCGGTGATCGGTTGCGCGTATCGCGGAAACTCCTTCACGAACCCGCCTATCGAAGGTCAGGAGGTGAATGGCTTCAGGGTCGCCAAAGTCGATGAACCCCGCGAACTGATCCTCGAGGGGCGGCATCGGTTCGCGTCGTATCGGCTCTCGTTCTTCATCGAATCCCCTGGCGAAGGGCGTTCGCGCCTTCGCGCGAAAACCGAGGCGGCCTTCCCGGGAATCACCGGCTCGGTGTATCGCGGTCTCGTCATTGGCACAGGCGCGCATGCCTTCATAGTGAAGCAGATGCTCGGCCGCGTGGCCTCGATGGCGGTCTCGGGCCGGGCGGGGCGGAGTTAGTCCAGGGTGTCGACGCCGCTTCGAGCGGTTTCTGAAGGCCCTGGAGTAGGGGCACGCTGCGCGTGCCCATGCAAATGGCGCCGCGGGCGCCCGCGGGCGCGCCATGGCACGCGCAGCGTGCCCCTACACCGTCGCCGTCCGTCGTTCCGCGGCGGCGCTGGTGCTTGGTTCCTTCAGGTCCGCGGTGGCCGATTGGAACGACGTGCCCACCGGTTCGATGCGGCCGACCGTGCTCGAGGGCGAACGCGTCTTCGTCAACCGTGCGGCCTACGACCTCAAGATTCCGTTCACCACCGTGCGGGTGGCCCAATGGTCCGATCCGAGCCGTGGCGACATCGTGGTTCTCTACTCGCCCCACGACGGCGTCCGGCTGCTGAAACGGGTGGTCGGCGTTCCCGGCGACCGCATCGAGATAAAGGACAACAAGCTCATCGTGAATGGCACCACCGCGACCTACGTCGAGACCGCGACCCGCGATCGGGATTCCGCAGTCCTGCGCGAGACCGTCGATCGCCGCGGGCATCTGGTCGCGGTGGGTTCGGGCCCCTCCCCACCGTCGAACTTCGAACAGGTGGTCGTCCCTCCCGGGAAGTATCTGGTCATGGGCGACAACCGCGACAACAGTTTTGACTCGCGCTACTTCGGCTTCGTCCCTCGTTCCGAGATTCTCGGGCGAGCCACCCGCATCGTCGCGTCGGTCGATCCAGAGCGCAGCTTCCGCCCGCGCTTCGAGCGGTTTCTGAAGGCCCTGGAGTAGGGGCACGCTACGCGAGCCCATGCAAATGGCGCCGCGGGCGCCGTCGGCGCGCCATGGGCACGCGCAGCGGGCCTCTACTCCGTCGCCGTCCGTCGTTCCTCGGCGGCGCGTTCGATCGCCGCGGCCCGTTCTCCGGGCAGCACGCGCGCGCGAAGCCCTCTCCGGAATCATCGGCCGGGAAGTTCCGGTCGGCTCGGAGTTCAATGGCCACTGGTCACAGAGGTACTGGTACACCACGTGCGCGGTGCTAAGGTGCGTGTCATGGAAAGGCTCAATCTGACCCTGGACGATGACACGTCCGCACGATTGGATCGACACGCCAAACGGGCGGGCGCGCCGCGGGCTACATACGCTCGAGGGATTCTCCGCGAGGCGCTCGAAGCACGGGAGGTTCTCGAACGGAGGAAGAAGCTGGCGGCGGACTACGTCGCCGGGCGGGCCGATGCCCTGAAGCTTCTGAAAGATTTCGAAGCCGCACAACTTGAGTGGTTCGATGAAAAAGACTGACGACCTCGAGATCCGACGCGGCGACATTCTGTGGATCAGCTGCGATCCGTCGATCGGGGTCGAGCCCCGCAAGACCCGGACCTGCGTCGTCGTCTCCAATGATGTCGCCAACCGCTTTGGCCAGGCCATCACCGTTGTCCCGACGCAACGCTACACCGCCGAGAGAGTGCAGCGCGGCTACATGGTCGATCTGCGAAAGCCCGGTTCCAACCTCCAGGAGGCCCGCGTGGCGAACGCCTCGATGCTCATGACGTACGATCGAAAGCGCGTGGTGTCGCGGGCGGGGCGGATCTCCACAGAAGCTGAGCGCGCCCTCGACCAGGCCCTGGCACTCCACCTGGAACAGCCTCACACTGACGGCCTCCGCTGATGACGGATCAGGGTTTGGGGGCATGGCCCGCCCGATTTCGGATTGGCTCTCAGACATCGGGATGCTCGCACCCGTGAAGATCAGGCAATAGCGCCTCTGTGGCGCGATAGCCCGGCCGGGGGGACGGGCCCGATACCGCGGAGGAGGCGAGGTTGCTCTCGGGATCACCCTCGCCGCTCAGGTCGAGGTCGTGGCCCAACGCCAGGCTGCGCGCGGTCCCAAGGAGACCACACCGGTGAAGGTGCCGGCGCGCCATGGGCACGCGCAGCGGGCCCCTACGCCGTCCGTCGTTCCGCGGCGGCGCGTTCGATCGCCGCGGCCTGTTCTCCGAGCAGCACGCGCGCGCGACGAAACGCCGACTCGCGATCCTGAAGGAGATTCTCCTTCCCGAGAACCGGCACAAGGCTCTTTAGGACACGCGCCGGCTGGTCGGGCGCACCATAGAGGATCAGCGAGTGCTGACGCTTCTCGAGCCGGTCGTGGAGGGTCTCGAGGGCGGTGAACGCGGTCGTGTCCATGTAGATCACATGCGACAGGTCCAGCATCACCACGGTTTCGTCGGGCTCCTTCTCGAGCAGCGCCTCGAGCTTGTCGGCGGCTCCGAAGAAGAGCGACCCGAAGGCGTAGAAGTGCGCGATCCCCGGTTCGCGCGCGCCAACCCTCTTGACCTCCGTAACCTCCGCGATATGGGCGATCAGGATGAGGGCGGAGATGAGCATCCCGAGTTCGACCGCGATGGTGAGGTCGAAGATCACGGTGACGAAGAAGACGGAGAAGAGTTTGAGGTTCCGAGTGAACGAGTGCTGGTGGACGGTCCCGAAGACCTGCCACTCGCCCATGTCGATGGCCACCGACATCAGGATGGCGGAGAGGGCGGCAAGCGGGACGCTCTTCGCGAGGGGCGCCGCGATCAGGATGATCAGGAGCAGGACCACCGCGTGGATCATCCCCGCAAGCGGAGTGAGCGCGCCGCTCTTGATGTTTGCGGTGGTGCGGGCGATGGCACCGGTGGCCGGGATGCCGCCGAACAGGCCGCTGGCGATGTTCGCGATCCCCTGGGCCATGAGCTCCTGGTTGGCGTCGTGTTTGTCGTGGGTCATCTTGTCGGCCACCACCGCGCACAGGAGCGACTCGATGGCGGCCAGGATGGCGATGGTGAACGCGGGCACGATCAGGTCACGCAGCTGCTCGACCGAGATTTCTGGAAGCCCGGGCATGGGCAGAGCGCGGGGGATGCCCCCGAAGCGCGAGCCGATGGTTTCCACGGGCACCCCGAAGATCGCGGTCAACGCGGTGGCGCCGATGAGCAGGACAACCGTCGCCGGGGCCACCCGCCTCCAGGCCGCGGGCCACAGGCGCAGGAGGAGCAGACCGCCGGTCGACATCAGGATGGCCGGCCACTGCGCGGTCTCGAGGCTTCCCGCGAGAGTCTTCACCATCGCGAAGAACTCCGCGGGCACTTTCTCGACCTGGAGGCCCAGGAAGTCGCGGATCTGGGCGAGAAAGATGAGAACCGCGATGCCGTTGGTGAAGCCTACGATCACCGGCTGGGGCACAAACTTGATCAAACCGCCGAGGCGGAAGAAGCCCATCGCCATGAGCATCGCGCCCGCCATCAGCGTGCAGATCACCAGGTTCGCCACACCGTACCGGTCGACGATGCCGTAGACGATGACGATGAACGCCCCGGTGGGCCCGCCCACCGCGACCTTGGTTCCGCCGAGAGCCGAGATCACAAAGCCGGCGATGATGGCGGTGACGATCCCCGCTTCCGGCTTCACGCCCGAGCCGATGGCGAAGGCCATGGCGAGGGGCAGGGCGATGATGCCGACAGTCACGCCGGCCGAGAGATCCGCGAAGAACGACTCTCGTGAGATCGACTTCAGGGCCTCGACGAGCCGCGGCCGGAATGGGAAGCGGATCATTCGAAGGTCACGCATCCGCGCCGCCGGGGCACGCTGCGCGTGCCCGCCCGCCCGCGGAGTTCTCCCGGCCCGCACCGTAGGGGCACGCTGCGCGTGCCCGCACCTCCCCGGATTGTCCCGCCGGTTACAGATCTCGTAGAGCAGCTCCTGCCGGCATTCGCGCGGCGCGCACCGCGGGCGGGAGTCCGCCGAGGATTCCCATGGCGAGGGCAAAGGCGAAACCCGAGGCCATGAGCTGAGGCGTGATTCGAAACGCGAACGACAGGTGCGAGAAGGTCTGGAAGTTCATCGTGCCCGTGGTGAGTCCGTTCACCGGCCGCACGATGATACAGCCGAGGTTCCGCCCACTCACTCTGGCCAGCGTTAGCGTCCACGAGGGACGATCCAAACGCGTTCAGCACCGGAACGGCCTCGCGTCCGTTTGTAGAAATGTCCCGGCCCACCCCTCGTCTTGAGGAGGAGCTGGCTGCGGCTGATACGCCCGCCCATTGGCGGCAGCTCTATCGCCGTGCGGGCACAGAGCTTGCTCTGGCCAAAGGCTGAGGCAGCCCATGAGCACATTCAAGACCAAAGACGGCACGGAGATCTACTACAAGGATTGGGGCGTCGGCCCCGCGGTGGTGCTAAGCCACGGCTGGCCCTTGAGCTCCGACAGCTGGGACGCGCAGATGTTGTTCCTGGCCGGGAACGGCTACCGCTGCATCGCCCACGACCGACGGGGCCATGGGAGGTCGAGCCAGCCCTGGAGCGGCAACGACATGAACACGTATGCCGACGACCTCTCGGAGCTGATCGAAAAACTTCATCTGAAGGACGCGGTCCTGATCGGTTTCTCCGCCGGCGGAGGCGAGGTCGCGCGATACATCGGCCGTCACGGCACAAAGCACGTGGCCCAGGTCGGGCTCATTGCCGCGGTCCCGCCGTTGATGCTCAAGACGCCCGGCAATCCCGGTGGCCTGCCCATGGACATCTTCGACGGCATGCGTCAGGCCTCTCTCGCCGACCGGGCGCAGCTCTACAAAGACATCGCGAGCGGACCGTTCTTCGGGGCCAACCGCACGGGCGCCAGGGTCTCTCAAGGGATGATGGATTCGTTCTGGCTTCAGGGCATGAGGGCCGGACACAAGAACACCTACGATTGCATCAAGGCGTTCTCCGAGACGGACTTCACCGAGGATCTCAAGAAATTCGATGTACCCACGCTGATCGTTCACGGGGACGACGACCAGATTGTGCCGATCGCCGCCGCCGGTTTGCTCTCATCGACCATCGTCAAGGGCTCGACCTTGAAGATCTACAAGGGCGCTCCCCACGGCCTCGCCGATACCCACAAAGATCAACTCAACGCCGACCTCCTGGAGTTCATGAGGAGTTGAGGATTTGTCGTCGTCAGTCGCGGAGGGCGATGGACGGATCGAGGCGACTGACGCGGAACGCGGGAACCAGGCAGGCGCCCCTGGCCACGAGGAGGAGTGCTGCGGCCACGACGCCGAGGATGAGCGGATCCGTCGTCGACACCCCAAAGAGGAAATCATCGAGAAGCCGGGTCACGAGCAGGGATGCCACGACGCCTGTGATGACGCCGCGGTGAGCGGGGACGTGGCACTTCGCCCGCGGGCGCTTCCGTCCGCGAACACCGCCATCAGCTTCGATTCGTCCGCGAAGGGCAGGGGCCTCAGCAGCACCGCGAGCAACAGGCGGAGGGCGTGAGGCTCGACGCCGCCATGGCAAGGAACCTGCGGCGGGCACCTCTGATGCGGCGAGACTCGGCGTAGGACTTCACGACTAGAGAAGAGATGGAGGGAACGATATGGTCAACAAAGCTCTCGGGCGTCTTGAGAAAGTCGCTCTTCGCGAGTCGTGGGCGTACGAGGCGTCCGACTTCACGCCGTGGCTCGCTCAGGAGGAGAACCTCAAACTCCTCGGCGAGGCGGGCTCGACCTAGAGCTTGCCGCGCCGACATCCTCTGCAAGGATCCGAACGATGCCTGGGTCTTGATCGAGAACCAGCTGGAGCGGACCAATCACACGCACCTTAGCCAGATCCTCACCTACGCGGCGGGGCTTGAGGCGGTCACCATCATCTGGATCGCTCCGGAGTTCACCGACGAACATCGCGCCGCCCTCGACTGGCTGAATGAGCACACCACCGAGAAGATCAACTTCTTCGGGCTGGAGGTGGAGCTCTGGCGGATCGGTGACTCCCCGTTTGCCCCGAAGTTCAACGTGGTCAGCAGGCCCAATAAGTGGTCACGGAAGTCCAGCAGGCGGCATCCGAGCCCACCAGGGCGGGCGAGATGCGGCAGCGCTTCTGGACCGGCCTTGCGCAGTATCTCGAAGAGCAGAAGCTGAAGGCGTCCACCGCTCGTTCCCCGGCCGAACTACTGGATTCGCTTCCCCGCGATGCTTCCGCATGTCACTGTTGCCATGACGTTGGTTTCGCGACGGGACTGCGTGGAGATCGAGGTCTGGTTCTGGGGCGAGCCCCGGACGCAGGTTTGCGCCGAGATCGGCGGACAGCCAAGCGAGGCGCAGCGGCTCTTCGGCGTTACCCCCAAGTTCGATGAGAGGCCCGAAGCAGGTAAGGCTCGCATCTACATCAGCTCGCCCCCAACCAACGTTCAGGATGAGTCGACATGGCCGGAGTCTCTATCGGTGGATGGGAGAACGCCTCGGATCTCTGCTCAATGACGGCATGCCCCCTCCTTCGGAAGCGCATCGAGGCGCTGAGGGCGTCGAGTTAGGCGAAGCTCCTATTTCTGAGGTGGCCACCAGCGTTCGATGCGCCCGAGCGACTCGGGGTCGGCGCCTAGGTCCGACGGTGTAGGGCGGTAGACCTTGGCGATGAAGGGTGCCCTCTCCTGGCTCAGGAACGACTCGATCCTCGGCCGAGGTCTCGATCGGTGAAGAAGACAAGGCTCAAGCCGCCTGCTCATAGATGGCGGCTTGTTCGATCTCCTCCGGTGTGATCGCGTAGCCCTTGGCCAGGTCCTCGACGCTTTCGCCCGCGTCGATTCGATCGGTGATGCTGCGGGTCGAGATGAAGGCGCCCTGCACCACTGGCCGGCCGAACGAGATTCGGGGATCGATCAGGATGCTCCTCGATAGGGGGACGGCACCGGGTTCTTCGTGCGGGTCTAAACTTCAGCCAACCACCATGGGCAAGTCCGATCTGCTGGTCACGGCCACCGAGGATCTGAAGGAGCTTCTCGGGAACGGCAAGACCTATTCCGTCCCGCGCTACCAGCGCGATTACTCCTGGAAGCAGGAGCACTGGGAAGACCTGTGGGAGGACCTCTGCGGGCTGGACCAGCAGACCTCCGACCACTACATGGGCGCCATCGTCCTTCAGGCCGAGGATCGGAAGACCTTCAAGATCATCGACGGTCAGCAGCGGGTTACCACACTGAGCATCTTTGTCCTTGCCGCCATTGACCTGCTTCGTACACGCGCGGAGGGGGGGACGAGCCGGACAACAATCGGCAGCGAGCCGAGTTGCTGGAAGCCTCTTACATCGGCGCGCGGGACGCGGTTTCCTTGCGGGTCGAAAGCAAATTGCGGCTGAACCATCACGATGATGCCTTCTACCGAAACAACCTGACCCAAAGGGTCGCTCCGGCCAGCAAGCGGACCCTGCGGGACTCCGAGCGTCTTCTCTGGGAGTGCTTCGAATTCTTTCGCGCCCGCCTCGTCGAGAAGTTCCGGGATCAAAAAGGCGAGGCGGTGGCCAAGTTCGTCGAGCGAACCGAGGGACTCGTCTTTATCGCCATCCGCGTCGAAGACGAGCTGTCCGCCTTCACAGTGTTTGAGACGCTGAACGCGCGCGGGCTCGAGTTGTCCGAGCCAGATCTCATCAAGAACTTCCTCCTCTCCCTGGCCGACGGCCGGGCCGAGCACGAGATCGACGACCTGCTGATCCTTTGGAACCGGGTGGGCGACAAGGTGGGCACATCCCGTTTGCCGGAATTTCTGCGCCACCATCTGAACTCCGCCCAACCGTTCCTACGGAGGAAGGAACTGTTCAAGACGATCAAGCGTGATATCCGCGACGTCAAGTCGGTCTTCGCGCTTCTGAACACTCTTGATCGGGATGCCGGCTGGTACCAGGCCCTTGCCGACCCAACGTCTCAGCACTGGCTCGACTATCCAGGCGCCGCGGCACAGGTCCGGATCTTGAACCTGTTCAACGTAACCCAGTACCTGCCTTTGGCGCTGGCCGCCAAGGACACCCTCTCTGCTGCCGATCTGACTGAGGCGTTGCGCTACTGCGCGGTGATTTCGGTTCGGTTCAATGGCGTGGCTCAGAAGAGCACTCACCTGCTCGAGGACGTCTACAACGCGGCAGCCCTGGGGTTGCGAAGTGGCAAGATCAAGCGGTTGGGAGCCCTTCGGAAAGCGTTGACTCCCATCTACGTCCCGGATGAGGAATTCGAGGCCGCCTTTGCCTCTCTTCGCCTGAAGGCCAGCGGGCATTCCCGAAGACGAGCGCTCTAGTTGCCTCGCAAACGGTCCCGAAAAATATTTCTGGCCCTGCTAGCAGTCTGTGGTGAAAGTCCGCCGCAGCACCGAGAGCGCGACAGCCTGGCCTCGGGCCACGAGCGATGCGCCCGGCTGGCGATG
>ENA-ORBV01002653-ORBV01002653.1-microbial-mat-metagenome-genome-assembly--contig:-NODE-2653-length-37388-cov-5.461955_pt1 | contig 37388 bp, 25 predicted proteins | sample MGYA00237777_ERZ505514 | MGnify/ENA primary metagenome ERZ505514 (study PRJEB26160, sample SAMN06269048) | microbial mat metagenome | isolation source: Oligotrophic lake microbial mat | place... | reverse complement strand
CCCTAAAATAATGTACATTTATAAGTTGATGATGGTTGCCGGAGGAATTTTTTCTTTGATACTCGGAGTGGCATTTTCAAAAAGAATAAATAGTTCGGGTATTATCCAAAAAACCACTTCAAAGATAATTTATGGAGAATTTCTTTATAAATGTTATGAGTCGATTCATAGTTACTGTTCAAATAAAGCGGCAATAGTTAAGGCTGTGGTCCTTTCTTTTAGCACGCAGGTGACTTCAATTTTATTTTTTTACATCGTGGGCAATGCGTTGGGCGCGCCCCTAGATTTAAAAGCCTATTTGTTTATTGTACCTTTGGGATTTGTTTGTTCATCGCTTCCAATTACGCCTGCAAGTATCGGCATTGGCCAAATGGTATTTTTAGCAATCTTTAATCTTTATATTGGAGATAAAACTCAAATAGGACCTAATTCAGTTAGTCTTTTTCAAATCGTCACCTTTGTTTGGGGTTTGCTAGGCGGCGGTATTTATCTATTTAAAAAGAAGTATACTTTGGACACCAAACTAGGTTTATGAATAAAACAGAAAAAGTCATTCTCTTAAAGCGCGTAAAATACGGAGAGTCCGATCTCATCCTGCATGGAATAAACGCCTCAGGCGCTAAGATTCATTTGTTTGCGCGTGCCGCTCTAAAGAGTAAGAAACGTTTTGGTGGTGGCGTGCTCGAGGCGCTTAATTGCATACAGGCGGTTTATCGTGTTAGTGAAAGGGAGGGTAGTGACCCTCTTTATCAATTACAAGAAGCCAGCCTGATCCATGGATTCCCAAAACTCCGCACCGATTACGCGAGACTAGAGCTCGTTTTTTATTTTGTGAAGTCGATAGGGCACGCCGCGCAGATGGGTACTGTCGACGGTGAGCCTTTATTTAATTTGTTGGGAAATGCCATGAAGGCTGCAGAAACTACCAATGATTTATCACGCCTAAAACTGCACTTTGAGATCAAGCTACTAGCGATTCAAGGCGTGTTGCCGCAAATTTCCCACCGAGATATTTTTATGAATAGTTCGGTATCGGAGAGCGAAAGCTTGACCCTTCCCAAGGAAGAGGATTGGGGTTTGGTACAAAAAGAAATGGCGCTCGCCATGAGCCAATTACCTTAAGGGTTAACCGAAGCGCGGCTTAATTTTTCGCTTCCACCCGGTATAAGCTTAAATAGCAATGGCGTGATAACACTAGTGAAAAGGCCCATCAAAACAAGCGCGGTATATAGACCTTGACCGATAAATTTTTTCTCGAGCGCAATAGTGGCTATCACGATTTCCATAACGCCGCGGCCATTGAGCATTATGCCAAGTCCCCACGACTCAGATTTTGTGAACCCCATAATTTGGCCACTTAGCCAGCCGGCAAATATTTTTGAAACAACAGAGCCAAATATAATTAAAACCACCATAAAGACCGACTCAATCGCAAAAATATTAAATTGCAAACCAATGTAGGCAAAAAAGACGGGCGAAAGAAATCCCGTAGAAATTGAGTTGATGTTTTTTTGAAGCTCCATATAGCGCGGAGCCATAAAAAAATCTCGGCGGAGTAACAAGGCACCAAAAAAAGAGCCAATAATATTATGAAAGCCCAACGCCTCGCTGAAGACTCCAAAAGTTAATACGAAGGCAATGGTAATTCCAAAGAGCGCATCCCGACCAAAAAGCCCGACTAGTTGCTCGGGAATTTTGTGAATGGGGAGCCCTTTCTTTTGGGCTATCATAAAGCCAAGGTTTGTTAAATAGACTGATAAAATGAACGCGCAAAGTTTAAGGCTAGAAAAGAATACCGAGGACAACACTGTTGCCCAGGTTTTTGTTTCGGGCAAAGCAATAAGGACACCCAAAAATAGAAGCGCTAGAACATCATTGACCACGGCCGTCGCGAGCGTCAGATTGGCCAAGCGAGTATTCAATAGATTGAGATTGGTTAGTATTCCTATGGCTACGGGAATAGCCGTAATTGAAATACAAAGCCCCATAAAAAAAGTTCTCAAAATATCAAAGCCCAGAATGTTTCCAATTAAAAATCCAACGGCAAATGGAATGGCAAAGCCAATGATTGTCGCTAATAAACCCTTCCCCCTTAACATACGAGCGACCTCTTTTAGGTCCATCTCGAGGCCAGCACTAAAAACAATAAGAAACACGGCGAGATCGGCAACGCCAGAGAGGGCTTGGGAGCCGTCAATAATATTAAATGCTGTGGGCCCCAGCAGGATACCGGCCAACATTTCTCCTAGGATCGCTGGTTGTCCGTAGCGTTCGGCAAGGCCGGCCAGAATGCGTGCCGAGATGATTATTAAGAGTAGACTAGTTAGCATCGACATACTTAGAATTCTGATCTACGATCTAAGTCGAGTCTACCAAAAAATCTCAGGCTGAAACACCAAGACCTGCTTACAAAAAAACGTTACAGAAATAGGGTCTGGTGACCTAAGCCATTGAAAAATCGTTTATTTTATGCCGCAACGATTACAGATAGTTCACCTGTCAGGAAAGTTACACTAGAAATTTACCTTACAATTAGGGATAATTAATAGATAGGGGGACAAAAGCATTGGGCGCAGCTAAAAAAATCGAAATTAAAAAACCTGATGTTTTTGGCTACCACGATTATCGTGAGTTTTTACGTGATTTATTTAATTATCTAAAATCTAGGAACAGCGAAAACTCTCAGAGGGGAATTGCAAAGCTAGCCAGCCTTTCTCCCGGATATTTGCCTTTGGTGCTGTCGGGCGCGAGGTCTCTAACCGAAAAGTCTTTGGATAAAATTCTACCTCATATTGAACTCAAAGATAATGAGAAGTCATTTTTGCGATTATTACTAATATTGGGAGAGTCAAAATCACAGACCCATCGCTCTCAGGCCTTAAATCAAATTCAAAAATATCACATCTATCAGAATAAAAATCCCAAAGAACTTGAGACCTATCGTTACCTTACAAAGTGGTATATTGTGGCGATTCGCGAGTTGGCAGCTACCGAGAATTTTAAGGCTGATGCTAAGTGGATACAATCACGCCTGGTTCATCATGTGCCCCTAGTAGATATTGAAAGAGCACTCGAGTTTTTAATTGAATTTAAATTTTTGCATAAGGGTCAAAAGGGCCAATATGTTTTGGCCCAAAAGAATATGAATTGTTTGGGTGGTGTATTTCAAATTGCGCTTGCTGACTATCATAGAGAAATGTTGAGCTTGGCTGAGCAGTCAATTGATAAGACTGACAAAGAAAAACGAAACTTACAGGGTTACACTTTTCCGGTAGCACTAGAGAATATTTCGAAAGTAAATAAAATTATTGAAGAAGCGTTGGCTAAAATTGCAGACTTAGAAGGTGCGCAAAAAAAATCGGAAGAGGTTTATCATGTTAGTTTTTCGTTATTTCCGCTTACCTCAAGGGTGGGTCATGAATAAGAAAAATACAATTGTTCTATTTACGCTCTTTAGCCTATTTTCGATTTTGAGTTTTCAAAACTGCGGCGGAGTTTGGAGTGGGTCGGGTTCATCTCGGGGAACCTCTACTGGAAACCCTTCTTTACATATGTCTTTTGGTTCTTACGCTGAATCGCCTGTACAAAAACTCAGTGCAGTGGCTCGGACCTCAGAACTTGACGGAGTTTCAGTCATTTTTTGTTTTGCGGGCTTAAAATTTAAAACGATCCAGGACTATGAGGAAACGGGCGACAACGATTCCGACAGCCAGATTGTAAAGCCAATTTCTTTTCGGGCTCAAGAAGTATCGATTTCACCATTAGGCACTGATTTGGGATTTATAGAGGTTCCTGCTGAAACCTATCGCCAGATTGAATTCTTGCTCAACGGGGAAAAATGCGATTCTCAAAAAAGTGTGCAGGTTGTTAATTCCTTTGGCACGTTTAGCACTCAAAATGAAATTAAATTAAAGTTTAATGGCACTAAGTCCATAAACATGACCACTGCAGAGTTACAAATGTTGATCGTACCTATCATCCAAGTTCTCTCGACGGTCAGCAATGATGCAGAGATTAAAGGAAAACTAGAATCAGTAAATGGATTAATAAAAGAAGAATAAATTTTAGAAACAACAAACTGGCTTTAGGTAGCACGTAGTGATTAAAAGCCAAACTAGGAGGATGTATGAAACGCTATCTAAAGATGATCCAGACGGGATTGGGTCTAATAGTTTTTGCACTGATGTTTAACAACTGTTCTAAAGTAGGATTTAACAGTGCTAGTTCCACTCCCTCTGCCAAAGGGCAGACAGTGGGTGATCTTGGCATTGAAGGACTTGAAGGCGCCGAAGTTGACCAGAACAAGTGTGAAGACGAAGATGATGATGATGATGATTCTTGTTATGCCCTCTGTCACGTGCCACCAGGAAATGCCGAAGCCATGCATACAATTTATGTCGGTTTAAACGCTTTATCCGCTCATCTAAGTAATCATGTAAGCCATGACGATGATTCGATAAAGGACGAAGCCGGCGAGTGCATTGGTGAAGATGCGGGTTAACTAAAAGTCGTAATTGCCGGTGAGTGTGAGCATTGCGATCCACTTACTATAATCACTGGCGTCAACACTCGAATCCTGCATGGTGTAGGCGAGTGTTCCACCCGAAGTGAAATTCTCGTTTAATTTTTTGCTGAGCCCTGTTGTTAGCGTGGTATTTTTATCCGTCTGCGCGGGGCTTTTTCTTGAATAGTTCGCCACGTACAGTCCTAACTGACTAAACCAAATAGTTTCCCACTTCCAGGGTTGGGTATAACCCAGTTTGGCATCATATCGAGAGTAGAAAAAGTCGTTTCCTTGAGAACTGTTAATTGTGTATCCCAATTCGTAGTTGTACATTTTTTTTCGTTCTTTATCGATAAAGCGAAGTTGGTTGGTCGAAAGCGCGGTTTTCATGGCACTGGAGTCAGTCGTTGTGGGAGAAGTATCTTTTCGAATGCTGAGTGCCACGCTTGAAAATCTTCTCTCGTCTAGTACTGTGGTGTTGTTAATTCCTAAAATAGTCGAAGCTAAGAGTCTCTCTGACCAACCGATGCCATCAGAATTCATATTTAGAGTTTCATAAGCTGGTGTGACCTCCAATTTATTACCAAGGCCGGCCAACATGCCTTTATACACATATGGAAAGCTTATATTTGTGATCGTCGGGTCCGCAGAAGTAAAATCAGAGTCTGCCGAGTAGAGGTAAAGGGTAGAAACCTTGGTGCTGAATTCCTTATCTTTTTCAAATATAGGTCTCCATGCAAGTGAGCCTTGAAACATGTAGCGTAGCCCGCCCCCACCTGTAGCAGTACCCTGATCAAGCGCCGAATCACTCACTAGCAAAATGTTGGAATCGTTCTGTAGACCCAACGTGCCGCTGAGTAAAAACGACTTGGCTTTTTGGGCAGCAAAATAAAGAATGCCCGCGATTTGTTCGAGATAGCGTTCAGCTTGTTCATCAAGTCGTGGGTCAGCCGAGGTGTCGAGAACTTCTTGAAAAGGGATTTTCGCATCCTCGTATTTGAGTTCTCCAAAAAGAATGAGTCCTTCATAAAAGGCGGCCGAAGGAGACAGGTTGGGATTTTTTGCAGACTTTACTCCGCGAAACATTTCTAGAGCTTTGCCATTTTCTTTTAGCCGATAGTGGTTGAGCGCCAAATAAAAGTCACGTTCGACGGGATCATAGCTGCCAGGGGGGCAGCGGCTTAATATTACAATAGAATCGTTAAATTTATCATTTCGATAAAGTGTGACGCCGTACTTATAGTAGTAGCTTATGTTTTCAGGATCTAACTCTACACTTTTTTTAAACTTATCTTCAGCAAGCGGGAATTCATTTTGTTTAAAGTGCTCCAGCGCTTGAGCAGCAAGTTTCGTCGCTTGATCTTTTCGTCGTTTTTTTTCAGCCGCGTTCATTTCGCTTTGTTTTCGTTTTTGCTCCTCTTGTTTCTGCGCCTCAAGTTGAGCTAAGCGGGCGCGGTCGGCTTCACGAGAGGCCGCTTCTTCAGCAAGTTTTAGGGCTAGCGCATTGGCCAGTGCCAGTTGCTCAGCCTCTAACACGGCTCCCGCAGCCTTTAGCGATTTCTCAAGTTGGAGTGAGGGTTTTGCTTCGGCTTGTTCGGCAAACTTTTTTTGATCGGCAATGGCTTTTTGGGCCGCTAGTGCTTGTTCCTTTGAGTCAAACACATCCAGCGTTCTGAAAGTTTCAGACTTTCTTGTTATAAAAGGTTTTCGTTTTAACTGGCCCTTATCTAACTGTGCTTGAAATTTTTTGTACCAGTTGGCTTCTTTCGCCAAGGCTTGAGGGGGAATATAAATTTCGGGCACTACTTTCTCTGAATCGGTCCAACCAATAGAATACTTTCCTTTAAATACTGCAGAGTCAGGTGCCGTTTCATCAACAATAATTAAGACGGCCTTGTTGCTGTTGGCGTCTCGAAAAATGATGGTGGCGGAATCAATTTTTGTGCTTTCTTGATTCCATTGGGTCGAGCCGTAGGTGATTTCTATTACTTGATTGAGACTGATCGCTTTACGTTCTTTAGGTTTTTTTTGGGCCTGGGTTTGAATGCTAAATGTGAAGGTTAAAAAAGCAAATGTTAAAAAAAATAGGTGGCGAAGCATGTTTCAAAACTCCCATCAAGATGTGAATCTAATTTTTGTCAGCTAATAGAATAAAGGAGTTGAAATTGAAAGGTAAGTAATTTGGCCGCTGAGAGGTACGATGGACCCAAAGGTCCATCGTTCTTTTGTCGCTCACTTAGGTATTTGGTCTAGTTAGGGTCCACTCGTAACATTGATGAACACCGTAGTTTTTCCATTGGCAATAACGCCGTTGCAGTAGTCGCAAGGCGGGGGCAGGTACCCCACGGTCGGCATAGGTGGGGGCAACATCATGCCGGGATCTATCATGGGCATATCGGGTGCAGGCGGAGGTGGGGGTGGAAGCGCCGCTAAGTCGCCACCACTATATCCCCCTTCAGTTCCCCCGACCACTGGAGGTGCGTTGCCATCAGATGCTGGTTCACGCAGACTGTCTCCGGATACTGGAGGTCCATTGGGTCCGTCACCATTGCGCGCTTCTTGCTTAGCCTCGCGTTTTTCTTCCTTAGCTTCGCGTTTTTCTTCTTTAACTTCGTCTTTTTTATCTTTCTTTTCTTCTTTTTTCTCACCACTGTCAGCTGGAGTACGCGTATCTGGTTTTCCACCCGACTTGTCGGCACTGGATTCTTTTTCCATGTTAGCCAACTCGGATTTGGGGACCGCCGCAGGAGGTGCCGGGGGGTTATTGCCCACGCTAGTTGTGGATTGCCCGGGTGCAACGCTTACTGAGTTTACAATTGAGTTACCAGGGCCGGACTGACCGACTTCGACTAACCCCTTAAATGTTACGAATTGAGACTCTTTCGTACTCGCATTGAATCCCGCTAAAAAATCGGTACCGCGAACTCCCGCCACTGCCGCCGGAGTTTTTACATGAAAAGTGCTTTCTTTTCCATCATACTTTTGATTGACCTGACTTCGTACTTTTCCGTAGAAAACGTTTATTAAAACGCTTTTTTCATTTTTCTCTGGTTCATAGGTATATTTATCAAGTCGAATTTCTGTTTCAGGAGAAATATTAAGTTCGTTTTTGTCGACCATGACTAACTTGGCCCGCGAATCCTTTTCGGCAGCAATGGTGTCACTCTCCCTAACCTTACCGCCCACTTTGGCAGGATTAGCCACGCCCTTCTTGTCTTTGATGGTGACCTTTCCTTTAACGACAGCAAAGGAACCAACGATTTTATCCGCATATGCGGTCATTGGCGAAAACACCAAAAGACTAGTAACTAATATCCCAACATACGTGCGTTTCATGGACGGCCTCCGAATAATATAAGAGTACTTTTCTTACATATACTTTTCGGACTAACGTCCTAATTCCTTTAAGACTTAAGGCACAATTAAGACGTGATTCTCACTCCTTAACGTATCAAAATTAAAAGCTGTCTCGATATAAGTTGATGGGATTCTTACTGTCTTATTTTAAGACATGATTGTGTTATTCATTTGTGCCTCACTTCGACTCGCCTAAAATAATCCCTGCGACTTCAGTTAAACTTTTCGCAGTAAAATTAGGCTGGGGACCGGGATCGTTGTGACGAGAGGGGAGTGCCTGCAGTAAAATAGTCTTCAGACCTACGCGAAGACCCGCTTCGATATCGGTGGTGCGATCACCGACAACCCAACTTTGAGTAAGTTCGATGGGGTGGTCTTTTTCCGCTCGTAAAATCATTCCGGGATTTGGTTTACGATCGGGATGATTGCTTTCCGGTAAATGGGGGCAGAAGTAAATGCCTGCGAATTTTATCCCGTGCTGCATAAAATCATCAGTCATTTTTTTATGAATTAACTCAAGGTTTTTGGGGTCTACTAAGCCACGAGCAATGCCAGATTGATTGGAAATAATAAAAAGCAAATAGCCAGCATCTGATAGGCGTTTCAGTGCCAAAAAAGTATCCGAAAGATATTCAATTTGCTGAGGATCATTAAGATAGACTTTGTCGACTATGAGAGTGTCATCGCGATCAAAAAATACCGCTTTTTTTTTCATTTTTTTGTCCGTACCTGCCGTGATTGCGTTCGTACTTGGGCTTGCGACTTTGCTAGAGGATGATATTTTTCAACCACCTGAGCTAATTTGTCGAGGCTTAAATGTGTGTATTTTTGTGTAGCCCGAAGGCTGGTGTGTCCTAAGAGTTCCTGCAGAGTCCTTAAATTTACGCCGCTAGACAATAGGTGTGTGGCATAGCTGTGTCGCAATGAATGGGGATTCAGTGATTTAATAAGACCGGCACGCACTCCCACACTTTTAACCATACGGTGAGCTTGCCGAGTGCCAAGTGGTTTTGTGCCAAACACATAGGGCGATTTTTGAGGGATTTTTTTAAGAAGTGCTAAGGTGTATCCAGGAATCGATACTTTGCGTTCACGGCCACCTTTTCCCATCACCGTAAGAGTACGGCTAATGATGTCGATGTTCTCCCATATAAGGCCGCAGGCCTCACTGACTCGCAAGCCAGCCCCATAGATGAGGCTAATTAGGATAAGTTCCTGTTTTGTTTTGAGGCCTTTTTTTTCTTTTTGATTTGTTCTGAGTTCATTTTCTAGAGTTCTGACGAGCGCCAGGACCTCATCAATTGATAAAAAGTGTGGCACCTTTTGAGGTACTTTTGGGCTCTGAATCTGAAGAGCCCAATCTTTCTGAGTAAGTTCTTCTTTATATAACCAATGCAAAAAGCTTCTCAAAGAAGCAGACTTTCGATTGCGACTAGCTAGACTAAGCTTGCCCCAGCGATTTTGGGCACTTCTGCAGTATTCAGGAATTTGGCTTTCACTTATTGTTAAAGTTTCTTTTTTGGAGGCAGATGATTTTAAAAAAGCTTGCCTCAAATCTAACTGGTATGACCTAGATGTGTGGATCGATTTTGTCTTATGATAACTAAGGTATTTTATATACTTGCCTAGTGCCATTATGACGTCTATTTTTTCGTATGAGCGCATATTTTCCTGTGCCATTTTAAAGCCCAACTGAACGTTTTACCCGGTGCGAAATATTTACTTGCAGTAAATAATGCAATGTGTTAATTTTCACTATGTTGGACAGTTAATTAAACTTTTTATCCCCAAACAGGGGTTAAAGACTATAGGTGGTACGTGTGTCGAATTTAGATAAGAATGCATTTTTGCCTCCAAGCTCGGTAAACAAACCGTTAAATGGGGAGCAGTGGCTTATAGCTAATAACAATAAGAGCCCTAATCAAAGCATAGACGAAAAAATTATCGTTTACAAAGCTGAGATTATGAAACAGGTCATGAATATGGTAGAGCGAGTGGCTCCCTCCACAGCTTCTATTTTGATATTAGGCGAAAGCGGAACGGGCAAAGAGCTAATCGCCCATCAAATACATGATAAATCAAATCGCAAAAGCAGGCCTTTTGTCGCAATCAATTGCGGTGCACTTCGTGAGAACCTTTTAGAAAGTGAACTTTTTGGTCACGAAAAAGGCGCTTTCACAGGTGCTTATAATCGCAAAATCGGTTTGGCCGAAGTTGCGTCTGGCGGCACGCTCTTCTTAGATGAAATTGGCGAATTAACTCCTGGCATTCAGGCTAAACTTCTTCGCTTTATTCAAGAAGGCGAAATTTACCGAGTGGGCGGTAAAGAGCCCATTAAAGTAGATATTCGTTTAGTAAGTGCGACCAATCGCGAGTTGGATGCTGAAGTGGTAAAAGGTAATTTTCGTGAAGATCTATTTTATCGAATCAACACTATCATGATCCATGCGCCCCCCTTGCGCAGACGCAAAGAAGACGTCCAGCTATTAGTGGAGTACTTTTTGGCAAAGAATGCGTCTGGCGGCCTTCTTAATCGTGGCCGACAGATGAGTGATGAGGCCATGCAGATAATGGGTAAATATGATTGGCCGGGTAATATCCGTGAGCTACAAAACGTATGCGAACGACTTCAGATTCTGTCTGAAGGGCATATGATAATGCCAGGTGATCTACCGGAGCATATCAAAAATCCTGAGCAAAAAATTGATGTCGATGATTATGATCCTGGGTTCACCCTTTATGAGCTAGAAAAGCGTTATATTCTAAAAGCACTGCGCTACTTTGAGGGAAATAAAACTCAGGCCGCACAAGCATTAGGTATCACCATTAAGACTCTTTATAATAAACTTCATGAGTATGGTGAGTTCGAAAAATTTGCTGTGCATAACAAGCAAGTATAACTAGGATTTAATTTGCGAAGTAAAAAAAAGGTGAACTTTACAGTTCACCTTTTTTATTTCTACAACTCTATTTCTACAACGTTTTAGAAGTAACCTTCTTCGTCTTCTTCTTCATCCTCTTCGAGGTCTTCAAAAGATTCAACATCTTCGGGTTCTGGTGCGAATTCATCTTCGCCGCCAGCAACGCCCTCGACTACTTTATCCGCCATATCTCCGGCGTCTTCTGTAAAGGTTCCTGCTCCTGCGGCAGCAAGATTTGCATAAGGATTGGTAGACTTAGGAGTAGTTATTTTTTTCGCTTTTGATGCCTTTTTTGGGGCCGCGGCTTTTTTCGTGGCTTTCTTAGTAGGTGTTTTAGCTTTCGCTTTAACTTTTTTAGCAGCTTTTTTAGCTGTCTTTTTAGCACCCTTTTTCTTAGCGGTCTTTTTGCCGACCTTTTTTGTTTTTTTCTGTCCTTTTTTCTTAGCCATAACTTACTCCCATTTTTTTAGACAATTATTAATTAACGTCTGTTTTATATTTGTTTAATGTATGTTGCTCAATAAAACCAATGTATGTAAACGAGTTTTTACTAATTGGCGCAAAGCAAAAACAGGTCCTTTGATAAGTCAAAGAACCTGTTCAAGTCAAAGCTTAATGTGTCTAAAAATACGAAGGACTAAAGTAATTCGTCCAGTTGGCGCGCGATGGCTTCTGGGATTACCAGAGACAAGAAGAATCCCCCAGCAAATTGGTTCTTTTTAGGTACTGAGGATAGGTAGCCAACTGTTCTTTCTTGGGTGCCATCAGCTTTCTGGGTCTTTAGGGGCAGAGTTAACTTAACATGAGGATCGAAGGGTACTTCTACATATATGCCTAAGACTTCAACCCCGAGGTAAATGTGAATTCTCACGTTTTCAACCGGGAAGTTTACGGCTACGCCGGGCAATTCGCCCCCAGGAACAGCGGGGAGAGGGTCGCCATTGGGCAAGCGTTTGGGATTGCCTATGTCTACATATTTCAAGAGCAATTCTAAGGGGATCTCAAGGTTGATAAAGCCCTTTCCGTCGACGTCGTTACCTGTCAGCACCCTGGCGCCCGCTAGCTGCGGAATTTCAACGATTATTTCAGGAAAGTCCGCGCCCGTAATGGGAACGCGTAGAGTTAAGGTTTTATTGACCTTGTCCACTCCAATTAACTTAACTTGTTTGTCTCCCATTTTGAGATAGCCGGTCATATCCTTTTCCACTTTTTGCCAAGGATCAGCGGGGGGATCAGTTATTCCGCCATTTTGATCATTATTGCCAGAACAGTTTTGGCAAGAAGGGTCGCGAGAAATCGAATCATACTCAGTCGGTTCACATCCTGCCAACCAAACCATCATAGCTGCAGTCATTAAAAAAGAAATTTTGGATTGCATAGTTCCTCCCGTTATCTTTAATCAGTCTAAAGGTAAAAGGAGCAGAGCCAAAGATTAAATAAATATTTCGATTTTGTGTCCACAATTTCGACGAAAAAATTAGGAAAATAGCCTTCTGACACTCGTCCCAAACTCAGCCAACATTATTTTTTTATTCTGAGAAAAAGAAAACCCAGCTTGTGAGCTGGGATTTCGTAAAATTATTTCACTTTAAAATTGATAATCCTAAGATCAACCAAGTAACTTGAGCGCGATGGTGTTCTTTTGATTAGCTTGTGCAAGAGCAGCTGTCGAAGCTTGTAATAAAATACTACCACGAGTTAAGTCAGCACTGGCTTGAGCAACGTCTGTATCGCGGATACGACTGTTAGCAGCTGCCATGTTTTCATGTGCTACACCCAAGTTATTGACTGTCGATGTTAAACGGTTTTGCAAGGCTCCTAAGTTTGAGCGCATTCTGTTGACGTCATCTTGTGCTTTATCTAAATCCGTCAATGCAACTTGAGCGCCTTCTTTTGAAGCATAGTCAACGCTTTCTAAGCCGAGAGCGCCAAGTGTTGCTACGTTTTGGCTAGCATCAAAAGAAATTCGATCTACGAAGTCGTTGTTAAAGATACCAACTTGATAATCAAATACTGGAGTTGAACCATCCAATAATTTTACATCTCCCCAAGTTGTCGCGAGAGCAATACGTTCAGCTTCAGATTTAAGTTGCTGAACCTCAGTATTCACGAAAGACCGCTCCACATCTCCTACCGTATCAGAAGCGGCTTGAATTCCCAACTCCCGAAGGCGAATGATAATGTCGCTGATTTCGTTAAGACCGCCCTCAGCTGTTTGCACCATTGAAATACCATCGCTGGCGTTTCTTTTGGCTTGCATGGCTGATCTCATTTGAGCTTTTAAGCCCTCAGAAATCGCCAGTCCTGCTGCATCGTCGGCTGATTTGTTGATTCGGTTACCACTCGCCAATTGATTTAAGGCTTGGTTAATGTCCCGCTGACTATTCGTCAAGTTACGGTTGGCATTGATCGCCTCTATATTCGTTGAAATCCTAAAACCCATACTATCCTCCAATTAATAAATCGTTAATATTTAATTCATATTTCCCTCCTTGATGTCATGACCCCTTTAGGGATCCGGCTTCCAAGCCTTTAGTTCATTACTTAAGAAAGTTCATCCATAATTCATTTTTAACTTACAGGTCGTCCGTGATTCCTCCTCTTCTTTTTCTTCTAGAGAGTTTGACCGTCACCCTCTCGTTCCTTCTGAACTTAGGAGTACTAAACCAAACGAGTACTCCCAAATGACATACAACGATTCGGGTAGTGTGGGGTTTTCTTGACAGGACAAGTGGCCTGATTGATTTATTTTTTTTATTTTTGGATGAAAGTACTAATACCTTAGGTACGAAAAATACCTTTAGTCTATCTCATGAAAGCGACAAATTGCCATTCGTCCCGTCAGAAAATACATTTTTAGCTGTTCGTCTTGTAGGTGAGGTTTTGACAAAAACCCCAATGTACAACTTTGGTTCTGGGGACTAAAGTGTGAGCATTGCTCACAAGCATATTGAATGTTGAGAGTGCGAAAGTCTTTAGGATGAACGACGTCGCATATAATTGATGGCCTAAGTGCACGGGGAGTTTTTGCTGACTTGTCCGTCTTAGTATTTTTTTTGGGGGGGGGGCTTATTGACAGGTCAGCTTTCATACTCATCTTAATTAGAGTACTTAAGGCTAACTAACAAGGATAAAAGACCGTGAATAATCTGGAAAAAATGACCCACAAAAGCCAGGAAGCCTTTCAGGCAGCAATACTCATCGCGCAAAAGCAAGGTAACCCTGCGCTAGAACCCGAACATTTAATCTACGAAGTAATAGAGCCAAATAATGGTATTGTAGCTCAGGTCTTAGCTCGAGTAGGAGCTAGGCGGGACGTCGTTTTAAAGGGACTTAAGCGACTTGTGGACCAATTTCCTCAGGTGTCGGGAGATACAGCGAAGTTAGGCATGAGCCAGGGCTTGCTTCAGCTTTTAAACCAAGCCGAAAGTGAGGCCCAGGGTTTAGGCGATTCCTATATTTCTGTAGAACATTTTTTGTTGGCAGCCCTTAAGGACAGTCGAGCAAAATATAGTGACCTTCTTAGAAGCCAGGGGTTAGATATAAAAAGAATTGAGGCCACGCTGTCAGAATTAAAAGGAAGCCAAAAAGTGACAGATCAAGATCCCGAAAATAAATTTGATGTACTTAATAAATATAGTCGTGATTTGACAGCTCTGGCTGCCGAGGGAAAACTCGATCCTGTCGTCGGTCGGGACGAAGAAATTCGCCGGGTAATTCAGGTTTTAGCTCGCCGTACAAAAAATAATCCAGTGCTAATTGGTGAGCCTGGAGTTGGAAAGACCGCCATTGCCGAAGGACTTGCACTGAGAATTATTAATAAAGACGTACCCGAGGTCATGCAAAACAAAAAATTGATATCGTTAGACATGGGAGCGCTAGTTGCGGGTGCTAAATATAGAGGTGAGTTCGAAGACCGGCTAAAAGCCGTGGTTAAAGAAGTGACAGCCAGCGCGGGTCAAGTTATTTTGTTTATTGATGAGCTTCACACTTTGGTCGGAGCTGGTAAATCTGAAGGTTCGATGGATGCCAGCCAACTCCTAAAGCCAGCTCTAGCGCGAGGTGAGCTCCATTGCGTTGGCGCCACCACGCTCGATGAATACCGTAAATACATAGAGAAAGATTCGGCACTTGAGCGTCGCTTTCAAATGGTTTTTGTGGCGGAGCCTTCGGCCGAGGACGCCATTACTATTCTGCGTGGGCTAAAAGATAAATATGAGGTTCATCATGGAGTTCGAATTAAAGATGCGGCACTGGTGTCGGCCGTTAAGCTTTCTCAGAGGTATATTACTTCGCGCTTTCTACCAGACAAAGCTATTGATCTCATTGATGAGGCAGCGTCGCGTCTCAGTATCGAAATAGGCAGTGTGCCTGAGATGGTCGACAAGTTGAATCGTCGAATCATGCATCTTCAGGTAGAGCGTGAAGGTTTAAAGCGCGAAAAAGACGATGAAAGCAGAGCCCGACTCAAAGAGATAGAGCTCGAATTAGCTGATCAAAACAGAAAAAATGAAGACCTTAAACGTCAATGGGAAGCTGAGCGTGGAAGTATCGGTGAGCTAAAGAAAGTTAAATCAGAGGCAGAGCAAGTTCGATTACTTATGGAGCGGGCCGAGCGCGAGGGAAATCTTGAGAAGGCGGCTGAATATAAATATGGGCAGCTCCCACCTTTAGATAAAAAACTTAAAAAACTCGAAATCGAGGCCAGTCAAAAAAATAAGGACCATCGAATGCTTAAAGAAGAAGTTGGCCCCGAAGAAATTGCTGAGGTCGTAGCTAAATGGACTGGTGTTCCCGTCTCGAAAATGTTGCAAAAAGATAGCGAGCGACTTATCCACATGGAAGAAAATCTGAGATCTCGAGTGATTGGGCAAGATCAGGCTTTAAAAATCGTGTCAAATGCCGTTAGGCGTTCTCGTGCAGAAATTTCTGATCCCAACAGACCCGTGGGCTCTTTTATTTTTTTAGGTCCCACAGGAGTTGGCAAAACGGAGACTGTAAAGGCACTGGCCGAATTTTTATTTGATGATGACACTTCCATTGTGCGCATAGATATGAGCGAGTACATGGAAAAGCACGCGGTTTCACGCCTGATCGGAGCGCCTCCCGGTTATGTAGGCTACGAAGAAGGCGGGCAATTAACTGAAGCCATCCGGCGAAGACCCTACAGCATTGTATTGCTTGATGAAATCGAAAAAGCGCATTCCGACGTGTTTAACATTTTATTACAAGTTTTAGATGAGGGAAGACTCACAGACGGGCAAGGCAGAACCGTTGACTTTAGAAACTCCATAGTGGTGATGACGTCTAATATAGCTTCCGATATTATTGCTGACGAGAAAAAACCTGAAAAAGAACGTCACGAAGCTGTGTTGCAAACAATGAGGTCTTATTTTAGGCCGGAGTTTATTAATCGCATCGACGATACCATCATTTTTAATTCACTCAAAAAAGAAGTGATTAACGACATCGTTAAAATTCAGCTGCAAGCTGTGAAAGAACGCATGAGTGACAAAAAAATTAATATCGAAATTGACGAAAAAGCCATTGCGTACTTGGGGCGCAAGGGTTTCGACCCCATTTTTGGAGCTAGACCACTTAGGCGTGTGATTCAAACTGATCTGCTTGATCCTTTGGCCAAACATATTATTGGCGGTGATTTGACTCCTGGTGGGACAGCAAAAATTTCTGCCTCAGACCTGAGGCTTGAAATTAAGGTTCTCAGTAGTTAAGGTTCAATCAGGCAAAACCCGATAATAATTGTGATGAAAGACCGAAATTGGTTTCGTGATTTACCTCAGTTTGTCATTTTTGAAAAACAAATTTCTAACCATATAAAAAACTATCGGAATAGGCCATTTAAGTTGTTGTGTGGGGCTTGTTCAACAGGAGAAGAAGTCTTTTCATTTGCACTGGCACTTGAAAAGCTACGCCACTTTTATCATGGCTTTGATTATTCTATTGTCGGTTTTGACAGCGACCCCTTGAAAGTAAAAAAGGCCCAAAGAAGTATCTACGAATTTACCGGCGGTTACCAAGAAATTCCTGAGGATTATCAAAGGTTCACATTGTTAGGTAGTGGCAGGACCCAAGGCTTTTTTACGCTAACTCAAGGTCTTCGCGAACGCTGTAATTTTAAAGTTGGCGACCTAGCCGATTTTCAACCTGGCCCACCAAAATCAGAAAAAGTTGATGCCGTGGTTTATAGAAACGCAATGATTGGTTTTCATCCCGAGCATGCCAAAAAAATAACGCAAAATCTACTAAGGCATATAAATTCTGAAGGGCTTCTAATATTAGGATTGGCTGAGGACTTTATTGTTAAAGATCTAAAGCTAAAAAATCTAGGGCAAACCTGTTTTATTCGACCCCCAGAAAAAAGTGCACAAGAATCGGAGGCCAGCAGTCGAGTATTAATCATCGATGACTCTCCAGTTGACCGTACCGTTTTGAAGAGGAAATTTGAAAAACATGGGTTAGAGGTGCACGCCGTCGACAGCGCCGGGGCAGCCACCAAATATTTGGAAAATTTTAAGACTGATTTGATTACGCTGGATCTTCATATGCCGGGCCAGATGGGCCAACAATGGCTAAGTGAACAAAGGCAAAAGGGTTTAAAGACCCCCGTCGTTATTATTAGTTCAGCGAATTCCTCCGAAGCTCAAAAGGTACTCGATGCGTTAGACAGTGGGGCACAAGATTACTTTAATAAGGATGACTTAAGAAAAAATTCCTCAGAAATTGCCGAGAGACTTGAAACCATAATATCCGAATTCAATAGGTTGGGTAAGCGATCAGCGTCCGGCTCGGGCTCGGCTAAAATAACGAATACTTTTCAACAACCCGATTTGATATTGATCGGAGCTAGTACAGGAGGCACTGAGATACTCGTTAAAGTTTTAGAGAACTGGCCAATCGATTCGCCGCCTGTGGTGGTCGTACAACATATCGCTCATCAGTTTGCAACAGTGTTTTATGAGCGCCTCGGTCAGGCTTCAGGCTTGAAGACTGTTGAGCCAAAAGACAAAATGGTTCTTAAGCGGAGTCATCTTTATATGTCCACCGGCGACTATCATATTGGCATAGCTGAAAATGACGGAGAATATATTTTAAGAATGGGAACCGCCATGAGCTACGGCGTTCATCGGCCCAGCGTAGATCATCTCTTTAAATCGGCCTGTCGAGTAAAAGGAAATATCACCGCAGCTTTATTGACAGGTATGGGCAAAGATGGCGCACGAGGGCTCTCAGAGCTTCATCGTCGAGGTGCTTTTACCTATGCACAGGATGAGGCCTCTTGTGTTGTTTACGGCATGCCTAAAGAGGCTATTGAGCTCGGAGCTGCGCGCTCCATCGGAAATCCCGATTTTATTCGACGAGGAATCATCGCCAGCCTTATGGTTTTAAAAAAATGATTGTCCGTTTAATTTTAGTTGCCAGCTGGAACTCTTCTGTTTTCTTGATAGTTAATGTAAAAATCTTTGAGAAATCTTTTAAATTTTCGAGCATTGTCTGAAGTCTTGAGATTTTCTAACATGACCTGGTTAAAATCACTCTCTAGCTTCTTCATTGCCTTTAGGCTTGCATCTTTATTTTGTTGCTTAATTTTTTCTTTGATATTCAAGAGATTCAAGACGAGTTCAGTCTCTTTACCCATAAAGATGGGCACAATTTCTTCATGGAGGTCCAGCTCTTTGTTGATAAACACATCCAATTTTTTAACAAGCTCATCTTTAAAATCGGGATCGCTGATGGTTTCGGTAAAGTTTGTTGTGTAGAGCATATTGTCTACAAAGGTATTTTTATAATCTTCGCTGGATTCAAACTCCACCCGCGAGGCGATCTCACGTTGTTCAATCATATCCCTGAAGTTTTTTTGCTCTGCCACCTTACTGCTCTCGTGATAAGAGACGATTGCCTTTTGTGCCAACGGAATCACAGCTGCCAAGAAGACAACCGAAAGCGCCACACGGTGTTTATAGGACCATTGTTTCCAGCTTAGTTTTTCTTTCTGAAAGTCAGCAGGATTATAGATTGGAACTGGACCATTTGAATTGTCATCTTTTTTCAAGAATTCGGTATCCAGAACATCGATAAATGTCTCCTCAACCTTATTAGCTATGACACTTACGACATTATCACTTGACCCCTCGAGTTTTTCTCTTAGTATTAAGCGAAGCTGAGCTTTAAGTATTTCTTTGACTGTCCTAACCTCGGCTTCTTTCATCGCCAGCCATTTTTCTTCTTCCTGAGACTGACTTCGCCTCAAAACTTCTGTCTCTCTGAGGCGCATGACCACCAATTCCTGATCTAGTGCCAGACGTTTTTCTTTCTTTTCGCTCTCGTATTCACTGTCCAAATTCAATTTTTGTTCCCGAGCGGCCTCAATTATTTTTTGGGCTGCTTCTTTGGCTTCGACAACGACTCGATTGGCTTTTTCTTCTGATTGATGTATTTTTAGTAATGTCTCTTTCTGAATTTCATCAAAAGCAGATCGGGCGTTATTTTTTGCATCTTTTAAAATCTGTGCAGCTTCAACTTTCTTTTGCTCCATAAGTTTTTTAGCGGCTTCTTCGGCGTTGGCCAAGAGAGTTTTACGTTCGCCTTCGGCGTTGGTACGTATTTGAGTGACGTACTGATCGAGACTTTTTCTTTCATCTTGGAGTTTGCTCACATTTTCTTTGGTCGAAATCATTTGGGTTCTCAAATCTGACAGCGAGCGTTCCATCTTGCTGAGCTCCGCCAGCTTATCTGCGGCAGCTTTTGTGCTTTTTCTAGTCTCGGCATCAAGCTGATGCATCTCATCGTTTAGCTTGTTGGCGCGATAACTAAAGTCTTTGAGAGTTTGTTGGGCGCTTTCTACTTGTTTGTTTATCTTCTCTAGCTCACGAATTCCCGAATCCTTTTGGCCTTGAACTCTGACGACTTCGGCCTCTATGTTGGCCTTGGCGAGAACGAGCTCGGCTTTCTGCTGCTCTAATGTTCGGTTTTCATCGGTAATTTTCTTAAATTGCTCGCGACTGCGTCCTATGTTTAACTTTAATTCAGGACCTTCTTTTTTTAGGGATTCAAATTCAGATATTTGTTTCTCATTATTTATAAGAGTTTTGTTCGAATCTGCCAACTTTTGAAGAAGAAAGTCTAAATCAGTCTGCAAAGCTTGTTTTTCGCTCTGTAGTTTTAGAGTTTCAGAGTTTGACTGTTGATTCTTTAATCTCAATTCATTGCATTGCTGGCTTAGTGCAGTTTGTTCATTCGAGAGACGATCGATCAGAGCTTCAAAAACAGTTCGTTTTTCAGTGAGTTCTAGCGTCTGTTTTTGTTCAGAAAATATTTTTTCTTGCACCTCTTGTAGCTTTTTTTGTTGCGTGATTTTTTCTTCATCAATAGTCAAAATGATGCTACTAAGATTATGCTTGTGCTTGTCAAGCGCGGCGATTTCGTTTCTCGCCTGCTCTTTAATGGCAAAGAGATCTTTGGTCTCTGTGTTTACTTTATCTAGGTGTTGGCGAGAGTCACGAATGTCTTGCTCAATCTTCGCAACGTCTTTTAACATTTCCTGCAGACGATTTTTTTCTACTGAGTGCTTTTGATCAAGTGTTGAGAGCTGGGCCAGAATTTGATCCAGTTGTTCACGTCGGGCCTTTTGGTTTTCGGCTAAATCTTTGAGTGCTTGTTCTTCGTTTTCTCTTTTTTGTAAGAGCTGCTTAAGTTGTTCTGAAGAATTGACTTGCGTCGGAACCTTTGTGGTGTTTCCCAAAAAATGTGTAGTGGTTATTTTGGCATTAGCTTGAGAGGGAATAGGCACATGGGGAACAGAGAAATCAGGACTAGAGAGTTCGATTTGAATGGTTTCGGTCTGAGGCTTTGAGATCTGATTTATAGTAATAGTCGCAGCTTTTCTAGCGAGTGTCAGCTCATCTTTTGTCGTGTAGTGATAGGCTTTGTGGGGTGTGAGTTCATTTCCATTGAGACTAGTTCCATGTGATGAGGACAAATCTACTACAAAAAGTTTTTCATTTTTCCATTCGATGCGAAGGTGTTCGCGGCTAACTTGAGGGTGTTCAATGACGACATCGCAAGTGGGTGCTCGCCCAATAACGAATACGTCTTTCATAACGGCGGAGCTTGATTGAGATTCGCCTTTGCGGACCTCTATTTCAAACTTCGGAACCTCAGACATAGGACCCCATTCTTATCTTACGACGCCTTCTGGTCATCATCAGCTTTCCGATCCTTAGTCTTAGAACGCAAAAGTTCTTTGTTTACGGCATCTGCCGCTAATGCGTCCAAAGGATCTTTATGTTCGTCAAACTCAGAAATATCTGCCGGCAAGTTGTTGTTCGCAGATCGATTCCACAACAAATCGAGCGAGTTTTCATATTGCTCGACGGTATCTACAAAAATTTTCTCTGGCGAAAAAGTGGTGTTGATCATTATCATAATGATATTAAATACGATTCCAACTATTGAAGTACCCATAGCGAATGCAATTTTAAATAAAAAAGCGTCCATGACCGCCTTGGTAATAATGGGATCTGTGAGATCCATTCCTCGAAGTTCTGGCAAGGCCTTCATAATTCCTAAAAAGGTACCAAAGATACCAAAGACAATAAATAAGCCGGGCAGTAGATTTAATACGTCGTTGAACCCTCCAACGGGCATCAAGCCAAATACTCGACTGAATGCCGGATTTCTGCGAAAGACACTTTTAGATATTTCTAAAAGTTTAGGTGTACCAGAAAATTTTAAATATCTAATTTGATGAAGAGTGTCGCGTACCAGCCAGGCGCAGCCATTCTGGATTAGCATCAGGCGATCCCCGACTGCTGCAATGCGATCTGGTTTTCGGCGCTTCATGATGGCACGAAGCTCAAATATCTCATAATAAGTTTTTTCAAGGATTTTTTTTGAAAGCATAAAAAAGGAATGTTCTTTTTTTTCTTTATCTTGAGAGAGAAACCGATTTACTCTTTTATCAAACTCTTTGGCAAACCAATACTCACGCTTCACAGTGTGATGTATGATCAATCGAAAGACGAGGCCAAAAATCAAAATGACGAGCATCGCTGGCATCAAGAGATCATTGCCATAGGTAACAATATTGTTAACCACCGCGTTCCAGAAGTTACTGGATCCCATTCCTAGCATTTCGTTGGCGATATTCCCCATGTTCTACTCCTATTTCTTCAAGTTAAATTTTATTATAACTCGTTGTGCATCATTACAATTATATGCCTTACAAAATTCTTCTTGATTTTTAAATCCACCCTCTGGCTGATTGCTTTTTTTACCCTCTGCCAAAAAACTTCTTCCGGTAACTTTTATTAGCGGTAGAAGTTCTTTTTGATATTCATATTTAACTTGGCTCGTGTCGGTCATATAGTTAAAAATTGATTTAGCGCGCTTGTAACTTAGGTCTAAATTATAATTGACCGCCGCTTTGTCTTTCAGTTCTAGAGTTTTAGGATCAACATATTTTCCTTGATACGTAGGAGAAGCAAATCCAATAATTTCGACAGAGTCCAATTTTTTGGCAATTTCCTTGTCTTCCATTAGACTTTTTGCGTAAAGAGGAATCGATTGTTGTAAAATCTTTTTCATATTGGCTTTGAGGTCGGCACGTCCCGTATCAAAATATTCTTTGTCAAATTGAATTGTGATGTCGCCGGTAGAGGGGTCTATCTTTGCGCTAATTCCCGCTTTAGCAAATCGCTCTTTCATTTTTCGCGCGACTTCTCGCTTGGCTTCTTCAGTTGCTCTCATGGCGCTTAAATCTTTTTCAAGAGAGGCAGCCTTACGTTTTTCTTGTCCGAGCTCGCGGTTCACTTTGTCCGATTCGTCTTGGAGCTCCGAGACCTGCTGTTCGGTTTCTTCTTTTAGTGCCAAGATTTTTGATTCTAATTGTTTTTTCGAAGTTCTGTATTTTTTCTGTTGTTTTTTGAGCTGTTCGATTTTTTTGTCTAGCTCGTTGTTGATGTCTTGGATTTTTTCTTCATTCTTTGCGATTAAATTTTTGTTTTCAATAATTTGTTTTTCTTGGTCAGTGATGGTGGTTTCTTGTTCTTTGATTTCTTCTCGTTTGCTGACGATGGTTTCGTCGCGGCGCTTTAAGCGCGATTTTGACAACATGTTGGTGTTGATAATATTGCGTATGACCTGCTGGTACTTGTTAAGTGCAAATTCTTTCTTTTCGTTTTCTTGAGATTGCTGCAATAGGTTTTCTTTTTCGTCTTTAGCAGTTTCCTGCAATAGATTAAGTTTACCGATGAGCTCCGCATAAACTTTTTGCTCATCTTCGCTGGCTTCTTCTTTGAGATATTGATCATTGAGGGTGTTGTAAACCTTGATCTGCTGCTTGTAGTCTTCAGTCTGTGCTTGCAGTCGTTGCATTTCTTGGGTTCTTTGAAACTCTCCGGTGCCTGATCTTAGACTTACCGAGACATATAGCATTAGAAATATCACAGACAAGTTCATGAATAGGTCAGAATAGGAATTCCATCCCATCGAAGGATCTACTTCGCTTCTTTTGAATTTATCAAAGTCAAAACTCATGCAGACTTCTACTCGGCATTTTCTCTATGAAAATTCAGGAGGTTAAGTGGTTTTTTTCGAAAAAAAATCAGACTGCTGAGGAACCTAGAAATAGGTCCAGGAAATTTATTTTTTGGGCCGGACTTAAGTTAGACCGGCTCTCGACTAATAACTAGAGTTTTCTTTTCAGTAATCGTCACGGTTTCAGCTTCTGTCAAAAATGACAAATTCCGCTTCTCGACGTTTATCAGATAGCTTTTGGTGGCTTCGGGCAAATTCTTCCAAAATCGCACCGAAAGCACTAATCCCATAACAGTAAATGGAATCAAGAACACCGGCCAGAATTGCCAATTCCATCCCGAGATATAGCCAATCGCCAACGACTGTACGCCTGAACCTAAGTAGACAAATCCATCAATAATTCCTGAGGCCGTTGCAGTAGCTTTGCGCCCACCAAAGTCAGCCGACGCTGTGCCTGAAAGCAATGAATGTACGCCAATAACTGCAGTAGAAATCAACACCACTGTAAATCCAATTAGGGTCGGTGATTTAAACAAAAATACCGACATAATAATTAAAAGCACGAGCATGACTGCATTCAAAATTGCCGCCGGTGGTCCCCTTCGCGAGTGAAAAAGACTATCTGAAATAGTTCCTGCTAAAAATCCTCCGACTATGCCGCTCACACAAAGTAGAAGGCCCCAGTTATCAATGAAAAATGCTGAGCCAGGTTGTTTCATTTCTTTTCCAAATACTAAATACCATTGGAGGATGCCGTTACGAATCACTCCCGAGGTGAATTCCACCAGAGCAATAGTGATCAGCAGCCGATTTGAAAATATTTTCTTCAACATTTCTAGCGTTGTATAGCTCCGCTCGACTTCACCGCTCGATGCGTCGTGGGGGTCAAACTCATCAAATCCCGCTTGGTCGGGTGAGTCTTTGAGCGCGAACTTGTCAATGATTGCCCAAATTACCATAAGTACTGCGGGAATAAAAAAGACCAACCAAGTGGCGTCCATTGTCGCATCGGCTGGAACCAATAAACTGCGAAGTAAAATTTGAGTGGGACCTAAAACGGCAGTCGTTGTGGCTTTAGTGGCTTCAATAATTGCTTGGCCCCAATCGAACGCAAAATAGACTCCAAAGGAGATGAGAGTGCCAAAAATGGCGCCAAACGTACCGCGTTCCCGCACATGAAACCAATATGATTTTACTTTAATAATTGAAACAGCACCATAAGACTGAAAGTACATGTTGAGAGAATATAAAAGTGAAAAGGTCAGTACTAAATTTATCGGGAGTTGGTCATGCAAAAATAAATAAGTGGCGACACCCATTAGGATATTGGCTAGGGCCGAGCCCAGGGCACCAATGATGATTCCTTTTTTTCCACCATTTTTATCTACAAACGGACCATTAACTAAAAATGAGAGTGCGTAAGTTGTGGTACCTGCTGCAAAAATAATTCCGAAGTCTTCTTTTGACATTAGCGTACCCAGGGCATTTTTTGAAACCGCTAAATTGTAACGTCCCATATATAAAAACGCATAAGTCATGCCGAGGGGGAACCAATTAAAAAACCGTCGCCACATAAACCAGCGGGTGTGTTTTAAGGGGTTGTTGTTAAAGTAAATCCAAATTACGAAAGAAAGTGCCAAAGAGACAATCAATAAACCCATTAGGCCCCCTAAGAGTGGTTGGCACCGTTCTATTTGATGGGGGTAAACTTTGTCCAATGATTTTTTAAAAGGAAAAAAGTCTTATAAACCTAGTAACATTTAAGCAGCACGTTTAAGTGAGCGAATTGACTGCCTAAAACTTGACAATCGTGACATTCCAATTGGTCGGAGCCACTGACAATCCGCTAGCACCTAAATTATGGATCCCAACAGTAACTTGCGAAGCTGCATTAACGTAGCACGAATGTCCAATGGCATTAGTAGGGTTAGAAGTGGGGTGGCAAAGCACAGTATCTCCAACAGCAACCCCCGGAACCGAAGTGATAACACAGGACGCTCCGTTGTTGGCAGGAATTGGTAGGGTCGGGGTGTATGCGCCGCAAGTCGCGCTTGCCATTACCTTTACATATTGTAAAGGTGACCCTGATGGGCCAATATTAACAGAACCCACGACATCCAACATTGCGCCGGGAGTGTTTGTTCCTATGCCGACATTACCACTTGGCTTAATAATCATCTGCGGTGTTCCGGTTTGTCCCAGGCCGAGGTCGCCGCCGTTAGCCGCAATATTTAATGGAGCCGCTGTAGATTGCCAAATTGTATTGGTGTCGGAGCCATTTAAGCGTAGTCCACTAAACATTGAGAAGCCCGTCGCGACATCTAGCTTTGCTGTTGGACTTGTAGTTCCGATGCCGACATTTCCTGAAGAATCAACGCGGAGACTTTCAATTCCTGCGACTGAAATAGCTATTCCACCACCACCCGGAACAAACAAGCCCGTGTTGCCAGTATTTAGCTGCAGGGCAGGAGAGGTTGGGGTCCCGAGGGTACCAATTTGTAAATTTCCCGTCATAGATCCACCGGCAAGAGGAAGTTTTGTGGCGTCGACATCGTTATCAACAGTGCAACCAAATGAATAAGTAGGACCACCGGAAACTTGAATCTTTTGTCCCGCTAAACAGATTGGAAACGAATTGGCATTTAACACATCACCCGCTGTAAAACCGACATTGGCCAATGCCGCTGCCCCTAATCCTAAGTTCGTTCTCGCGCTACCGATAGTAGATGCACCCGTTCCCCCATTGGCTAGCGGTAAGATTCCTGAAAAACTAGTGGCCGCTACGTTTGTCAGCAAGCTTCCGTTAACAGCAGGTAACATTGCCGAACCATCAAGTTGCACAATTTTGCCGGCTGTAGTTCCGACGTCAACTGAAATAGAACCCGTAGTGGTAATTGGGCCACCAACAAGTCCAGCTCCAGTTGAAATGCTTGTTACCGTGCCACCACCGCCTGCGATCGTCCAACTCAAGTTTCCTGCGCCATCTGTCGCAAGAATTTGACCGACAGTTCCGGCATTGGGAGGAAGGGTCAGCAAAGTATTGCTACCGAGTCCTGCCGGCGCGCGGAGACCTACATAAAAACTGCCACTATCACCAAAGCGAAGTTCATTTTGATTTGAAAACTTCAAAGGACCACTAATAATTGAGTTTCCAGCAGAGGGCACGAAGTCAGTCGGCACCTTTCCTTGTAAACTTTCGGACACGGTAGCCATGGGAACCGCCGACATTGCGAGATCAGGTGAAAGTACTGTACCGTTGACGGTAACGCGAAGCAGACGCCCATCAAATGCTGCAGGCGTGTAACCAGGAGCGCAATTAGGCGTAGTTGAAGAGCGAAGTTGGGAATCGTTTTGAAAGAGTGTGCGCCATAATAGGCCGCCATCAGTTCCTGCGGAAGCTCTGCTGCCAGAACCCACTTTAGTAGAAAAAAATCCGTCAGCGGCAATGGGCACGCTGCTTTGTGTTTCTTCAAATACTAAACAGTTGCCGGCAGGATTATAAATCTGAAATACTAAACTCGCGGGACTTGCTAATGGGACATCGCTTGAGTCGAGCAGGTAGCCCTCAAAATTGAAATCTTTTGTGAGTTCAATCGCCGAGGCCGGGGTCACGAATTGCGTGCTCAGTCCAAGAAGTAAAATTAGCAATCCTCTATTATTATTTGTACTTTTGTTCATACGTCCCTCGTTTTTATTTCACTTTTAATTTGATGCCCGTGCCTGTCAGAGTTCCTGCGCGTTCAACGCGACCCACTTGGCCCAACATTTTTATGCCCGTCCCTGTCGCCACTTGACTAGCTGTTGATACGCGAAATCCACGGAGACCATTTGAAGGCGATGTGGTTTCCACGCACGTTGACGGCATTGATGAGGTGACAGCAATGTTTTGCGATTCCCCCGGAAAGCTCGCCGCAATATCTACAGTTTGTACTTCTTGCGAAATTTCAATATTAGAAGCGATGCCCACTAGATATATTTGATCTAGTTGAGAAGCTGCAAATGCGGCTCCCATCTGCGGGCAGGGATTGTCTTCTCCTGCCTGTTGTAGAAAGACGAAAAGTTTAATTTCTCGACTGGATCCGCGTTCCACTTGAGCTTCTATAAGTGCGCCAGGATTTACAAAGCCTGCGACGACTCCAGTTTCGGGACTACAAGTAGTGGCGGGATTACTACTGATGCCTGGGCCGGTAATATTAACACCGTAGCAGGCTTTGCGATTAGCAGGCATGGCGGACATTGTGCCAATTTTGCTGGAGGAATTAACGGATTCAGGGGCGCGAATAGAAATAGTCGAAACTTTGCCGGCTTTTCTGCTGCAACCAACCACTAGAATCAATAAAAATCCCATGTTGAGAAATTGGCGCATACGTGAGCTTCCTCCGGGACCTTTGTCGGTGTCGGAGTTCACGAACTTTAGTTGGCCGGTCGATATATCGTTTAATCTCAAAGCGGGTGTCTCGTAAGGGGCCCGCCCCTCAAAACGAAACAATCTTCCCAAAATAAATATTTCTTTTTGACTCCTGCAGCATCTTGTTGAAATTGCACGGGAGTCATCAGCTCTTCGTCTAGATTCTTGACTTCAAATTGACTTACGGTAAACTTACGGTTATTGTCAAAACATGAACGAGAGACCAAATCTAACACCCAAACAAAAGACCTTCTTAGAGTTCATCAACGACTTTCAAGAACGTCACGGCTATCCGCCCTCCCAGCCCGAGATCGCTCAGCACTTTGGGTATAAGTCTTTGGGCACCGTTCAAGATTACTTACAACGACTTAAAGAACATGGACACCTTGAACATGATAGCAATGCCCGTCGAGGCATTAAGGTCACAAACGACAACCATCATCTCCCACTGATGGGACGTGTGGCTGCAGGTCGGCCTATCGAGGCTTTGCTACATCAAGAAACCATCGAGGTTCCCCCTTCCTTCCTAAAAAAAGGTTTTGATTATTTTGCTCTGGAAGTGAAGGGGGATTCCATGATTGGCGAGGGTATATTAGACGGCGACAAAGTTGTTGTGCGCAAACAAGTTGTGGCTCGTAACGGAGAAACTGTCATTGCCATGATTGAAAACGAAGCGACCGTAAAAAAGTTTTTTAAGCAAAAAGATAAAATTGAACTGCGCTCAGCAAACTCTAATTACAAACCCATCATCGTGAGGCCATCAACGCCGTTTAAAATCGAGGGTATTGTGGTGGGGGTCTTGCGATATATGGGCGTGGCTTAACGTATTTTTTAACAGATGAGGAAGATATGTCATCACTAGCGGCCTTAAAAGCCTTGGTAGGGGCGACCTACGCCCCAATTGAGAGAAAGTTTTTTCATTTTTCACAAATTCCACAAGGTATTCCACAGGGAATCATCGCCGAGGTCTGCGGGCTTGGCAAAACTGAGTTTGTCATAAAACTCCTCAGAGAAAATTTTAATTTAAAAGCCGCATGGGTAGAACAGGAAGTCACTCTTAATCCCTGCGCCTTTGTGCAAAAAGGTGTCTCTCTCGATAATGTTTTATTTATCGAGCCTCAGGAGTTTGACGTCTGGGTTTTGCTACAACTATTAAATAGTCAGTTGTTTCCCCTTGTCGTTTGTCAAACTGTGGGGGATGAAAAACTTTTACGTCGGCTTATGCTCACTTGCGAAAAATCCGGTAGTACCTTACTGATGCTGTCCTCTCAATTTCAAAAGTCCTGGACGATTAAAATGCAAATCGAAGTCGCACGCATGGGCTTTACTTCAGAAATTCAGACCCAAGTTAAAAAAACTTCCTTTTTTGTGGTGTAATGCATATGAGAGTTGCGTGCTTATTTTTTTCTAAACCTAGTAACACGGAAGCCTTAAGAGCTATTGGTGAGGCGTGTTTGCGCTTTACTCCGCAAGTCGCAGTCACCTACGAGGCTGTGTTTTTAGACATCAGTCGCTCACAAAGGCTTTATAGTGAAGAGTCCTTGCGGCTGCGTCTTAAAAGAATTTCAGAGAAATTTAAACTTATCTGCCAAATCCGTTTTGCTGACGATGCGCCAACAGCATTAGCTTTAGCCCGTTACAACAAATCTACAAAGGCAGAGCTCCCTCTGGAAGCCCTAAGCGATTTTATTAATCCTTTTATGCATGATGATTCTATTGAGAGGGTAGTCTTTACGCTTTTAAACTTAGGAGTTAAGACCATTGGCGGTTTTTTACATTTGCCACGCCACGCTTGGGCTGCCAGATTTGGCGCACTTGGCCTTCATCTTGAAAAGCGCGTGCGCGACGCCTCTGATCTGCCCTGGCCTCTCTTTGAATTACCGCAAAAAATAATTGAGCGTCTGGATTTTAGTGAGTCTGAGCTTTCTGGCAACTTAGAGACCCTTTTGTTTTTTTTGAAAAATGTCATTGATAGAGCTATGGCAAGATTGCGCGGCAAGGGTGAAATTCCTTCGTGTATAAAACTAAAGCTTATGCAAGAAAAATTTAGTCACATTAAAACACCCCTACTTATTTATCCGTTTAGCTTTCCTATGCCACAATCATCCGTGCTCAACATGATCACCATTTTTCGCGAAAGGCTCTCTCGAGAGTTTGCTAAAAGCCCACTTCAATCGGAGGTGGTTTCTATAGAGCTTGAAATTTTAGAGTCCATTCCGAGAATCCAAGCACAAACTAACTTTTTTAGCAAACACGAAGAAAAATCTGAAGAGTGGCATGGCCTCATCGCCCGGCTTATAGAAAAGCTGGGAGAGACAAGTGTCTTTAAAGCTCAACTTCAAGAGCGTTACCTGCCAGAAAAATCATGGAATAAAGAATTTAAGCCCCAATGGACGAAAAACTTTAATCAAGGAGAAGATTATGTCCGAAGTTCTGCAAACCCGCCTGTGTGTATTCCTAGTTCTATTCATGCAGGTGTGGTGCCTGTGGTGCCTTTGAGTCTGCCTTATCCTGAGCGGCCCTTGCGGCTGCTCACGAATCCTAAAAAATTGGATTTTTATCAAGGTGTGTTTGCTAGTGATAAAAAGAGTTGGCGTCTTCGTAATTTTGATGGACCTGAACGTTTAAGCGGGGAGTGGTGGAACGAAATGTTCTCACGCGAGTACTATCGCGTTGCCACCGATACCGGTGAGCAACTTTGGGTCTACAAAGATCTGCCAACTCACCAATATTACCTTCATGGCTATTTTGATTAATCACCATACCAGGAGCTTATGTACGCAGAAGTTAAGTGTCGCACCAATTTTTCTTTTCTTAAAGGCGCTTCGCATGCTGAGGAGTACATCGATCAAGCGGTGAGCCTCGGGCTCAAAGCCATTGGTATCACTGACGACAATGGAGTTTACGCCATTCCTAAAGCTTACTGGCGAAAAAAAGATTTTCCTAACTTAAAGCTTCTTGTGGGGGCTAATTTAAGTCTTGTTGAGCACCCGCCAATTACACTGCTTGCAAAAAATCGCAAAGGCTATGGACTTTTATGCCGAATCCTAACAGAAAGTCATAAGGACAACGAGAAGACCAAAGCCAAAATAGATAAAGAGTTATTTTCGCAAATGATTAGGGATACCTCCGACCTCATCGCTATACCCAGCGAGAGCTCCAATTATTTTTGGCTTAAAAAACTCTTTCCAAAGAATCTTTACCTACCAATCACATTTTATCTAGATGGAAAGGACAAAAAAAGAATTGGAGCTCTCGCGCAAATCAGTGAGAATCTCAACATCCCCATGCTCGCCACAAACGATGTGCACTATCACGTAAAAGAACGACGGAATCTGCAAGATATTTTGACCTCCATTCATGAAATTAAACCACTCACGCAGACGGGTTTTAGTTTATTTTGTAATGGCGAACGTTATTTAAAAACCTATTTTGAAATGAAAAAACTCTATCAAAAATTTCCGCAAGCTCTAGAACAAACTCTAAAAATCGCGAGCGATTGCACGTTTTGTCCGAGTGAACTTCGCTATCGCTATCCCTCAGAGTGGCTACCTAAAGGTTACACGGCTCAGAGCTATCTCGAAGAACTTGTGTGGCAGGGAGCCTGCAAAAGATACCATGGTGAGCCCCCCCCCAAAGTTACTCAGCAACTAAAGACTGAGCTTGCTCTGATTCAGAAGTTAAATTTTCCAGATTATTTTTTAACGGTTTACGATATCGTCGACTTTGCTCAAAAAAATAAAATTCTTTGCCAAGGCCGAGGTTCCGCTGCCAACTCGATTGTTTGTTACTGTTTAGGTATTACTGCCATAGATCCTGTGCGCATGGACTTACTCTTTGGGCGATTTATTTCAGTCGAAAGAAATGAACCCCCTGACATCGACATTGACTTTGAGCATGAGCGTCGCGAAGAAGTCATTCAGTATATTTATAAAAAATATGGACGCGACAGAGCCGCCATGGTGAGTGCGGTTGTCACCTATCGTAAACGCTCGGCCTTTCGCGAGGTGGCCAAGGCTTTAGGTGTCGAGGTGGGGGTACTTTCTGCGCGCAAAGCGGAAAGAGATTTTGAAATGCTTAAGAAGGATCCCGAAGTTAAAAGTCCAAAAGAGCAGATCGAAAAGTATGCGCAGGAGTTAAAAGGATTTCCTCGCCATTTGTCGATTCACTCGGGTGGTTTTACTTTATCGGCTGATCCCATCACAGAAATAGTACCGGTTGAGCCTGCAGCAATGCCGGGACGAACGATTATTCAATGGGATAAGTACGATCTTGATTACTTAGGTTTACTTAAAATTGATGTCTTAAGCCTTGGAATGCTTTCAGCACTTAGAAAAACTCTTGATCAAGTAGGTCTTAAATTGCATGAGTTGCCTGCTGAAGATCCAGAGACTTACGAAATGATTCAGAAGGCTGACACTGTCGGGGTTTTTCAAATTGAAAGTCGCGCGCAAATGTCCATGTTAGGGCGCCTTAAACCAAAAACTTTTTATGATTTGGTGATTGAGGTCGCAATTGTTCGACCGGGTCCCATATCAAGCGGAATGATTCACCCTTATTTAAGAAGGAGGCGCGGCTTGGAAGAGCCTAAATATTTTCATCCAAAGCTTAAAGAAATTTTAGGTAGAACCTTAGGTGTACCGCTGTTTCAAGAGCAAATCATGAAGATCGCTGTTGAAATGGCAGGGTTTTCTCCAGGTGAGTCGGATCATTTAAGACGTGCGATTGGGGCCTGGCGTTCTGACGGTTCAATTCAAAAAGCCACTGCTCGGCTTACGCAAGGTCTGCGCGAAAAAGGACTTCCTGAGCATTACATTCAAGGTATGTTAGAGCACATCAAGGGTTTTTCTGAATACGGCTTTCCCGAGAGTCATGCTGCTAGTTTTGCGCTTTTGGTTTACGCCTCCAGTTACCTCAAGTGTCATTATCCCGCTGAGTTTACAATGGCACTTATCAACTCTCAGCCGATGGGATTTTACGCCGTGCATAGTCTCATCGACGATGCCACTAGACATGGCGTTAAAGTTTTACCGGTGGATCCGAATAAATCTCAATGGGATTGTGTGCTTGAGGACGGCAGTATTCGGCTGGGCTTTAGAGTTGTGCACGGGCTTGCGAAAAAAGAGGCATTGCACGCGATCGCCCAGCAACCTTACTGCAGTCTGCCCGATTTTTTAGAACGCGCACCATTCAGACGTGAAGTTTTACATCGTCTCGCGATGGGCGATGCCTTTACACCTTTTGGCCTCGATCAGCGCCATAGCTTGTGGCAGATTTTGAGTTATCAGGTGCGCGAGACAGGTGCTCAGCTAGATCTTTTTTCAAATCAATTTGTCGACGAGATTCAAAAAACGATTTTTCAAGGTCTCAGTCAATATGAAAGTATACGGTTTGACTACGGCGCTTTTAATTTATCACTGCACGGTCACCCCATGCAGGCGCTAAGGCGTCTGTTAAACCTACCTAAAATGACCACTCAAGAAGCTAAAACAAAACGGCTAGGTACCACAGTCACAGTCGCGGGACTTATTCTTGTGCGCCAACGCCCGCCAACGGCCAAGGGTATGACCTTCAGTACGCTTGAAGACGAAGCTGGTTTTTTAGATATTGCGATAAAGCCTGACGTTTACGAAAAGTGCAAAGAGGTATTTCTCAACCAGTGTTTTATTCTTATCACCGGAGAACTACAAAAAGATCAAAACTCCACAAGTGTTCTTGTAAAAAAAATGCGGCCGATTTGGCAGAGTGAGAACGGGGGAGCAAGTACAGATACATCAATTCTCAATATTGAGCCTGTGCAGTTTTTTTAGTGGACCTGACGAAAATCAATTGGCGAAAACTTGGTGACAACGTAAAATCACGACTGGCGCTTCAGAGCGCCAGTAGTTTTTAAACTTGTCCCACGTGCTTTTACCACTGTTGTAGGTCGATAAGGGGAGTCCTAATTTTCGCGTGATGATAAGGTTTCTAAAAGATTTTTCGATTGGAATACCAATTTTGTCTCCAAGAATTATAAGGCGATTAGCGGCCAAAACCCAATGAACGACAGCGATGGGTACTGTTACGCCGTTTCGCTCTAAGAGTGATATTAAATGAACAAAGCGGTCCATGCGTTCTGTGCGGTTGAATATTTGTTTTAAGTCGTTGGAATCCAGGTTTTGTCCTAAAAGTTTCATAGAAGACGAAACCGATTCTACTTTAGTAATAATTCGCAGGAAATTGATGGCGGTGTTCCTCTCTTCATTCGTAATTTTGACGGCCTGACCAAAATCAAGAATCGTAAGAATTCTATTTTTGACGTCGATCAAAACCTGGCCATCGTGCACGTCGGGATTGGCATGCAAGCGAACGGGGTAAGGGCTGCCACTTTGATCAACGCCCCTAAGAATTTCGAATTCGGTTTGTAGAAACTGTGCCATCGCATCTTTGTATATCTCAGGAGTTTCTTTATAGATTTTTCGTGCTCCACGTCCCGGAGCCATCTGCATGCGAATGGAATCATTAGCAAATTCATGGGCATCAACCGATTGAATTTGCCAACCATTTAGTTTGCGCCGGTAAATATCTTGAACTGACTTTTGCATTTCAAAAGAACTACGCTTATCAAAATCGAGACTTACAGATTTTTGAATGAAGCCCATAAGGCCCACAATAAAATTATACTTTTCTCGTTCGGGAGTCGATGTTAATGCGTTCACCAGGAGGGTGAATCTCCTAAAGTCTTCTTGAGTTTTAATCTCAATATCATCTCTAGAAATACTGACAATCTCATTTAGCTTAGTTTCAAGATCCTCGTACTCAATTGCAATGTTAACCGAGCCCGATCCTTTAATCGAAACGATTCTGTATTTTAAGGGATCCCATTGGCTGCCCCAGCGCTTTTGAATGAGGCCGATTGCTTCGAAATAATTTATGGGCATGGCAGCATCTTGATAGGTTTCAAAATGATGATGGTAAGCCTCAAAGTCTTTAGAGAAAGCGAGATACTGGCCAAGTTTAACTCCAGGCACTCCATAAAAATCCAGCGCACTTTTTAAAACCAATCCTTCACTTAGAGCTTCGTTTTGTTTTGCGTTCTTCTGTGCCAGAATATAACTAAATACCAATGATGCATTCTTGCCTTCTGCCAAAATTAAGGCATCAAGTACTGAGCGGCCGACTTCTTGATTTTCTTTTTTAATTTTTTTGAGTACAAAGTTTTTTAATTGATCCTGACCCTTTGGTTTAGCATAAAGTCCGTTGGGACCTACTAAAATGCCGTTGACAACTAAAGTTCGTTCAACAGGCGAACGATAATAGAGACTTTCTCGTGTTTGCAAAAAAAGTTGGCTAGGGCTAAAACCCGCCTTTGAAAAATTTTTGGCTTCTTGATCAGCCTTTAAAACAAATGGTGGCGCCTGTGAGGTTCGCGCCATAAGAAACTCAATAGCCTCCAGCTGTGCTTCGACGGGCTGTACACGAATAAATTCGGCAAGAGCACTCATCCCTCTGATGTGCATGTTAAAGCCCTTCGCTTGCTCGGTTAGGGTTTTGGTTTCACCAGGGAACAGAGATTCAATCTCACTGGGTTGAACATTAAATTTCACGGCTACGCGATTTCTGAAAACATTAAAGACGTCGGGATTATTTTCTTTTATTTTTATTTTCGCGAGCACTATTTCTATTTGGTGTTTTAAGTCGGCGCGATTTTGTGGGCGGCTTACTCTGGAAACCAAGTAGTTTTCCAAGATTTCCGCACTCTCTTCTGGCGAGAGTTGTTTCATAATTAAATTGTGGCGTAACCATGAATATTGCTGCGAAATGGTTAACAACTTTAACTGAGCCTTTACATAATTGGCGACGACGGCCCTTTGCTCTTCGGATAGCATAAAGCCTTTGCCGGCTAAGCGCATGGCCCGATCAAATACCTCGAACCACGTGTGAAACTTTGGCGCCTCTTTGGTTTTAGCAATAATAGCCAAGGTTAACGAATGGCTGGTATCTGGGTGAATGCCCCTTCTTAGTGAATTTTCTCCCTTTATTCGCCTTGATTTAAAGTCGGTGGTCAAAATCTTGTCGCTAATCCAATATGGCCTAGCCATCGCCAAAACAAGATTTCGAATGTCGTTAAAACTATTCATACCAAAGTATTTTTCAGCATAACCAGCGCTGACCAAATATTGTATACCTGAGGCTATCGAGTTGAGATTGTGTTCTAATGCTTTAATCTGGAAAAATCGTCTCTCAGTTTTTCCAGGATCAAGAGGACTAGAGTCCAGCTTTAGTTCATCAACTATCTTTTGAATATTGGGCAAGGTTTCTAAAAGAACGGAATCGATTTCTTTTTTTGAAAGCGTCGAAAAGAACCGTTTTAAATAATTGTTAATTTCATTTTCTAAGCCATGATAAAGAATAGTATAGTCAGAGCTTTTCGCGGCAGAAATCAAACGAAATAAATCTAACTTTTGTGTTTTGGAAATGGAGTTTTCGGCTAAAGCCTTTGTTATTATACGGAGGACATGGCCTGACAGGTCTATGTGATGATCCTCATAATTTCGGGCCTTGATAATGTGCTCGGCCGTTGCCAACACCGCCTTTTCAAGCCGCGAAGATATCGGTGGTAGGATCTCCAAGTAATCCAAAGATCGGATTGAACTTAGGGCGAAGACTCTTTCTTTCAAAGGGATCGTAAAGTCCAAAAGAGTATTTTCGAGAGAATCCATAACATACGTTGCAAAATCTTTGTTACGTGTGGCTAAGGCATCATAAAACTTAGGTTCAGGGGGACTTCTTTTTCTTCTCTCCACTGCTCCATGGACAATACTGATGTATGCGGGTACTCCGGGTGAAAGCTCTTCTCGAAAAAGTTCTGAATTAGGAAGTTTTTTAAGTTCCTGCAAGATTTTTTCTTCGTAATCGGCAATTAAAGGAGTTTTCATATCTTCAAACTGCTCAAATTTAGCAACCAAACTCTTCATGGTCAGACCTTCGAGGCTAGTTAAGGACTGATAAAAACGGGTCCATTCAGGGTTGGTCTGCATAAGCTGACTGAGTATCATCTGTGGTTTTTTATGGAGTAAAAAGAGAGCTTCCACGGACCGGAGATTTGAGTTTCTAATTTTCTCGGCAACATTAAAACTTTTAACTGTCCAGGCGTCTTTGCCTACCGAATTCTTGGCTAAAAAGTGTAATATTCGCGCCAGCAGATCGGGGGATACACTGTCCCAGTGCGCGCCGCTGACATTGTTATTTTTTAAATTTACTAACATGAGTACTTGTAAAAATGCGTTCACTTTAACAAATGCAGGCTTTTGGGAGCTTTCAATAAGATCTAAACTTTCGCTCAACACTTGTGCCCATTCGGAAAGCCCAAGTTTACCAACGGCGTCTGAGAGGGCGTCCTGGCTACTATCGTCACCTTTATTAGTGTATTTATCAAGCTTGTCATTGATCAAGTAGGTATAGATTTTTTCTTCAAGGAAGTATTTAGAGACAATACTAAGGATTTCTCGATGACCTTCCTCATGAAACTCCACCACCGGCCGGGGGTGTTTTTTTAACTTCACAAAATCGGGTAGGGATTTATCCCTGCCTATCCGGTTGTCACTTAATAGCAGTTTTTTAAGTTTTTTTTGCGGGTTTTTCATCGTAAATTTCTCTATAG
>ENA-ORBV01002652-ORBV01002652.1-microbial-mat-metagenome-genome-assembly--contig:-NODE-2652-length-37389-cov-8.423858_pt1 | contig 37389 bp, 26 predicted proteins | sample MGYA00237777_ERZ505514 | MGnify/ENA primary metagenome ERZ505514 (study PRJEB26160, sample SAMN06269048) | microbial mat metagenome | isolation source: Oligotrophic lake microbial mat | place... | reverse complement strand
AATGATACGGCGACCACCGAGATCTACACCTCTCTATTCGTCGGCAGCGTCAGATGTGTATAAGAGACAGGGTTGAAACCGAGCGCCACGATCGTCGACAAGCCTTCACGGCGGGGCAGCTCGCTCAGCCGCGCCACCCCCACCGTGCCCCGGCGCGGAAGGACGATGTGGGCCACTGCCGTCGGCGCGGCGGTCACGTCGCCGAGAGCGTCCGGTGCGACAAGGAACTCGCGCGCACCGGGGGGACCGTGTTCGCCGTGCGTCTGCTCCGGGCGCATCATCAGTGCCCGCAGGCTCCAATCAGACAGGGCCAGCGGTTTGGGGTAGGGGATCGCGCGACCGTGATCATCCATGACGAACGCCTCGTCGGAGACATAACCGGCACCGGCGCGGCACAGCGCCGCCGCGAGAGTCGACTTCCCAGCACCGGACACGGCCGGTATCACAACGGCACCGCCCGGCAACTGCACCACGGCGGCGTGAACGGCCGGGAAGGGGCATGCTGCCACGGCAGCCCGATTGATCTCCGCGCAGCCAGCCGCGAGATCGGTCACATCCACCGCCACCTCCGCGGATTCGTCGGCGGTGAGGGGGCCCGGCGCACCGCGCTTCCCGGCAGCCACCCCGATTCGAAAGTGACCCCACAATCGTGACGCGTGATCGATGCTCGACGGCGAACCGCCAAGGACGACCGTCAGGGACCGGAAGAAGGCGATTCGCCTCGTCACTGAGCCACCCCGGTCCTTTCCACCAGTCCCTCGAGGATGAGCAGCGCCACAGCCTGGCCCACTCCCGCCCGGACCTCGCCCAGGTCGGCGCCATACGCGCCGGCCAGCAGCTCAGCGATGCCCTCGACATCCAGCGTGCCGTCGCAGAGAGCGAACACGTCGCTGGCGGTGCCATTGAGCATCACGACGCGGTCGGTGACGGGGTTGTAGGCGCTGACCTCACCATCGATTTCGACCGTCGTGAGGTCGGCTTCGGTCCTGCGAAGCGTCTCGGTCATTCGGTGATGCTAGGCGCAGCAAGTCGTGGGCTGTCCGCAATGGCCCCCGAACACGCGTCGCCCGATTCGTCCGATTTCGCCTGGTGCAGCGATTACGTTCTGTGCCGCGGTTCCGGCTGTGAGCAATCGTTGCGCGTCCGCGCAGGGGAGTTTTCCCTTGTCGTCGGCACGGCGCACACACGCCGTCATACAGTTCCAGATGTCCTGAGTGCTCAATGTTGAGCCGTTTGAACCAGGCAACGGCCGACCAAGAGAGAGGACGACAGTGATCGACCACAGTTTGATCGCAGGTCACTACGCGGCTCCAGTGATCGATGCTGGCAGCCCCGACTCGATCAGGGATACGAGGATCCCACGTTCACCGTCATCGCGTCCGACGGGCACACGGCGGCTGCGGATCGCAGCGACCGGGGCGCCGATCGCCCGGATGGTCCATGTGCTGCATCTCAACGACGCCGTAGCGGTCAGCGTGGCCGCCGCAGGCGTGGTGGGCGTGTTCATCGACCGTAGGGCGCACACTCTCGGGGAGACGTTCGGCTGGGCGGGGATGACCGTGATCATGGCGGCCGTGCTTTGGATGGCGGCGCTGTCCCTGGCTCGCGCCTACGAGCCCCGCTACCTGCTCTCCGGTTCGGCCGAAGTGCATCGGGTCGTCATCGCCGGCGGGATGCTCGCCGTCGCGGTGCTCAGCGTGGGATGGCTGCTGCTGGACCGCTCGGATGCCCTCCCGGTGCTGGCAGGTCTGGTGCTGACACTGCTGGCCACGCTCGGGGGTCGCTGGGTCATCCGAATGCGGGTCCAGCGCAGCAACCGCGCGGGAGCCGCCATGGTGCGGGTGGTCGCGGTCGGTGACACCCTTGAGCTGCGGGGCCTGGTCGATCGCATACATCGCAATCGTTATCACGGCTGGGATGTGGTGGCCGAGTGCGCACTCGATAATCGTGCGCGCGCGGACGCACCCCTCGATGCCCGCATCGAGGACATCGTCCAGCATGCCCGGCTCTACGATGCCGACCTGGTGCTGCTGGCCAGCAGCGGCAGCGCGCGGCTGCGATCGGTGGCCCAGTTGCAGCGTGCGCTGCACGGTGAGGGACGGGATTTCGCCCTTGCGCCGCCCCTGGTGGAGGCCATCGGTCCACGGCTGTCCGTCGGCTCGGTCTGCGGGCTGCCGGTGCTGCGGATCGCGGCCCCGGAGATGTCGGGCCCACGGCGATTGGTGAAGCAGATCGCCGATCGTGGCGCCGCCCTCATCGTCAGCCTCCTCGTCCTGCCGGCAGCCGTGCTGCTCGCGCTCGCGATCCGGCTCGACAGCCCTGGGCCGGCGATCTTCCGGCAGACCAGGGTCGGTCGCGACGGTCGACTCTTCACGATCTGGAAGTTCCGGACGATGTTCGTCGATGCCGCCGAACGGCAAGCGGCCGTCGACGCCCTCAACGAGGGGGCGGGCCCGCTGTTCAAACTAAAGCGGGACCCGCGGATAACCCGCCTCGGGCGCTTCCTGCGCAGGTCCTCGCTCGACGAACTGCCCCAGCTGTGGAACGTCCTCGTCGGCGACATGTCGCTGGTCGGGCCTCGACCCGCGCTGCCACGCGAGGTCGCCGAGTACGACGACGTGACCCGGCGGCGGCTGCTGGTAGCACCCGGCCTGACCGGTTTGTGGCAGATCCACGGCCGTTCGAATCTGCCGTGGGACGAGACCCGTCGCCTGGACGTGCGCTACGTGGAGAACTGGTCGCTGGGATTCGACCTGTCGATCATGCTGCGGACGATCGACGCCGTCCTCAGGGGTCGAGGTGCCTATTAGGAACGAGCACGTCAGCGTCGTCGTGCCCGCTCACAACGAGGAAACACTCATCGTCCGGTGCCTGGACGATCTCGCCAGGCTGGCCGCCGACATCACCGTCGTGGCAAATGGCTGCGCGGATCGCACCGGGGAGCGCGTCCGCGCCTGGGAGCAGGAGAGCGGGCTGCCCGTTCGTCTCATCGAGTTGCCGGTCCCGTCCAAGACGGCCGCGATCCGGGCGGGGCTGGCCGCCGTCAGGGGAAGACCCGTCGTCATCTGCGATGCAGACATCGACATGCCGCCGGCGTCCTGGCAGGCGATAGTCGACGCCGTGACCACCCCGGCGGCGGTCATAGCGGTGCCTCGGGTCGCCATCCGCACGGCGAACAGCGCTGCCGTCGTGCGACGCTGGGCCACCGTGTGGTCACTGTTGCCCTATGTGCGGGGTGGGGTGGTCGGCAGCGGTGTGCTGGCCGTCAGCGCCGCTGGCGCCGAGCGGATCGCGGACCTGCCTGACGTCATCAATGACGATGGCTGGATCCGCCGCCAGTACCCGCCCGCGCGGCGGATGGCTGTGGACGCGGTGTTCGGCATCCGGGCGCCGTTGACCGGAGCTGCCCTGATCCGGCGCCGGGCCCGCGTCCTGCTGGGCAACCGGCAGCTGGCTGCGCTGCTCGGGCCGGACCCGGAGCGCACTCCCGCGGTCGGACTGCCGCGCCTGCTCCGCGACCGGGAGATCACGGTGCCCGACGCCGTCGCGTACCTCTGGATCGCCGTGGCGGCACGCCTGGTGGCTGGGTATCGGGTGATCAGAGGGAGGCGGCGGGAGTGGGCGGCTGACCGGACCACCCGGCAGCCGGCGGCGGCGTCATGAGCGGCGCCTCCGCACCGCTGCGCGCCGCGGTGCGGCTGCTCGATCCCAGGACGTGGCTGCACCTGCTCAAGATCGCGAATTTCTACGGCTACGCCCACGTCGAGCAGCGGCGGCGACTGCGCACCGGGGCTGGCCTGCGGATGTCCCCGACGGTCAGTATCCGGAACGGTGAACGCATCGTGATGGGCCGAGAGGTCCATATCGGTGAACGTTGCGCGTTATGGGCCGGTGATGCCACGGGTCGGATTACAGTTGGTGACCACGCACTGCTGGGTCCTGACGTGTTCATCACCGCCAGCAACTACGCCACCACGTGGGGAGCGCCCGTCATGTATCAACCGAAACGTGAGGCCGATGTCGTTATCGGGTCGGACGTCTGGCTGGGGGTGCGGGTGACGGTCGGGGCCGGAGTTGTCATCGGCGACGGCGCCATCATCGGCGCCGGGTCGGTTGTGACCAGGGACGTCCCGGCCGGAGCGATCGCCGTCGGGGCTCCTGCCACGGTCGTCGGGTGGCGCGAGGGCGCCCCACGACCCGCCACGGCGCAGGGCAGCGCGTGACGTCCCCGCCCGCCGTCGCGGCGGCCCGGCCGACCCTGACATCGTCCCGCGAGACGTTTGACGTCTCAATCGTCGTCGTCACCTACGAGGCCCCCGAATGGACGCGCCGGTGCCTGTCGGCGCTGACGGTCGAGGCAGTCCGGTCGAGCCGGTCGATCGAGGTGATCGTCGTCGACAATGCCAGCGGGCCGGCGACCCGCGACGTCCTGTCCGACGCGGGGGGGGCGACCGTCGTCCTGCTTCCGGAGAACATCGGATTCGGTCGCGCCTGCAATCTCGGCGTGGCCCGCTCCAGTGGCCGACTCGTCATGTTGCTAAATCCCGACGCCATCATCAAGCCAGGCGCGATCGACGCCCTGGCGGCCTTCTACGACGACGACCCGGGGCGCGGCATCGTCGGGGGCCGGACGCTGCGGCCGGACGGGTCGCTCGACCCGCGTTCGTGCTGGGCGGCGATGTCGTTGTGGAGCCTCACGACCTACGCCTTGGGACTGAGCCGGCTGGCCAGGGGCAACCGGGTCCTCGACCCGGAGTCGATGGGCGGCTGGCAGCGCGACAGCGTCCGAGAGGTCGACGTCGTCACGGGGTGCCTGCTGCTGACCTCGCGCGAGCTGTGGCAGGCCGTCGGGGGATTCGACGAAGCCTTCTTCATGTACGGCGAGGATGCCGACCTGTGTCGGCGGGTGCGGCAGCTGGGTTATCGGCCGGCGATCACCCCGGACGCGGTGGTGGTGCACGCGGTGGGTGCGTCGTCGGGCACCAGCCTGGACAAGCAGCGGTTGTTGCTGCGAGGCCGGGCCAGCCTGGTGCGGCGGCAGTGGCGCGGCGCGGCGCGGGTCCTGGCCCGGTCGCTGCTCGGCCTCGGTGTGCTGCTGCGTGCCACGGGCTCGCCGCGGGGCGACATGGCGACGTTGTGGCGGGAGCGGGCGACGTGGCGTCACGGCTGGCCCGACACCGGGACGTCATCGGGGGCGTCGTCACCGGTCGCGTCGTCACCGGGCCGGGCTGGGCAAGTCCTCGTCATCATCCAGAACATGCCTTACAGGTTTGACCGGCGGGTCCGGCACGAGGTCGACGCGCTGCTCGGGGCGGGCGTCACGGTGAGCGTGATCTGTCCCAAGGACACCGTCGACGAGCCCGACCTCACCGACGTCGAGGGCGCGACCGTTTACAGCTACCCGCCACCACCGGCGAGCACCGGCGTGCTCGGCTACGTCCGGGAGTTCCTGTACTGCTGGCTGCACACCGCCCGGCTCAGCCGCCGGGCCTGGAGCGACGCCCGCTTCGACGTCATCCAGGCCTGCAACCCGCCGGACACGTACTGGGCGTTGGCCCTGCTCTGGCGTGTGCGGGGCGTGCGATTCGTCTACGACCAGCACGACCTATGCCCGGAGGTGTTCGTCGACCGGTTCGGCCGCCGAGGCCTGCGGGCGCGGGTGCTGCATCGCGGCCTGCTGGCCCTGGAGCGCGCCTCATACGCCACGGCGCACCATGTCATCTCGCCCAACCCCGGCTATGCGGAGATCGCGCGCAGCCGCGGCAGGAGGACGGCCGCCGACACCACCGTCGTCATGAGCAGCCCCGACCCGGCCGTCGTCCGGCGGGGCGAGGGCGTGCCCGAGGCCCGGCGGTGGCGCGGCCGCGAGTTCGCCCACCTCGTGGTCTACGTCGGGGTGATGGGACCGCAGGACGGTGTCGACCGGCTGCTGCGGGCGGCGACGCAGGTGGTGGCCGCCGGTCGGCTCGACACCCGGTTCGTGCTGATCGGGTTCGGCGACGAACTAGCGGGCCTGCAGGCACTGGCGACCGCGTCGGGCCTCGACGACTACGTGCAATTCACCGGGCGCCTGCCGCACGAGGCGGTCCGGGCGTGGTTGTCCAGCGCCGACCTCGGGGTCACCCCCGATCCGAAGTCGGAGTTCACCGATCGCTCGACGATGAACAAGACGCTGGAGTACATGGCGTGCGAGCTGCCCGTGGTCGCCACGGATCTCACCGAGACCCGCCGCTGCGCAGGCGCCGCCGCCGTCTACGTCGACGACGAACGTCAGCTCGCAGCCGCTATCGACCGGCTGCTGGCCGACCCTGGCGAGCGCGCCCGGATGGGCGCCATCGGGCGGGCGCGAATCGAGGGCGAGCTGCGGTGGGACCGCTATGCGACCGCCTATGTCGAAGCCTTCCGAGCCCTTCTCCCGCTCGACCCCGGCACTGCGCCGGGCAGCGAGACCACGACTGTCCCGCCGGGTGTCAGCCTGGCGTTGATCGCGAAGAGAGGCACCTCGTGACCGTTCTGCCGCTGCATGCCGCCCACCACCGTCGCGCCCACCGCCCGAGGCGGACCGCCACCCTGGTGCTGGCGACCGTCGTCGCGCTCATCGCCGGCACGTTCGGCGTCGTCAGTGCCGGTGCCGCCGAGACCACCAGCCTGCAGGTGTCGGCGGCTGCCGACCGCAGCGCCCCGGTGGCGCTGAACGGCGCCACGCTGTCAGGCAACCGGTACGTGTTCGTCACGCCCGAGGCGGCGGTCCAGAAGGTCGACTTCTTCCTCGACAACACGGCCGCGACGGGCACGCCGACCAAGTCCGAGGGCAGGGGGCCCTTCGACTTCGCCGGGACAGGTGCCACCGTCGCGGTCGCCCTGCCGTGGAACACTTCGGTGTTGCCCGACGGCCCGCACACGGTCACGGTTCGGGTGACGCTGAAGACCGCCGCTGTAGAGCTGTACACCGCCGCCTTTACCATCGCCAACGCCGCGCCGACCACTCCTGGTCTGGTCGCGGCCCCGGGGTCCATCGGCGTCTCGGTGCCGCAGGGCAGTGCCGCGACCGACCGCGAGGTCGCCGTCAGTAGTTCGACCGGCGCTCCCTTCACTGCCACCGTGACGGGTTCGGCGCCGTGGGTCGCGCTGTCGATCCTGGCCGACGGCCCGAGCGCGGCGCGGTTGCGGGCCGTGATCAACCCGGCCGGCCTGGCCGCCGGGACGTACTCGGCCAGCGCGGTCGTCAGTGCGCCCGGCCACACCGCGGTAACCATCCCGATCACGCTGACCGTCACCGCAGCCGGCGGTGGCGGCTTCGCGCTGCAGGTGAGCCCGGCCGCCAACCGCAGCGGCGCCACCCCGCTCGCGGGCGTCTCGCTGTCCGGTGACCGGTTCGTGTTCCTCACCCCCGAGGCCGGGGTCACGTCCGTGTCGTTCTACCTCGACAACCCGGCCGCCACCGGCACCCCGGCCCGGGTCGAGAACGGCGCACCGTTCGACTTCAAGGGCGGCACGGCCGCGGCCGCCCTCAGGTGGGACACGTCGACCGTGCCGGACGGTCCGCACACGATCACCGCGAAGGTCACGCACGCCGGCGGCACTGTGACGGTCACGTCCACCTTCGGTATCGCCAACAGCGCCCCGAGGTTGCAGGCCACCCCGACGGCGCTGGCGCTCGGCGCACCCACCACCGGCCCTAGTGCCACCGGTTCGGTGACGGTGTCGTCGAGCAACGGTTCGGCGATCACCCCGAACATCACCAGCAGTCAGCCGTGGCTGACCGCGACCGCCGCCGGCGCCGGCGCCAGTCGTACCGTGACCATGACGGCTAACCCGGCCGGTCTGCCCACCGGTGCGGTCGACGGTGCGCTGACGATCAGCTCGCCCGGCCTCGCGGACATCTTCGTGGTCGTCACCTTCACGGTCACCCAGCCGGGTGCGACCGGACCGCAACTGCGGTGGGGCACCACCACCACCCGAGCCAACCCGCAGCCGCTGGACCAGGCGGTACTCACCGGAAATGTCTTTCCCTTCGTGACACCGTCCGGAGTGACTTCGGTGTCCTTCTGGATCGACGACCCGTCGATGACCACGCCCGTCTACCGCGTGGACAACTCGACCCCCTTCGACCTCGGCGGTTCGAACCCCAACGGGACGGCCAAGCCCTGGAACTCGGCCCAGTTGCCGGACGGCCCCCACACGCTGACGGCAAGGGTGACGACCACCGCCGGTCAAAGCGTCGTCCAGGCGGCCTTCAGAACGGCGAACAACACGAACAGCTTCACGTTCTCGCCCGACCGGATGACGGTCGAAGCGAATCAGGGCTCGCTGCCGCAGACATTCCAGAGCATCCTGACATCGACCGCGCCGGCCACGGCGACCATCACCAGTGACGCGAGCTGGCTGTCGGTCGGCGGTGGGTCGACGTTCGCCACCCCTCGCACCCTCGACGTGACGGTGGACCCGGGAACCCTGTCGCAGGGCACTTACACCGCGACCCTCTCCGCAATGGCCAACGGCGTCTTCACCGGCAAGCTGACCATCAACGTCGTGGTCGGCGGCGACAGCGGGTGCGCCCCCGTCGCCTGTTCCCTGATCAAAGTGCCCACCCCATTCACCCTGAACTGGCTGTACGACTCCGGCAACCTCCTCGACCGCCGTGGGGACGGCACCGGATTCACGTACGTCCTCAACGGCCGCGGTCCCGGCTCGGGGGTCTACGACCGCTCGAAGCTGAGCGTCGACACCCAGGCGTCGACGCTGACCATCGACACGACATCGGGTGGCTTCACCGAGGGCAACCAGGACAACGCGCTGGGCGTGGGGTTCAACGGTCCGCTGCTCAACACGACCATCGCGGCCACGCTGGCTGGGGTGCCGACGACGACGACAGGTCAGTACGAGCAGGCCGGGCTGTGGTTCGGCTACTCGCAGGACAACCTTGCCCGGGTGTCGATCCAGGACACCCCGACCGGCTGGCGGATGGAGTACACCGTCACCGTCGCGGGCGTCGTGAAGTACAAGAGGACCCGACTCGTCGACCCGATCGATGGCCCCGTCAAGTTCTACTTCCTGACCAACCCCGTCAACCGCACGACGACGGCGGCGTACCAGCTGGCCGCGGGCGGTACCTCGACGCTGGGGACCGCGAACGTACCGGGCGAGTTCTTCTCCTTCGACGCCGCGGGGCTCGACCCGCGGATCGGTACTCGATCGTTCACCGGGATCTACGGCAGTGACCGCAGCGGCCCGCCGACGAAGTTCGTCTTCGACGACTTCGGAATCTCTTCCGCGACCCCGGGCGGCGACACTGCCGGATTCGGCTTCAACCGCGTGTCCTACGACTCGCAGTTCCCGACGTCGATGGTGTTCGGTCCGGACGGCAAGCTCTACACCACCGATCTTTTCGGCAGAGTGCACCGGATGACCATCGGGCCCGACCACACGGTCGTCGGTGACGAGACCTTCTCGGTGCTCGGATCGCGGTTGGCCCTCGGGATCACGGTCGACCCGGCGTCGACTCCTGGGAACGTCATTCTCTACGTGGCCCACTCCTCACCCATCACCGATCACGGTGTGGTGGACACGGGAATGATCACCCGGCTCTCGGGTCCGAATCTGTCGATCCGCGAGGACGTGGTCACCGGGCTACCCCGGTCATACGCCAACCACGGTCCGAACTCGCTGCACTTCGGGCCCGACGGCAAGCTGTACCTGGCCTCGGGCGGCAACACCGGTGCCGGCTCGGGCAACACGGCGGGTTCGGAGTTCGGCGAACGCGGCGAGCAGGAACTGTCCGCCGCCCTGGTCGTGGCCGACATCGACCGGCCCGGCTTCGACGGCTCGTGCCAGAACCTCGCCGACATGTACGCACCGGCGCCCTGCGACGTCGAGGTGTTCGCCAGCGGGCTGCGCAACACCTACGACTTCACCCATCACAGCAACGGGCTCGTCTACGGTGTCGACAACGGCCTCGGAGTGGTCGGGACCTATCCGCCGCAGCCCACGGCGCCGTGCTCCGGCTTCGGTGATCCCACGTCATGGACGGTGGGGGGTGACAACCCGGGCACCCAGAACGACGAGCTGAACCTCATCGAGCAGGGCTTCAACTACGGCCATCCCAACCCGGCCCGGGACGAGTGCGTCTTCAAGGACGGTTCTTACCAGGGAGTGTCGGCACCTGCGAACTACCGCGCGGCGTTCTTCGACACTGGTACCAACCGCAGCTCGAACGGCATCATCGAGTACTCCGGTCAGGCGTTCTGCGGCGACCTCGACAAGAACCTGGTCTACGGCAACTACTCGGTGGGTGACAACCTGGTCCGCGTCGAGTTGTCGGCGGACGGCCGCTCCGTCGTCTCCTCGCAGAGCATCGTGGAGGGTCTCAACGATCCGCTCCCGATCACGCTGCAACCCGACGGCACCATCTGGGTGGGTGAATTCGGCAGCGGGCAGATCACGGCGCTCGTACCGAAGGTGACGGGCTGTTGGGCCACCGAATCCGTACTGCCCACGCAGATCCTCGACGCCGGCGGCGCCGGTATCGGTGACAAGCTGTACGTGGTCGGCGGCAAGAACAGCCAGCACCGGGACTCGCTCTACATCTACGACACGCTGACCGACACCTGGTCGAGCGGCCCTGCGTTGCCGGGCGGTGGCGTCGAGAACCCGGCCACCGCGGTGCTCGACGGCAGGCTGTACGTCTTCGGCGGGTCCACGGCCGCCTTCTCTGGTGCGTCGGGGAACGCGGCGGTCTATGACCCGGGCACCAACGCCTGGACATCCCTGCCCGCCATGCCCGTGGCGCGGGGAGGGGCCACGGCGCAGGTGGACAACGGCGCCATCTACGTCATCGGCGGCCTGGGTGCCGACGGCGCAAGCCTGGCGACCACCTCGGTCTTCACGCCGGGCCCGGGCACGTGGACGTCGGGTCCCACCATGGCGACCGCCAGGGACAATCCCGCCAGCGCGGTGCTCGACGGCACGGTCTACGTCTTCGGCGGCCGGACCAGGCTGGCCAACGGATCGGTGACGGCGGAACTGCTCACCTCCGTGGAGACCCTGTCCTCGGGTGCCTCGGCGTGGAGTGCCGGAGTCGCGTTGCCCACCGGGCGGCGCACCGCGGCAGCAGCAGCCCTCGGCGGCAGGATTCTCGTCCTCGGTGGTGAGGTCAGAGCTGACGGTCTGGCCTTCGACACGGTCGAGGTGTTCGACCCCGCTACAGGAGCGTGGACGACGGAGCGTTCGTTGCCCAGCGGCCGCCACGGCATGGCCGCGGGTGTCGCCGGTGGGGTCCTCCACCTGGTCGGTGGCGGTGCCGTTGGCGGCTTCGCGACGTCGGATGCTCACTATGTCTACGTTCCGCACCAGTGATCGCCGATACTCGACGTATGGATGCCCTGGAGATCCTGCAGATCCTGGTCAGGCGATGGTGGGTGGTGCTGCCCGTCATGGCCCTGACCGTCGGCGGAGCCTTCTCCGTCGGACAGAGTCAGCCGCCGGAGTACCAACGCGAGATGGCCATGCTCGTGCTCGGCCCGGCCGAGGCACCGACCGTCGACGGCGAGCCGGGCAGCGTGAGCAACCCCTATCGCGGGGTCGGCCTGGATACCACGGCGCAGGCACTGGCCATCGTGGGTCAGAGCGCGCCTGCCAGGCAGGCGGCCCGAGAGGCCGGCGTCGCGACCACCTACGGTGTGTCGTTCACCCGCAACAGCCCCATCATCAAGATCAAGGCGACGGGTGACGCTCCGGATGCGGTGATCTCCACGCTGACGTTCGTCTCGGGCTTCCTGTCGGCGGAGTTGGAGAAGCGCCAGGGGGCGACGGGTACCTCCCCGGAGAACCTGGTCACCCTCGATGTGCTGGACCCACCCGACGGCCCCATGATCACCGAGAGTGGCGCTGTTCGGGCACAGGTCGCCGTGGGTGCCGCGGGGCTGTTGCTGGCGGTCCTGCTCGCCGTCATCCTCGACCGCGTCCTGCGTGCGCGGCGACGGTCCCCGGACGTCGCCGAGCAGTGGCCGCTGGCGTCACCGCGACCGGTGACCGTGGTCGCGCGGCCGGGAGGTGCGGCCGCCCGGGTGCCCGCCCCCGGCGCGGGACCCCACATCCTCGATGCCGAGGTGGGCGGTGAACGGCGGATGACCGGGCCGAGGTCGGCGGATTCGGTCGAACCCGTCACCCAGTTCGACGACGCGACGATGCGACGTGTGAGACGCAAAGCCGCGCCGTGACAGACGTGGACGTGGCGGCGCCGTATCGTCGCCGTCCGGTCGACCCGGGAGGCGGGACGGTTGCCGGGTCAGGTCCGGTGGCCAGTCGGCCGCTGCCGCCGGCTGCCCGGTTCGAGATGTGGTTGCTCTGCGCCCCCGCGGTCCTCGCACTCGTCCTCCCCGCCCGACTCGTGGTTCCCGGTGTGGGTGCCGAAGGCAGGCCGTCGACCCTCATCGCCATCGGCCTTTTCGCGCTGTGGTTGATCGTCCTCGTCCGTGGGGTGCGGCGGGACAGCACGAGCCCGGCGGCGCGGATCACTCTCGCCCTGCTCTGGGTCGTCATCTTGTTGTCCTACGCCTCAGGTTTCGACCGAACGCTGTCCTCTGCCGAGGCGCTGGCGGCCGACCGGGAGCTGCTGCGCTGGCTGGCGATGAGCGGACTGGTCATCGCGCTGGCCGAAGGGGTCCGGTCGGTCACGGTCCTCACCCGGGTGTTGCAGGCGGCGGTGATGAGTGCCGCCGTGATGAGTCTGGTGGGCATCCTGCAGGCCTTCGGATTCAACATCGTCCCGCTCATCCGGGTCCCCGGCCTCATCCTCAACGCTCCACTCATCGGCACGTCGACGCGTGGTGACGGTGGCCTGGCCCGGGTCGCGGGCACGGCCGCCCACTACATCGAGTTCGGCACCGTCGCCGCGCTGCTGCTCCCGCTGTCGCTGCACTTCTGGATGAACAGCGCGGCCCCTCGCGCCCGGCTCGTCAATCGCTGGTCCGTCTGCTCCGCCTTGTTGCTGTCGGCAGTCCCCTTCTCGCTGTCCCGCACCAGCTTCCTGGTGCTGGCGCTCACCATGGCGGTATTCGCGATCTGCTGGTCCAGGCGGACCTGGGTCAACGCGCTCATCCTCGGTCTGGGTGCCGCGGTGACCTTCCAGACCATCCGTCCTGGACTGTTCGGGACCGTGAGGGCGCTCTTTGTCGGGGCCGAGAACGACCCGTCGGTAACCGGACGCCTGGAGGACTACCCCCTGGTCCTGGCCTACATCGCCGAACGGCCCATCCTGGGCCGGGGTCCCGGCACCTTTCTCCCCGACCTGTACATCCTGCTGGACAACCAGGTGCTGCTGACCCTGGTCAGCATGGGTGCGCTCGGTCTGGCCGCGATCGCTGCGATCCTGGCCGCTGCCGCGGTAGCGCTCGGCAGGGTCATCCGCCTGGCCCGGGTACCCCACGAGCGCTCGCTGCCGTACGCGCTGCTGGCCGTCATCGCCGGGGCCACCGTCGCCTCCGTCACGTTCGACAGCCTGTCGTTCGCGACCTTTGCGACCGTCCTGTGGTTGGCGGTGGGGTCCGCGTTCGGGCTGTACCGGCTGACTGTGGCGAGGGCAGCGGGGCCGCCGCGCAGGAACGTCACCAGCCGCCCACGGGTCCCTCGTTCGGTGATGTCTGCCGGGTTGACGCACGCCGGGGCATCGGACTGGGCGGAACTCCTCGTGACACGGACCTTGAACGTCGGTCTCCTCCCGCCCGCCGGGCCCGCCGGGCCCGCCCACGACGGCGGCGGAGCCGGATCCGGATCCGTGTCGGGCGGTCGTCCGGCTACGCTGCCGGCCGAGGGCGACCCGGCATCGGCCACCGTCGCCGCACTGGATCGCCACGACCGCGCGATCATCGCCGAACCGCTGGTGACGCGGCAGCTGAGGCTGACCATGCCAGCGGCAGCGGCAGTCGAATCCTCGCCATGGCTCGCCCCGCTCACGTCCTCGAAGCACCTGCGATCCACGGTCGCCCGAGGAGCCCGCGCCAGCAGCCTGGCGCAGTTGTTCAAGCTGGTGCTCCAGATCCTGTCGACGATCGTGCTGTTCCGGATCCTGGGTCCGGCGGCATTCGGCATCGTCGGCATGGTGCTAGCCGTCACGGCCCTGGCGGACCTGTTGCGCGAGGCGGGGCTGGCCAATGCGGTCGTGACTCGGGACGTCGTCACTCAGGCGCAGGTGAGTGCGCTGTTCTGGATCAACGCCGGGCTCGGCGTCGCTCTAGCGGGCCTGTTGGCTCTGCTCAGCCGGCCGCTGGCGCTCTTCTACGGTGAGCCTGCGGTGCAGTGGGTGACGCTCGGGCTGTGCGCGGTCTACGTGATGTCAGGTCTCGGTGTGCAACACCAGGCGCTCATGCAGCGCGCCCTGCGCTTCTCCTCCGTCGCCGTCCGCGACGCGGTCGCCCAGGGGATCGCCGTGGCCGTGGCCGTGGGTCTCGCCCTCGGCGGCGCCGGTCTGTGGAGCCTTGTGGCGCTCTACGTGACGGCGGCCACCGTGCGGACGGTGGCGGCGTGGCTGCTGTGCTCGTGGCGGCCGTCGATGCCCCGCATCCGCGTGCCGGGCCTTCGCTCACTGCTCAGGTTCGGACGCGACGTCACGGGTTTCCAGTTGGTGAACTATGCCGCGCGCAACGCCGACAACGTCCTCATCGGCCGGTTCCTGGGCGCTGAGGCGCTCGGGCTGTACGGGCGGGCGTACAGCCTGGTCCTGGTCCCGTTCCAGCAGATCACGCAACCCCTGGGACCTCCCACCATCGCCGCGCTCAGCCGCATGCGAGAGCAACCCGACCGCTTTCGCGGGGCCTACCGCCGCATCCTGTCCACGGCGGCTCTGGCCGGGTTGCCCCTGGTCGCACTCATGGCCGTACTGGCTGACCCCGGCGTCCGGCTGGTGCTCGGCCCACAGGGGGAGGCCGCCACGATCATCTTCCAGGTGCTTGCCATCGCCGCCGGTGGTCAGGTCGTGTCGTCCACGACAGGGTGGCTGTACCTGGCCTCCGAGCGGACCGGGGCGATGGTGCGCTGGGCGCTGTGGACCCGTCCCGTCATCGTGCTCGGCTTCGCCGTCGGTCTCTACTGGGGCCCAGCGGGCGTGGCGGCGTCGTATGCGGTGGTCACCCTCGCGCTGCTGGCGCCGGGCATGGCCAACGCGGCCCGGGGCACCGCCGTTCGAGCCCATGACTGGCTCCTGGCAGCGGCCGCTCCGGCGGTGGTCGCGCTGGGTGCCGCCGCCGGGGCGCTGGCGGGCCGGTTCGCGGGCGAAGCCGCAGTCCGAGCCGGAATCGTCGGGGGTCCTGGTGCGAACCAGGCGCTCGGCGACGCCGTCGTCGTCCTCTGCGGCCTGCTCCTCGGCGCGTTCGGTGCCGCGGTCGTCACCGTCGCCGTTCCGGCGGCCCGCCGGACGGTTCTCGATGTCCACCGGTCGTTCACCGGCAAGCCGGTCGAGGTGGTTCCGGTCGCGCCGGTGCCGGTCGAGACGGTGGGGTCGAGATGACGGTGGGGTCGAGATGACGATGGGGTCGAGATGAGGCGGCTGAACATCACCGCGCGCCTCCTGGTCGAGGCGGCGCGTTGGCGCGGTGCGGCGACGTGCCCGCTTGACCCGGCCGCTGTGGTGGCCGCCGTCCAGCGGGATCGGGGTCCGGTGACCGGGGCGTCCGGCAGCACCCTCGCCACGGCGGCCGAGTGGCACCGGGTGGGACCCGCGCTCGGACTTCTCGTGGAGTCCGCACTCACGCTCGCCGGGCCGGCGGCCGGGCCGGCCCGTGACAGGTCGCTGGTCGAGACGCTCGCCCGCCATCGGCAGGCCGCCACGGGCTCGCATCTGCGATCCGTGCACACCTTGAAGCAAGTCGCGGCGGCCCTGACCGCTGTGCCATGGGTGGCGATCAAGGGACCGGTCCTGGCTCTGCTGTCGTATCCGCGACCCGACCTGAGGTGGTATAGCGACCTCGACGTGGTGGTCGTCCCCGAGTTCTTCGCGGTCGCGGTCGAAGCGCTGGAGGCCTTGGGGTTCGTCCTGCTCGACCGCGACTTCGGGCTCGCCCGCGATCTCGGCGTGGGCCAGCTGCACCTGCGAGCACCCAACGGAACGGTCGTGGACCTGCATCACGACGTCACGCACCGCACGCCCCACCGGATGCGGCTGCGGCTTCCGGTTGAAGTGCTGCTCGACGACCGGTCGCCGCTGCCCGGCGTCCCCGGTGCCTGGTGCCCGCAGGTCGAGGCGAGCCTGATCCACCTCTGCGTGCACGCGGCGTCGTCGGGAGCCGATCGCCTGGGCTGGTTCGCGGACGTCCATCACACGGTCTCCCGACAGGGACCGGACTGGAGCCGGTTCCTCGACCTCGTGGCAGGCACGTACGCCGCGGCCCCGTGCGCCCTCATGCTCGACACCAGCCGTCGCCTGCTGGGGACGCCGGTACCGGACTGGGTGGGGCGTGATCTCCTCGGCGGGGCGGCCGGCGCGGGTATCCGGGCCCTCGGTGCGGCGGCCGACGGGCTGGACCCGGTACCGGGTCGGCGTGCGGAGCGACCCTCACCGGCGCGGGTCCTCGCCCGGGGCGCAGGCGGCAGCAAGCGGCAGACCGCGCAGGGTGTGGCACTCACGCTGGGCTCGGCTGCCCGGCGGCGGCTCGCTCCGGAGGATGCGGATCGGCACTCGGTGATGTCCGGTCCGGGCGCCGACCCGCGACAGCGGGCCGCCTACCTGACCGATGTGGTGTCCGGCCGGTTCCGCCCCGTGGCGTCCGGTCACGTGGGCCGCCACCGATGAGCAGCCGGCCCGCGGCGACGGCGTCCCCACACCTTACGACGACAGGAACGGCGGTAGATCGATGCTGTCCATGACCGGTACGGCTCCGCGGAGCGCCCGATGACAGCGAACGGCTGGGGCGCGCACCCGGATCGCGGCGCCGATGTCCTGATGATCACGTACCGGCGACCCTCGGCGGTCGAACTGACCCTGCCGGCGCTGCTGGAGACCCTCGCGGTCGGTGACCGGTTGTGGCTGTGGCACAACGGGGAACACGAAGAGACGCTGGAGATCGTGAAGAAGTACGCCCAGGACCCCCGCGTGGCGCGATTTCACCACAGCCGGGAGAACGTGAAACTAAGGGCGCCCACCATGTGGTTGTGGGAAAATGCGACCGGTCGGTACTTGTCCAAAGTCGATGACGACTGCCTCGAAAGTCCCGATTGGCTCGAGACCCTCCGGCTGGCACACGAGAGCAACCCCGACCTCGGTGCCGTCGCCGGCTGGCGCCATTACCCGGACGAGTACCGCCCGGAGCTGGCGGAACGGAAGATCGTCGATCTGGCCGGCGGTCATCGGGTCATGCGCAATCTGTGGGTGCAGGGCAGCGGGTACCTGGTGAAGCGAGGTCACGTCGTGCGAGTGGGCGGCCTGCCGCCGAGCGGATCCTTTGCGCAGTGGTGCATGTCCCTGGCCCGGCATGGCGCGACCAACGGCTTCTACTTCCCTTTCCTGTTCGAGGACCACTTGGATGATCCCCGTTCGCAGCACAGCCTGATCCGAAGTGACGAGGATCTGCGGACCAGCGCGCCGCTGTCGGCTGTCCGCAATGATGTCCGGACACTGGCGGAGTGGGATGCCGGGCGGCGTGCCGAGGCCGTCCGCCTCCAGTCGGCTTCCGTCGATCTCCGAGACTACGAGGGATGGCGACTGCTCAGACGCAAGGTCGCGCGTCGAGCCCATGATCTCCTCACGGGTCGGCGCACCGCCTGGTGAGCCATCTGCCTGGCGAGCCAGTGGCCGGGCGCCACCTGTGCTCAGTGACGGGCGGGCGCGCTCATCGCGACGTCGAGCAATTCCGTCAGCTGGCTCGCCGCCCGGGCCCGGACGGGCGGCACGGAGACGGCGAGCCGGGCGCGCACATCCGCTCGTGTTGCGAAGGACTGTCGCAGCACATCCATCGCCTGCTCCAGGTCCAGCTGACGCGCGTCGGCGACCTGGTCGGCGGCATCGCAACTGGCGAACACGCCTCGCGCCTTCAGGCTGTACGCCACGGTGGCGGTAGGTGTCTGCGTGGACAGGCCCGCAATGGTCGAATGCATCCTGGTCCCCATGAACCAGTCCATGGCGGCGATGACTCCCTTGACCTGGCACTGATCGAGACCCGCGGGCGTCACGGCGACGCGGGCCCGCAGGTGCGGCGGCAGCGTTTCGATGACCGCGGACGCCGCCAGGCGATCGGACTCCGGCATCGTGGTGTCCACATGAGGCACGAGCAGGACCACGACCCGGTCGTCGGCAAGCAGCTCATCCATGAAGCGGTGGATCAGCTGGCGGTAGTCCAGCCGGAACCCGAACAAGGCCGACGCATCCGGGTCGTTGTACGTCAACCCACTGACGTTCAACCCCACGAGGATCCGGCCCTCCCGACGCCGAGCCGCCAGAGGCTCGAGAACCTCGGCCGGGGCGTCATGAACCTCGAGGGCGAACGCCATGTCGACGCCTCGACGGTGCACTGCGGGATCCGCGTCCTCACCCATCAGCTCCAGCAGGGCGGCGTGGCTGTCCTCGTCGCGCGCCCACGCCTGAGCGGCGCCCGCCACCAACCGCTTCGCCTCCCGGCGGGTCTCGGGCAACCGGAACGGCCCGTACGTCTGCGGCAGCAGTATCAAGCGGGTCTTCGTCGCCAGTGCCAGACGCTTGGGAACTGTGATCTGGGCGAAGCGCCGCGCGCCGTAGATGTCGCTGAAACTGTCGCCGCCGGAGACGTCGAGAACAGCCTTCGCCTCGCGCACAGCCGTGACCGCGCGATTGGGTAGCCCGAATCGCGCCGCCAGTTGCATCACACTCACGTTGTCAGCCCGCCAGTAGCGCCGGCTGAGGTTGGCGCCGTGCGTCGGGTTCCGGACCGCCGCCCCACCGACATAGTCGCTGCGCCAGCCGGCGCCTTTGCCGTGGTCGAAGACCATGAGTTGCAATTGAGGGTCGTAATGGTGCACGGCAGCGACCATTGAATGCATGAGAGCGCTCACGCCCAGGTTGCCCGAGGACGGGCTGGCGCCGAACAGGCAGAGATCAGGTGCGATGGGGATTGGCACAGGTCGAGTATGGGGTACGGGCGCCGACCGATGGCAGGCCCGGTCGCGTGACGTGCACTCGCGACCGGTTGTTCATGGCACCATGCCGACGTGACCGACCTCGGACCTGATGAAAGGATGGCAATAGCGTCGGATGTGACATGGCCCACGGTTTCCGTGGTCATTCCGGTCAAGGACGACGCGGATCGCCTCCGCCTGGTATTGGGCTGTATCGCGGCGCAGGACTACGCCGGCCCGGTGCAGGTCGTGGTCGCCGACAACGGGTCCGCCACGGACGCCGAAGTCGAGGTGGCACGTGCGATGGGTGCCACCGCGCTGGTCGAACGGGCAGCAGGCTCGTATGCGGCCCGCAACGCGGCACTCACGGCCGCCACCGGCGAGGTGATCGCCTTCACCGACTCCGACTGCCTGCCGCGTCCGGACTGGCTCCGCAACGCAGTCACCGCGTTACTGTCCGCGCAGAGGGGTCACGCCGGCACCGCCGTCGCCGGCGCCATCGAGGTGTTTCCGCGGAACGCGGCCGCGCCGAGCCTCGGTGAGGCATGGGATGTCATGCGCGGCCTGCCGCAGCAGACGTACGCGGCGGCGGGGTGGGCGGCCACAGCCAACCTGGTTGTCCGCCGATCGGTCTTCGATCAGGTGGGCCCCTTCGTGGCCGGGCTCCGCTCCGGTGGCGACAACGAATGGGGTCGGCGTGCCACATCGGCCGGCCTGACGTTCCGCTACGCCCCGGATGCCGTCGTCGACCATCCCGCGCGTCGGGATCTGGCAGCCCTCCTCGTCAAGCTTCGGCGGGTGCATGAGGGTGCGGCCGAGCGGGTGCGGCACGGCGGCGCCGCGGCCCCGATGGTCCACCGGGCGCTGCTGTCGGCGATGCGTCCACCCGTCGGTGCAGCGCGGACGGCGATCCGCTCCGAGCGACTTCCCACGGGACGGGCGCGGGCGACGTTCGTCGTGGCCGAGGTGCTCGTCCGGTGGGCCACTGCCTGGTTCACGCTGCGGGGAGCCATGCGTGGCCGGTGATGCGGGCGATCAGCGACGCCGGACGCCACGCTTGCGAAGCCGGCGAAGCGTACCCAGGGTGGAGCGCAGCTTCTCCCGCAGGCTCAAGCTCCACCAGTGCCCGGCGAGGGCGAATCCTGGAAACGACGGTACGGGGTAGCCGGCGGCGGCCATCGCCAGGCGGCGACCGAAGACGGCCCCCCGGGTCCGCAGCAGGTTGGGCTGTGATGCCGGCAGCCGATCGTCGTCGACGCGTTCCAGCTGGAGGTACCCGGCGGCCATCGCCGCGTGCAGTGCTTCGCGTCCCGCCAGCGTCCGGACCACGACTAGCGAGCGCCCCGGGTCCCCGGCAGTCGGCTGGTACCACGGGTCACCGACGCTGATGTCGGCGAATTCGCCCGTGTGGTCGGGACAGAGGTGGCATCGCCACTGCCGGTGCTTGGCCAGGACGTCACCCCAGGACTCGGCGTACGTCAAGGTTGCGTGCAATGCCCGGCCGTCGGCCTTCGTGCCCAGGACGGTCGCCAGGCCGGGCCACCCGTGCCCCCGGTAGCGCACCGTATCGACGCCATCGGATTCCAGATCGACCCCCATGGCGCTCATCATGTTCAGGGTCGCCTTCGTCGAGGGCACGCCCGCGCAGAAGATGGCCACCGTGAGCCCGAGACACTCGCGGATGGCGGGGTCGAGCGTCGCCGCCGCGCGGGCCCCCGCAATGTCGCACGGCTTCCCGATCAGCATCCCCCGGCTGCCCAGCGTGGCCAGTTCTGCCAACCGTTCCCCCGGGCTCGCCGGGGCGTATCGGCTGCCGAGCGCGCGCAGCACCCCGGCGCGATCAGTGCTGATCGTCGATCGACAGAGGTGGGCCGCCTCGCCCTGCACCACGTGGGCGACGCCCGCGTAGCCCGCGGACTCCAGGCCCCAGAGGGCCAGTGCGGTGGCGGCGCCTCCTGAGGATGCGCGGAACCGGATGTCGGGGTCGGGTGAGTAGCCCTCCCAGACCTCCAGGACGCGGCCCCAGTCCCGCTCCAGTGCCGACGCTGGCCGCCAGCCCGGATCCCGGGGGAGCCCCGCACCCGGGCAGGCGCGCAGGAGTCGTTCCTGCGCCGGATCGGTCACGGCCAGCGGCAGCATTGGACGCATCCCCCGGTCGATGACGTCCGTCATGGAGATCCGCGAGTCGAGACTGGCGCAGACCCCGCAACCGGAACAGAGTTCCGCGGCGACGACCTGCTGCAACGATCGTGGAGCAGTCATGGCTCTGCCGCCCTTCATGCGGTGGCGTGGCATTCCGTCATGGCGTGGTCGCCCTGGGTCTTCCTGGCCGGCGACGGGTGGGTGTCGCGGTGGTTCCGGGCGGGAGCTTATCGTTCCCGTGAGCCGGGTAGTGGCATTGACGTGATCCTTCACTGGTTCATGTGTCACTCTGGCCGGGGAAAAACGAGATCTGGACCGGTTCGGGCGTCGCGGGTGCGCGCGGCTCCCGGCCCCAGCAGAGCGAGTGGAGCCTCGACGTGAAGAAGATGTCCGCTGTGACACGGACGCTGATAGCTCTGCCGCTGGTGGCATTACTGCTGCCACTGACCACGTCGGGCTTCCTCGTGGCGCAACCGCAGCGTCTCCTCGCCGACTTCCACGTGATGGTCTCCGAACGTCCGGACCGCGCGGACGCGGTCCGCCTCGACGGTGCGTTGCTCGCCTCGCGTCCGGCGTACGTCTTCGCCGTCGGCCCACCTGCCGACAGCGTGGTGGAGTTCCGGCTCGACTCCCCAGCGTCGCCTGCGCTGCCATCCGGCGAGCAGACCATCGGATCGCTGAGCGAGGACTCCGGTGCCGCGGTGCCGCTGGACCTTGCCGGGCTGGCCGGTGGGTACGTCCTTCGCGCCGCGGCGGTGAAGGACGGGGTGGCGGTCGTCGAGGCGAGCGCCCGTTTCACCGTCGAGGGTGGGAGCGCAGCGGGTGGCGCGGTCTCCGCGATCGAGGCCCCTGAGCTCGAACCGTTCAGCCTCCAGGTCGCCACCGCTGCGTCGCGGACTCCCGCGGTGCCACTGGACGGTGCGGTCGTGACGCCGACCGAGGCCTTCGTGTTCGCCGCTGGTGTGCCGGCGGGAGCCGAGGTCGCCTTCTCGCTCAGTGGTGACAGCGGCGTGACCGAGCACCGCGAGAAGGAGGCGCCGTACGACCTGATGGGGGAGGCGGACTCGATCCCCCGGCCGTTGTCCGAGCGACCTGGGGTGGTGGGGGTCATGACGCTCGTCGCGCAGCTCATCGTGGCCGAGGAGCTGGTGGACACCGTCACTGCCAGGTTCAGCGCCAACGGTGATCCCGCGGCGGCCGTGGCTGCAGCTGCCGCCACACCGGCTGCTGCCCTTCCCAGCGTGACACCGGCGGTGCCGAAACCCCCGCCCGCGCGGCTGGCCGCCGGGCCGGCCGTACCGGTGATCATCGGTGGTGACTTCCCGGATTCGTCCACCACTGGTGTACCCGACGGGATCACGCTTCGACCTGTGGGCAAAGTGGTCGTGACGGAGCCTGGCACCACGCTGAACGGCCTGCTCATCGACTGCCTGGACGTCAAGGCCGACAACGTGACCGTGGTCAACAGCCGTATCGAGTGTGGGCGGGACACGTACGCGGTCAGCAACGAGGGAACGAACCTCGTCATCCGGGACTCCGAGGTCGACGGGCTCGGCAAGGGCAGCACCTGCGTCGTGCACAGCCGCTACACCCTGGAGCGGGTGGACGTGACGGGGTGCTCTGACGGCCTGCGGGCCAACGGCGACGTGGTGGTCCGGGCCTCTCTCGTGCACGACCTCACCCGCCAGCCGGGCAGTCACAACGACACGATCCAGACCACCAAGGGGTCCAACATCGTGATCACCGGCAACACGCTGCTGCCGTACAACTCGGCCACTGACGATCCCATGAACGCGGGCTACATCCTCAAGGAGGACCAGGGGCCGATCAGCAACGTGACCTTCGTCGGGAACTTCGTCAACGGCGGCAACTTCAGCCTGTACATCATCGGCACGCAGGACATGAGCGGCCTGGTCTTCACCGACAACACGTTCGGCCGGGACTTCCGGTACGGCGTGGTCGGTGGCGTGCCGGATGCGGTGGAGTGGCGCAACAACGTCTTCCTCGACAGCGGTCAGCCGGTGCGCTGACCCGAACTCGGGTAACGGGTGCGAGCGTCGGTCGGCTATCCGGCGTGTTACTCAACTGTGACCGGCGGTCCAGCTGGATGAACCGGACTAATGGGGCGCATGGTGTCGACAGCACGACGCAATGGATCCTCGTGAGGCGTCGCTTGAACCCTTGAGCAGGGGGGATCGCGGAACGTCCCGATCTCGTGACGCTTCGTTACCGCTTTGCTCGTTTGGGAGGTTTCTGTGGTGGTGTGCGGACAAGGGAATGTTCATCCCCTAGGGTCGGAGGTCAGCGGGTCGCGGACCCGCAAGATCTGACCGGCCAGACCTTGTAAGGGGTAAAAATGGAAAAGTTGGACTCGATGCCGCAGCCCGAGGGTGTCTCCCGCCGGGTGGCCCTCAAGCGAGGCGCGCTCGTGGGTGGAGCGGCGCTGTGGAGCGTGCCGGCAGTGCAGGCGCTGGCCACCACTGCCGCCTCCGCCCAGGCGACCAGCGTCATCGACCCGGGTCAGACGTACCCCAGCCCCACCTCGACCGCCACGTCCACCCCGGGGACCCTGGAGACCAGCACCCCGGCTTCGACCAGCGGTGCGAGCACGACACCGGCCAGCACGGCAGCGGACGGCACCGCCGCGGCCGGCACGAGTTCGTCCACCGCAGCCGCGGGGACGTCTGCGGCGTCGACCACGAAGGCCGCAGCCGCTGCCCCCTCGGGTGGTTTGGCGTTGACCGGTGCCGAGACCACTACGGTGGCTGCCGTGGGAGCCGCTCTGGTGGCCGGCGGCGCGGTTGCCGTAGCCGCGTCGCGGAGCCGTGCTTCCGGTCGCCACGCTCAAGCCTCGGAGAGCTGACCCTCCTCGGTACCGATCTTCCAAGCTCCCATCGACGGGGCCACCGCCAGGATCGACGGGGCCCACCGTCAGGGAACCAGTGGTAGCGACAGCGTCGCCCGGGCCGCGGCCCTGTCGCCGCCCTGGGTCAACCGGTGGTCGTCGAGGTCGACGCGGTGCCACAGCAACAGCAGCAGGGCTTCGGCGGTGCCGGATATCGCGGCTGTGGGTGCCTGGCCCGCCCTTCCTGTGATCTGCCACGTCTGCCCCGTGTCGGTCGCCGAGAGCGTGAGCGCCTCCCGTGGCTGGGGAGTCCTGCCCTCGTAGACCCGCCGGGGGACGAGGAAGTCGACGACCTCGGTTATGCCGTCGGCGGCGAGGTCGGGCACCATGGCGTACCGGTCGTCGCCGACCGCTGCTGCCAGGTCCCAGGCGTGCATCGCGGTCTCGTGGGCCTGGCGTCGCCACCAGAAGGCGACCGTGCGTTGCGGCGCGAAGGTCCAGCACGGCTCGGCGGGGTCACGCGACCGCAGGGTGTCCAGCAGCGTCGTCGCGCCCTCGGTGAACCAGGCGAGCAGTTCGCCGGACTCCGTCGGTGCGGCGGGCTGCTCGCCGTTGCGGTGACCCTCGACGACCGCCGTGGTCGCCCACCGGTGAACGCCCCCCAGGTGCTCGACGAGGCGGTGCACTGTCCATCCCGGGCACGAGGGCACCGGGGCCGTCAGGTCCGCCGTCTTCAACTGGTCGGACACCGACGCCACTGCGGTCGTGAGCACCTCGTCGTAGTCGACACTGCGGTGCAGTCGAGCCTGCGGCACGCCATCCCCGCGACTCAGGGCGCGCAAGGATGACAGCGCCTCGTCACGGTCCACCAGCCGGCAACCCAGGGCGTCCCAGCGGTGCACCATCGCGGGCTCCTCGCGGCTGAGCCGCACCCCGCGCCGCAGCAGCACAGGCACCGGCTTGCGTGCCTCGGCCAGGTCCCGCGCCAGGCGTCGCACGAACGTCAGGGAGCGGTTGCGGCGCAGGCAGATCGCGTCGGCTAGCAGCCCGAGCTGCTGGGTGCGAGTCGTCAGCTCGGCGGCGAAGATGCCTTCGGCGATGAACAGTCGAGCCGATCCGAGGTCCAGCCGCAGTGTCCCGGTGCAACGACTGGTCGGGATGTCATAGCCGGGGACGTCGGTCGTGCCCTCGTGGCAGAGGGCCTCGATGGCCCCGACGGCGGCCTCGGCGTTCCACGTGACGGGGTCGTCCCAGTCCGTGACGCCGTCGCCGAACCGCTCTCGCAGCACCGGGTCGTCGCCGTCGCGATAGAAGCCGTCGAGTTCGAGCCGCGGCAGTCCCAGCAGCCGGGTCAGCAGCGTCTTTCCCGAACCGCTGGCGCCGCCGAGCAGCACCACGCGGGCGCGCGGGACGCCCCGCTGCACGGCACGCGGCAGGGGGGCCACGGCAGGCGCCTGCGGGGCGGTCATCGGCCCTTGGGGTGCCACACCGTCTTGGTCTCACAGAAGGTGAGGATCCGGTCCAGGCCGGGGACGGCCCGCCAGTCCTCAGCATGCTCCGCCGGGCGCCGGACCCGCTTGAGGCTGTCGGCGGCGGCGGCCTCCAGCCCGGCCCAGCCCGGCTCGGTGAGCTCGGCGGCGCCGGTGAGGTCGATGCCGTCGACGTCCTCGTGCGCCGCGAGCCAGGGGCCGAGTTCGGCGGCCGATCCCGTCAACGTGTTGACGACGCCCCCGGGTACGTCGGCTGTCGCCAGGACCTCCGCCAGCGTGGCGGCCGGCAGCGGGCGGCGGTGAGAGGCGACCACCACGCAGGCGTTGCCCGCTACGACGACGGGTGCCACCACGGACGTGAAGCCGAGCAGTGACGAGTCCTGCGGAGCGAGCACCGCGATGACCCCGGTCGGCTCGACCACCGAGAGGTTGAAGTACGGCCCGGCGACCGGGTTGGCGTTGCCGGCAACCTGCGTGATCTTGTCGCTCCACCCGGCGTACCACACCCAGCGATCCACCGTGGCCGCGACCATGGCCGCAGCGGAGGCGGCGTCGAGTCCCTCTGCGGCAGCGACTTCGGCAGCCAGCTGGTCGGCGCGACCCTCCAGCATCTCCGCCACGCGGTAGAGCACCTGGCCGCGGTTGTACGCGCTGGCCGCCGCCCATCCCGGCTGCGCGGCCCGGGCGGCGACCACGGCGTCGCGGACGTCCTTCCGGGAGGCGAGCGCGGCGTGCGCGAGGAGCGCCGAATCGGCCCCGGCGGCGTCGGCGCCGCCACCGAAGACCCGATAGGAGCGACCGGACTCGCTGCGGGGGAACGCACCGCCGATCGCGAGCTTGTAGGTCTTGCGGACGTCGAGTCGGGTGGTGACGGCCGCCGTGGCCGTCGCGCTGTCGGTTGCCACGGCCTAGAGCCTACGGGCCGCCGCCTCCCGGCCTACCGACTCGGGTGCCGTGACGTCGCCGGGTCGCTCCTGATCTGCAATGTGCTGGTTGATGAACCGCCCGGGTGCTGGATCGTCAGGCTCGACGAGCAGGAGACCCGGGACTGGCTGAATTCATACCTGCGTCAGATCGTCACCCACGATGTGAGCGGTCACGACACCACCGACCGGCTCGGGCGCCACCTCACCGCACTGGCGGCCTGCACCGCATTCACACCATCGACGTCACCCCGGCGCAGGCGGCTGGTGTGAACCGAAGTACCGCAGCGCTCTACGAGAAGTTGTTCGCAGGGACAGTGGTGGGCGCCGAGAGGTGGACGTGATCATCGAGCGGGGCGCCACGTCACCGCGATCGAGGTCGGCGCTGTCACGGCCCAAATGCGAGGCATCCGATCCGGCTGCGCGACGAGTGGGAGAAGGCATTCTCCGGCGGACTCGTGATGCACACCGGCCCCCGCGGCCGGACTCCTCGCCGGTCACCCTGCCCTGCCGGTAGTCGCCAGGGCTAAAGGGCTTCCAGGTCGAGGGCGGCCCGGACGGCGTGCGTGTCCTGAGCGTCCAGTAACCACAGGGCGGTCCGGGTCAGCGTCTCGACGTCGGCGGCAGGGAACCTCGCGGCGAGGATGTCGACGACCGCCGCGAGGCGGCCCTCCTGGCGGCCCTGCTGACGAAAGGTGGCGCCGATCTCGGTATCGCGGAGCTCGTCGATCATCTCTGGGATCGTGTCGATCATGCCGGTCCTCCTCAACTCCTGGACAAGAGTAGCCCTCAGGTGGGAGGCGAGATAGAGCGCCAGTGTGGTCAGCGACGTCCTGAGATCGCCGTCGTCGAGCGAACCGATACTCCTGACCACGGGTCGAACCAGCTCCGGGTCGCCTCGCGTGAGGGCGAAGGGGGACAGCGCGGGGGTGGTCAGGAGAAGGTCGGCGGGGATCGTGGGCAGGTGGATCAGCCGAGCGGTGTTGCTCAGCCCACCCAGGCGGAACGTCGTGGGCATGGGCGGACCGCTCACCTGCACCAGGATCTGAAGCAGGTCGGTGATTCGGGCGGCGAACCTGGGCGCGGTCATGATCCGGGTCGCGTAGGAGGTCATGCGCCTGCCCATGGTCACGTCGGCGACCTGCTGGATCTCCAGGTGTACGACGACGCCGGTGACGGTGGAGTACACCAGATCGGCTCGATGGGTTCCGGCATGCAGGTCGACCGGTTCAGCGGTCAGGTCGGCGGTGTCGATGTCGACCTGCGCCCAGGCGAACAGCTCGGCCAGCCCGTGCTGGACGGCGGTCTTGGAGTATCCGTCGAAGTCACGGGCAGGGCCTCTGGTCTGTTTGTCCGATCCGGCCACAAGGGTCGATGTCACCATGAAACGTCGCGGCGGCGGCAGCGACGCGCCGCTGCCCCGTTCAGCCTGAGGTGACGTAGGCGGCAAGGCCCTGGCGACCACCCTCGCGGCCGTAGCCGGACTCCTTGTAGCCGCCGAACGGACTGGTCGGGTCGAACTTGTTGAACGTGTTGGCCCACACCACGCCGGCCTGCAGCCGGTCGGCCAGCCAGAGGATCTTCGAGCCCTTCTCGGTCCAGATGCCGGCGGACAACCCGTAGGGGGTGCCGTTGGCCTTGGCCACCGCCTCGTCGGGGGTACGGAAGGTCAGCACCGACAGCACCGGGCCGAAGATCTCCTCCCGGGCGATCCGGTGGGCCGGTTGGACGTCGGTGAAGATCGTCGGGGCGAACCAGTAGCCTCGATCCGGCAGTTCGCAGGGCACCGACCAACGCTGTGCCCCCTCCTCCTGGCCGGCGTCGACCAGCGCCTCGATCCGGTCCAGTTGTTCGGCGGAGTTGATCGCGCCGACATCGGTGTTCTTGTCCATCGGGTCGCCGACGCGCAGCGTGGTCATGCGCCGGGTCAGTCGCGACACCACCTCCTCCGCCACTGACTCCTGCACCAGCAGTCGTGAACCGGCGCAGCAGACGTGGCCCTGGTTGAAGAAGATGCCGTCGACGATGCCCTCGATGGTCTCGTCCATCGGGGCGTCGTCGAAGACGATGTTCGCCGCCTTGCCACCGAGTTCCAGCGTGACCCGTCGCCGGGTGCCGGCCACCGCACGGGCGATCGAGCGGCCCACGGCCGTGGAGCCGGTGAAGGCGATCTTGTCGAGTCCGTCGTGGCCGGCCAGCGCTGCTCCGGTGTCGCCGTCGCCGGGGACGATGTTGACCACCCCGGGGGGAAGGCCCGCGTCGGCGCAGATCTCGGCGAACAGCAGCGCGGTCAGCGGTGTGGTCTCGGCGGGCTTGAGGACGACGGTGTTGCCGCAGGCCAGAGCCGGTGCGACCTTCCACGCGAGCATGAGCATCGGGAAGTTCCACGGGATGATCTGCCCGACCACGCCGAGCGCTCGGGGGTCGGCGCCCAGCCCGGCCCAGGCCAGCTTGTCCGCCCAGCCGGCGTGGTAGAAGAAGTGGGCAGCGACCAACGGGATGTCGATGTCACGGGTCTCCCGGATCGGCTTGCCGTTGTCCTGGGTCTCGACCACCGCCAGCTCTCGGGCGCGCTCCTGGATCAGCCGCGCGATACGGAACAGGTATTTTCCCCGCTCGGCAGCGGCCATCGAGCCCCACGGACCTTCGAACGCCCGCCGGGCGGCAGCGACGGCGGCGTCAACGTCACCCGCCCCGCCGTGGGCGACGCTGGACAGCGACTCCTCGGTGGCCGGGTTCAGTGTCGTCAGGGTGCGGCCGTCGGCCGCCGCACGGAACTCGCCGTCGATGAACAGGCCGTAGGAGGGCTCGATCCGGGCCAGCCCCGCGGACTCCGGGGCGGGAGCGTAGGCGAACGGCTCGGCGCTCGCGGGGAGCGTCTGGGGCTCAGTGTTCACGGGCATCCAATCTGGTCTCGTCTCACTCGGTACCGCTGCTCACTCGGTACCGCTGCTCACTCGGTACCGCTGCTCACTCGGTACCGCTGCTCACTCGGCACCCCTTCTCACTCGACACTGAAGTAACGAGCAGACGAGTACGCGCCGGTCCGCTGCTTGCGGCGCTGCAGCAACACATCGGTCAGCAGCGACGACGCGCCGAACCGGTAGCGGTCCGGGTGCAGCCAGGCGGGGCCGGTGGTCTCCTTCACCAGCACCAAATGGCGGATGGCGTCCTTGCTGGTGCGAATGCCGCCGGCGGGCTTCACGCCCACCACTCGACCGGTCAACGACTCGAAGTCGCGGACGGCCTCCAGCATGACGAGCATCACCGGCAGCGTGGCCGCTGGGGAGATCTTTCCGGTGCTGGTCTTGATGGTGTCGCCGCCGGCCAGCATGGCCAGCCAGGAGGCCCGGCGGACTGCGTCGTAGCCGCCCAGCTCGCCGGTCTCGAGGATGACCTTGAGCTTGGCGCGCGACCCGTCCGGGCGGACACAGGTCTCGCTGACGGCGACGATGTCGGCGAAGACCTCGCCGTAGCGACCGGCCAGGAAGGCGCCGCGGTCGATGACCATGTCGATCTCGTCCGCGCCTGCTGCGACCGCCTCGGCGGTGTCGGCGAGGCGGATCCGTCGCGAGGCGCGGCCGGAGGGGAACGCGGTCGCCACGGCTGCCACTTTGACGTAGCGGCCAGGGCTACGGCCGCCTGCCTCGATCAACGCGGCGATGGCGTGTGGGACCAGGTCGCCGTAGACACACAGCGCGGCGACCGGCGGGCACCCGGGATCGGTGATGTCGGGTCGCACCCCCTTGGCGGCCAGTCCTTTGATCTTCCCGGGCGTATCGGCGCCCTCCAGCGTGGTCAGGTCGATCATCGAGATGACGGTGTCCAGCGCCCAGCGCTTGGCATCGGTCTTGATGGAGCGGGTGGCGAGCTTGGCCGCTCGTGCCTGCGCGCCGACCTCGTCGACCCCGGGCAGGCCGAACAGGAACCGGCGCAGGGAGGAGTCGTCGATGCCGGTGCCGACCACCCATCGCGCCAATTCGCCGGTGGCGCTGGGCGCGGGCGCCTCGGCGCTTCGGGCTCCTGGCGCGGTGTCGGGCGGGGTCGTGGTCGTGCTCACCCCGTCAGGGTATGGCCCGGGCCGGCGATCATGCGATCGGACCGGGTTGTCGCAAGCTCCGCCGCTGGGGAGCGCTGATAGACCAGGGTGTGCACGACCGATCCCGATGGAGGCCCCGTGAGCGTCGAGCCGGCTGCGGTCGGGCCGTACCCGTCGCTGCCCGCCGTGCTGCTGGTTGGGGAGCAGGTGACGGCGATGTTGCCCCACGTCCTCGCGGGCACCGCCCACGAGGTGCATCCGGCCGCCGACGCCAATCACGCCAGGCTGGTGCTGGAATGGCTGCCGGCGGACGTCGTGGTGATCGACCTGCGGGAACGGCAACCTGATCTGCTCGGACTCGCTACTGACATCGACGACCTGCGGCCCGGCGCGAGCGTGCTGGCGGCCGTCACGGCCGCGGACGCCGACGGCCTGGCGCGGGAGTTGGGGCCCGGCTACGGCCTGGTGCTGGACCCCGGCGACATCCTCCCTGTCGCGCTGGACGCGACCCTACGCGCCCGGTCCGCGCCGCTGCGCCTGCTATCCCGATTCGCCGGGTGCGACGCCCTGCCGCGGCGTCCCGAGGTGCACATCGAGATCGTCTCGTTGACCAGTGATCCTCGCACCTCGCTGGAGGACATCGCCGCGGCCGTGGAGCGCGATCTTGCGGCGGTCGCCGACGTAATGCGCCTGGTCAACTCGGCCTGGTTCGGCCTGCGGACCCGCGTGGACAGCGTGGTGCAGGCCGTCCGGCTGCTCGGTGTGGACGTGGTTGCGGCGCTCGCGGTGGCCTCGAGCGTGTTCGGCGCCGACCGGATGCCCGACGGCCTTGACCTGGCGGAGGTCGCCGAGCGGGCCGCGCGGACAGCTGCCGCGGCGCGTCGGATCGCGCAGCTGGAGCGCTGGCGGGCCGATGCCCGCTCGGACATCTTCGTCGCCGCGCTACTGGCCGATGTCGGCCTGCTGGCGCTCGCCGCCGCGCAGCCCACTGAGGTGGCGGCGCTACTCGCCGCTCGGCCGGTGCCGGGCGCCGCCGACCGGCCCGGGAGGGACGAGTTGGAAGCCGCGGCCTTCGGTTGTTCAGTGGCCGAGGCGAGCGCGGCGGTGCTGCGCTACTGGGGCTTCGATCCGGTCATCACGAGGATGCTGTCGGAACTGCGGGTCGCAGACCCCGACCGACCATGGCGACCGCCCGGTGTCGCCGCACTCTTGGCTGCCCGCTGGTCGCAGTCGGGAGATCGCGGTGAGCCGCGGCCGGTGGATCCCTGGCTGACCGAGGATCGCTGGCAGCGCTGGTTGCCGGGGCAGGTGCCCGTGCCACGCTCGTCGCCGGAGCCGACCCAGGAGCCGACCGAGGAGCAGAAGCAGCTCCGAGCCGACCGGCGGGCACCTGTCGGTCATGGGCAGTGACGTCCAGCCGTTTCCAGCTAGATCAGGCCGTGCCGCAGCGCGTACGCCACAGCGTGGGTGCGGTTGCGCAGGCTGAGGCGGGTGGTCACGTCGTGCAGGATGTTCTTGACGGTCCGCTCGCTGTAGGACATCTTGCGGGCGATCTCGGCGGTGTGGAAGCCGTCGGCCACCAGCCGCAGCACGTCCAGTTCGCGATCCGACAGCCCCGAGAGGTGCAGGCCGCGAGGGGCCAGCACGGTCCGCTGCATGTTGCCGACCTGGCTCAGCAGTGACCCGAGCACATCGCCGGGCAGCACCCCCTCGCCGCGGGTGGCGCCGGCGATGACGGCTGCGAGCCGGTCGGCGGAAGCATCCGCCCGGCGCAGGATCGCGCACACGCCGATCTCCACCGCGCCGACGAGGTCGGCGTCGTCGGCGGACGCGGCGACCAGAACGATCTTGGGGGAGGCCGCACCGCGGAAGGCGCGCACCGCGTTGACCGCCTGCTCACCGATGCGGTCCACCACGCAGACCAGGACGTCGGGTGAGGCCTGGGTGACTGGGGGCAGGACATGAAGTTCGGGGCGGCCGTGCAGTTGCGCGCGGATGCCGGCCTCCGACACCGGATCCTGGGCGCGGACCTGAACACCGATGCGCATTCGCGTTCCTCCTATGGGGTTGGCCGTGCGCTCATATGGCTACAGGCTGTCAGCGGCCGACGCCATATAGTGATATACCCACTAAGCCCGTGAGGTCAACCGACACAAGCAAGGACACGCCTGTTGTGACGAGAACGTGATGATGGCCGGATAACGCACATCTGTTCGCGCTATCGGGCTAAAGCATCAGATCGGTGACGACAGCGGCGAGTCGGACCAATCGTGCGTCGGCGGCATCCCGGGCTCGCGCCAGATCCGGCCGTCCGCCGTCAGGGATGCCGCCGACGACCTGCAGATACGCCTTGAGCTTCGGTTCCGTCCCGGACGGCCGGATGACGACCCGGATCTGCTCACCGCACCGCAGTCGCACGCCCGGCGTGCCCGGCAGGCCGGCCCCGCCGGTCGACAGATCCTCGACCGACGTCACCGCGGTCCCATCGAGTGAGACGGGGGGATCGGCGAGGATTCCGGCAAGCACGGCAGGGACGACCGTCTGGTCGCGCAGCCTGACGGTGACCGGTGCGGTGGCATACACGCCATGGCGCAACGCGAGATCGTCGAGCGCGTCCAGCAGTGTGCGATCGGCGGCAGCCAGCTGGGCAGCCAGCTCGCATGCCACCACCGCCGTGCTGATGCCGTCCTTGTCGCGGACGGTGGCCGGGTCGACGCAGTAGCCGATGGCCTCCTCGTAGCCGTAGACGAGGCCGGGCACCCGGGCGATCCATTTGAAGCCGGTCAAGGTCGTGGCGTGGCGGACGCCGTGCGCCGCGGCGATCTTGGCTAGCAGCTCCGAGGAGACGATGGAGTTCGCCACTGTCGGGGGCTCCCCGGGGTCCGGGCTGAGGGCGCTGCCGGAGCGGCGGGCCAACAGGTGCTCGCCGAGCACCGCGCCGGTCTCGTCCCCGGTCAGCCGTCGCCAGGTGCCCGTGGCGTCCCGCACCCCCAGGGCGCAGCGGTCGGCGTCGGGGTCGACGGCCACGACGAGGTCGGCTCCCACCTCGCGGGCCAGCGCGAAGGACTCATCGAGGGCGCCCGGCTCCTCCGGGTTGGGAAAGGCAACGGTCGGAAAGTCGGGATCGGGGTCGCGCTGGGAGGCGACGAAGGCGGGTGGATCGAAGCCGGCGGCGATCAATGCGGCCTGCAGGGTGTTCGCACCGACACCGTGCAGCGCGGTCGCGACGATGCGTAACCGCCGCGCGGGGGGCGGCACGCGTGGTGGCGCGTCGGGCGGCCGGCGCAGTGCCGTCGCGGCAGCCGCTGCGATGAAGGTCTCGGCCGGCTCGTCGCCGAGCACCTGCCAGCCGCCCTCGCTGCGAGGGACGTCGAGCGCCGCCGGGCCGGTCCGGATCCGATCGGCGATGTCGCTGTCGGTCGGCGGCACGATCTGCACGCCGGCGCCGGGACCGGGTGCGATCCGGCCACCGAGGTAGACCTTGTAGCCGTTGTCCTGCGCGGGGTTGTGGCTGGCGGTCACCATGATCCCGGCGTCGCTGCCCAACCGGCGGATCGAGGCGGCGAGTACGGGGGTGGGCAACGGTCCACCGAGCAGCGCCGCGCGGCAACCGGCCGCGGTCAACACCGCGGCGGTGGTGACGGCGAAGTCCTTCGAGCCGTGCCGGGCGTCGTAGCCCACGACCACCAGCGGGGACGGGTCGGCGCCGGGCAGTCGGTCGTGCAGGAAGGCCGAGATCGCGGCAGCCGCTCGGATCACGACCGCCGTATTCATCCGGTTCGACCCCGCCCCCATCGCCCCTCGCAGTCCCGCGGTGCCGAACTCGAGGTCGATGCCGACGGCATCGGCCAGCTCCTCGGCCGCTGCGGCATCACCCGATTCCGCGGCGGACAACAGTGCGGTGAGGCAGTCGCGGGTGACCGGATCGGGGTCGCCTGCCAGCCAGGCTCGGGCTCGCGCCGCCAGTTCCGGTGTCACCATCGCGAGCCCGGTGGTGGCGGTGTCAGTGGGAGGCGCCATGGCGCTCGCCGGTCTCGCCGGCCCGGTTGTCGCCGAGCCGGGACACGATTGCGGCCAGCAGCTCACCGCACCGCTGCGCGGCGGCGGCACCGGCCGATAGCACTTCGGCGTGATCAAGTGGCTGATCGGTGGTGCCCGCGGCGAGGTTGGTCACCAGGGACAACCCGAGCACCTCGAGGCCGGCGGCCCGGGCGGCGATGGTCTCCAGCGCGGTGGACATCCCGACGAGGTCGGCGCCGAGGTTGCGCGCCATCCGCACCTCAGCAGGGGTCTCGTACTGCGGACCGCTGAACTGGGCGTAGACGCCCTCGGGGAGCCCGGCGTCGACCTCGTGTGCCAGTGCCCGCAGCCGTGGCGAGTACGCGTGACTCATATCGACGAAGGTGGCCCCGATCAGTGGGGTGGCACCGGTCAGGTTGATGTGGTCCCGCAGTAGGACGACCGTGCCCGGGCCCCAGTCCGCGACCGTGCTGCCGCAGCCGTTGGTGAGCACGATGCTGCGGCAGCCCGCCGCGGCCGCGGTGCGCACGCCATGGGCGACTGCGTCGACGCCATGCCCCTCGTAGAAGTGGGTGCGGGCGGCGATCAGCAGCACGTGTCGGCCGGCGGCAGTCCTGACGACCTTGAGCCGGCCGTGATGACCGGCCACAGCCGCCGGCCGGAAGCCCGGGACCTGGGAGGCCGAGACGTCCACCAGCGGCTCGCCCAGCAGATCTGCCGCCTGGCCCCAGCCTGAGCCGAGCACGACGGCGGCGTCGATGGTGAGCTGCTCCCGCTGTTCAGCGGAGGCGGTCGGCGTGCTTGCCGCCAGGGCGGCCAGCAGCACCTCGGCGGCAGCATGAGCAGACACCTCGGGGGTGTCGCGTCTGGGGCGACGCAGGACCGCCGCGGTGTCGGGGGATGTGGTCGTGGAGGCCATCTGGTGAGGCTAGTCCCGCCGTCGTCACTCCACGGATCGGCAGGGGCGGGAACGCAGTTCGCCGACGTAGTCATCGGGGGCGCCGCCCGCCTCGGCCGCGTCGGCGATCATCCCCAGGTAGCGGGCCGACGGCAGGCCGCCCTCGTAACCCATGAGGACGTAGACCAGCGCCGGGACGCCCCCGTCCAGGGTCTCCACGCGAAGCGTGATCTTGTCGAACAGCCCCATCCCGACGCCCTCCCACTCGTCCAGGGTATGGAGATCCTCGGCCGCGATCTCGTAGAGCACCACGTAGACCTGCGAGGTGGGGTCCTCGACGATGGTCGCAAGCGGGCCTTCCCAGGCCCGGTCCTCGCCACCGAACGTCAGTCGCCAGCCCGGCAGCCAGCCGGAATCCCGCACCGGCGAGTGGGGAGCGCGTTCGGCCATGCGGTCGGGGTCGAGGTTGCTGCTGTAGGCGGCGTAGAGCACGAAGCAGAGGCTATCGGCCCGGCGGGCATCCGCGCCTGGGACGATGCACGGTGTGACCGTTCCGGTGCCCACGCCGCCCGCCACGTCCGACATCCTCCCGCTGCCGACCCGGCCCCGAATCGTCGTCATCGGCGGTGGGCCCGGCGGGTACGAGGCGGCGCTGGTCGGCGCGCAACTGGGCGCCGACGTGACGATCATCGACAGTGACGGCCTCGGTGGCTCCGCCGTGCTCACCGACTGCGTGCCCAGCAAGACCCTGATCGCCACCAGCGACGTCATGACCCAGGTGCACGACTCGGGCGAGTTGGGGCTGCGGATGCCCGACGGGCCCGGTGGCCACGGCACTGTGGCGCAGGGCCCCATGGACGTGACGGTCGACATGCTGGCGGTCAATGCTCGGGTCAAGGAGCTGGCACTGGCACAGAGCCGGGACGTGCTGGCCCGCGTCGAGCGCGAAGGGGTGCGGGTCGTGGTCGGCCGCGGTCGGTTGGAGTCGCCGACCCGGGTGATCGCCGAAACCGCCACGGGCGAGGTCGGCTTCGATGCCGATGCGGTGCTGGTGGCGACCGGCGCGACACCACGTCGGCTGGCCGCTGCCTTGCCGGACGGCGAGCGGATCCTCGATTGGCGCCAGGTGTACGACCTGAAGGAGCTGCCGGAGCGCCTGATCGTGGTGGGCTCGGGCGTGACCGGCGCCGAGTTCGCCGACGCATATCAGGCCATGGGATCCCGCGTGATCCTGGTGTCCAGTCGCGACCGGGTGCTACCCGGCGAGGACGTCGACGCCGCCGATGTACTGCAGCAGGTGTTTCTGCGGCGGGGCATGGACGTGCGGTCACGATCCCGGGCGGAGTCCGTGGTGCGGCGCGGCGACGGCGTCGTGGTCACGCTGTCGGACGGCACCGCCATCGAGGGCAGTCACTGCCTGATGGCGGTGGGATCGGTGCCGAACACTGCCGGGCTGGGCCTGGAACAGGCGGGTGTCCGACTCGGAGGCAGTGGCCACATCGAGACCGACCGCGTGTCACGGACCACAGCGCGTGGCGTCTACGGAGCGGGGGACTGCACGGGCGTGCTGGCGTTGGCCTCGGTCGCCGCGATGCAGGGCCGGATCGCGATGCGCCACGCGCTGGGTGACGCGGTACAGCCACTGTCGCTGAAGACGGTGTCGAGCAACATCTTCACCAGTCCCGAGATCGCCACCGTGGGCTGGTCGCAGGCCGAGATCGATGCAGGCACCGCGCAGGGGGACGTGGTGCGCCTCGACCTGGCGGGTAACCCCAGGGCCAAGATGCAGGGGATCCGCGAGGGCTTCGTCAAGGTGTTCAGCCGCACGGGATCGGGAACCGTCATCGGCGGGGTCATCGTGGCACCGCGGGCGAGTGAGTTGGCCTCGGTCGCCGCGATGCAGGGCCGGATCGCGATGCGCCACGCGCTGGGTGACGCGGTACAGCCACTGTCGC
>ENA-ORBV01002645-ORBV01002645.1-microbial-mat-metagenome-genome-assembly--contig:-NODE-2645-length-37429-cov-9.395186_pt1 | contig 37429 bp, 30 predicted proteins | sample MGYA00237777_ERZ505514 | MGnify/ENA primary metagenome ERZ505514 (study PRJEB26160, sample SAMN06269048) | microbial mat metagenome | isolation source: Oligotrophic lake microbial mat | place... | reverse complement strand
TCTACACCTCTCTATTCGTCGGCAGCGTCAGATGTGTATAAGAGACAGCTCCCTCTCCCTCTCCCTCTCCCTCTCCCTCGAATTTGAAAAAATAAAAATCTTTCAACAGGTGAACTTTACAGGCTTAATAGCTCGCTTGGAAGGGCTAAAAGCACGAATTCTAGAAGGCGATCTATCTGAGGGAACCTATCAAAAATTTGCAAAACAACTGGTTCAAATCTGGTGTGGGGCGCTGCATCTGCAACCCGAATGGCTGGAGTTGTCTGAACAAGAAGCAGATAGTCTGGAAAAGTATCTCTACGCCAATCTGCTGATGGTGCAATGCAAGGATGCTGCCGTGCGGGTGTCGCGGCAGACTTGGGCAGGCATTGAGGAGAGGATGTTGACGGTTGAGGATAGGGAAAAAAATGTATAGGACATCTTGATCTTGCCAAGCCTCTGTGCCGGGGGACTCACTCCCCCAATGCCTTTAGAACAGAGAGTTTGACACTTCCCCATGGCTTACTGAGAGGGCAAGATCTACCTTACGTTTTTGCGATCGCCCCTTTCAAGGCTGCAATTCCCGCTTCCGCTACTTCAATATCTTCCTCATCCGTGCCAGAGCCGACCCCGATCGCGCCAATGATTTCGCCATCCATCACAATCGGCAAGCCTCCCGCAATGGTGGCAAAGCGATCGCCCGATCCTAGCGCAATGCCAACCCCTAATTCAAAGGGCAAGTGCCCCGTAGGAAAACTCGTAGATACTGCGGTATACGCTTTTTGAATCGCAGTGAACTGGCTGTGCAACTTCGCCCCATCCATCCGCTCAAACACCATCAAGTTACCGCCCCGATCCACCACCGCCACGCATTGCGGAATGCCCATCGCCTCCGCCCGTGCGATCGCCCCCTGCACCACCACCCGCGCCCCTTTCACCGACAACTCCACCACCCGCTGAACATACATACTCATTTTTCTATTCTCTTCCCACTCGCCATTCGCCATTCGCCATTTTCCTACTGCGTCCCCGCATTTCCTACGACCCCTTCCACCAGCCAATTCATACTCTGTAGCTGTGGATCTTGCAGCGTGTACTGCGTTCCCGCAGGAATCACCACCTTACCCTGGTTATCTTTCAGTTCACCCTTAAAAATAACCAAACTGCCATCCAGCAGCTTCGCTTTGGCAGTTTCTACCGCTTTTTTTGCCTCTTCACTCACCGCCGAGCCGTAGGCTGACAATTTGCAGAAGTCGTCTTTTAAGCCACCTGCAATGACTGGGGGAATGCCCTTATCCATCAGGGTTTTGCCAGCCCGGAGCATCTCGACATAGGTAGTGTAAATTTTGCCCCAGTTCCACTCAACCCCAGTTAAGTAACCCTTGGGAGCCAAACTTGCCTGATTAATGTGATAGCCAATGGAAAAAACGCCTCGACTCTCTGCTGTGGTGATCACCGCTTTCAAATTGTCTACCCGGCTAATCATTACATCGGCATTTTGATCAATTAGCGTGTTGGTTGCTTCTGCTTCTTTGACCGGCAACGACCAGTCTCCCGTGAACACGGTTTGAATCACAATTTTAGGGTTAACACTGCGGGCACCCAAGGCAAAACTATTGAGTTCACGCAGCACAACTGGAATCGCTTTGGGCACGACGTAGCCAAGTTTGCCAGTTATGGAGGCATAGGCTGCGACAATTCCGGCGAGGTAGGCGGGTTCTGCCAGGTCGCTGAAGTAGGAGCCGACATTTTTGGGATAGTTTGCTTTGTAGGGCTGGTTGGCATGAAACAGTTGCACTTGGGGAAATTCGGCGGCAATTTTGAGGCTGTGGGGATTGAAATAGCCATAGGAGGTGGGGAAAATGGCGATCGCGCCATCTTCGTCAATCATCTTCCGCATCGTTTCAGCCGCAGCGGTTGTTTCAGCAATGCTAGCTTCTTCTACCACCTTGACCCAAGGTAGTTTTGCCAGTGCAGCCGACCCTTCTGCATGAGCTTGATTGTAGCCATAATCATCTTTAGGTCCCACGTAGATGAAGCCCAGCGTAATAATTTTTTCGGTAGGGCTAGGGCTAGAGGAAGGGGACGGAGTAGAGGTGCAGCCTGTCCAGAAACGAGATGAGGCTGCAAAAGCTCCGGTTGCTAGCAATCCCCGAATCAACGCACGGCGGCTAATGGACGAGTGGGAATGATTAGACATAGTAAGTCCCCTTAAGAGTGGGCAATTTGCTGACTATCTGCATACCCAAAATGTTTTAAGCAGATTGTTTCGGGCTTAGTATGCCCATTGTGTTGATGAAGTGGACAACAACTGCAAACTGATAAGTCAGCGATCGCGCCTTGGCTAATAAGACCGACCGTCTTTGTGAGTAAAATTCCAGCGGGTGGACTGAGTAGCTGCCAAGTCATCATCGGGATAAACAACCTCGTCACCCGAAACGCGATCTCCCACTTCCAAATACACCGCGTCTGTCTGCGATCGATTCACTAGCTGATGCCCATCTGCCTTTCCCGCCGGAAACCCTGCTGCCATGCCTGCTTGCAAAACCTGCTCTCCAGCATCCGTGATCAGCGTCAACTCGCCTGCCAACACATAGACAAACTCATCTTGGTGAGTGTGCCAATGCCGAATTGAGGAAGCGGCTCCGGGTGTCAGATGAACTTGATTTACGCCAAAGTTTTTTAGCCCAACTGCATCTCCCAGCGATCGCTTGCTGCGTCCAGCTACCTTTGCTTTCAGCAGCTCAGGATAATTCGATCCCGCTCTGGGTAAAACAGTATCGGGATTCAAGGCTGGCAACAACAATTCTTCAGACGGCATCGCTTTTCTGCTCCAAAATCCAGTGGGCAGCATCGGCTAGGTCTTTGGCGATGTAGTCGGGGCGGGTCTCGTGCTGGTAATCGCCGCTGAGGACTTGTTCGCCAAACCCAGTTTGCACCAAAATTCCGACGCAACCTGCATTATGTGCCATGTCGATATCGGTGGCTTTGTCGCCCACCATAAAGCTTTGGGCAATATCCAGATCGTGTTCCCAGGCAGCAGCGACAAACATACCTGTGTTGGGTTTGCGCCAAGTGCTGTAGCGGGTGTATTGCGGATCGGTGCCGCCTTCAGGCTGGCTGAGGTAGGGACAATAGTAAAGGGCATCCAATCGCGCCCCTGCTTCTTGTTGCAAAAGATGGCAGAGGCGATCGTGGAGGGCATCCACATGGCTGGTGGGGTAGTAGCCACGGGCGGGACCGGATTGGTTGGAAACAAGGCAGCAAAACAATCCGCGATCGTTGAGGTGGCGCACTGCTTGGGCAACCCCCGGTATCAAATGCAAATCTTCTACTTTGCGGATGTAGCCTGCTTCGATGTTGAGAACTCCATCGCGATCGAGAAATACGGCGGTTCTACTCATAGGATATTTAGGATGATCGTCGGCATCGCTATTTTCGGCGATCGCAGTCCCTTTGCGCCTTTAATAATAGAGCGGCGCTGACTAGCACAGTAGAATCAAGAACGAATCTGGTTTCACTCATCCAGAATAGACTGTAAAATTTCTGGAGTTAACCCATTGGCTGCAACCTCATCACTCATCTGATCCATTGTGGTTTGCAATTGAGTTAAGTTCACAGCCCGTTTTAGCCAAAAATTAACCAAGGCTTGGATTTTGTGCTGTTGTTCTGGCTGTGCGGATTGAAATGCGATCGCAACGTCCGCGTCCACTTGAATTGAGATCGTCTCCATCACGGCTCCTGTCTTCAATGCTCGTGGTATAGCCTTGCTATTTCGACAGCGCTTAGAGTTTAACGCCACATCGCAGCCCCTTTGTGCTGGATAAATTAAATTATGGTTAATGCTGGGGCGATCGCTGTAGCAGTTCACCTATAAATTTTTTCGTGAGGGCTTTCATGCAAAATGCCCAGATCTTCGACTTCTGTGGAAATCGATAAATCTGGGCATTCAGAAAAAACATATCTAAATTATCACGATTGATAATAACAAGTGATGCCGCTACAGCGCATCTTGAGAGGTTTGCTGAGGATTTTTGTCAGACAATTCCAAAAGCCCTGGTGAAGCAATAAAGCCAAAGTAAAATGCGATCGCGGCACTCACTCCATGGAGTAAAACATCGCTGCCAAAAATCGGAACTGTGCCAAAAAGTGTGTTGGTATAAGGAATAAGCCCTAGTACAGCAAACAATCCATAGGAAACGGCAACCAACCGACTATAAAGACGGGCACTGTCCAGAGATATGAATGCTGCAATTCCTAACAATCCTACGCTAATGCGAATGAATGCATGAATACCGTTGGTTGGAATAACTCCTGCAATGTAACCATACGCCATCCCGTATGCCTCGCTTGCATTAGAAGTCGCTTCACCGTACTCGACCAATCCTGGAATCAAGCCCATTATTCCAAGCAAAAGGAAAAAGATACCGGAAATTAAAGAAAAGTATTGTCCTGCCTTCATAACAAACTCCTTTGGATTTAACTCATCAACAATTCAAAATTCAAAGTGAAGATACCTTAAGTTAACGGTCTAACCTTCTTAATTCCTCTTCTTGAGGAGGAGTTTCTTAATACACCCGTAGACAGATTTAAGCTGAAAAAGATTGTTTAAGTGAGCATATACAGGTGACAGAGATTGACTTTCTAACTAATGCGCGTTTGATCGTTTCTTGTCAAAAACTGCTGGCAAAGTTAATAGAGCAACCGCTTAACCAAAACCATTATTCCGTTAGACTTGAACTCGGATTTTTTCTTAAACTGGTGTCAAATCTGACTAATTTCAAAAAACAGTTGCACAATTCTAGAATCTAACGCTATACTCAATAAGCTAACGCGGGGTAGAGCAGTCTGGTAGCTCGTCGGGCTCATAACCCGAAGGTCCATGGTTCAAATCCATGCCCCGCCACCAAATAAAAGTGAAGGCTCGACAAACGTACGTTTGTGGAGCCTTTCTTTTTGTATCTGTGGACATAGACAGAGTTGCGCTGAAGCACCCTCCGGCTCGGTAGAATGGGGATGCTTAGACTAACATTCTAGATCCTGCTATGGCTGAAAAACTGCAACGTCCCCTTGTGATTGGTGGCATTACTCTAGCGATCGCCCTAGGGTTTTTAGAATTTCTCCATCAAAGTATAGGAGAGTGGGGCATTTATACCGTCGTAGCGCTTGCCATTAGTGGGGGAGTTTGGTGGGTGCAGCGGCGATCTCCAACTGGGGCGATCGAGCCAGCCTCTCTTCGCACAGTCGATTCTGTTGCCGTTAAGCAGGCACTTAGTGAAGCCAGTCAGGTAATTACACGACTGCAAGTAGAGCTTGTCGATGCTGAACCCGCCTTACAAACCGTCACGCCACACCTTGATTTTTTGCAGACACAAGCCACGCAGATTTCGGATGACATGAATCGAGAAGCTTTGCGCCTCATGGTGATGGGCGGCAAAAGTAGCGGCAAAACAACGTTGATTCAGCAATTGCAAGATACTTGGGCAACTCAAGCTGCCAGCCCGGTAACACTGTATGAGGCACCTAGTTTTGCGGCGGGCAGCGCTGAAGCGAGTCCTGAAGCCGTGGCGCTGAAGCAGGCGATGACCGCAGATTTAATCCTATTTTTGATCACAGGTGATCTGACTGAATCAGAATTTCAATTGCTGAAACAGCTAGCAGTCCGCAAACGCACAGTGCTGATCTTCAACAAGCAGGATTTGTATCTGCCGCAGGATGGTCAGATGATTTTGGCGCGACTGCAAGACTGGGCGCAGAGTATTGCGCTGCCAGATGTGGTGGCGATCGCGACCAACCCAAAACCCTTGAAAGTGCGTCAGCATCAGCCTGATGGCACTGTGCAGGAATGGCTAGAGGATCAGGTGCCCAATCTGGATGAGCTAACCCAACGATTGACCAGCATTGTGCAGGCAGAAAGCCGTCAATTGGTAATGAGCAGTTCGCTGAGTGAGGCGATCGCCCTCAAAGCCCAAGCCGTCAACACTTTAAATATCGTTCGCAAAGCTCGCGCCCTGCCGATCATTGAACAGTTTCAATGGATTGCGGCAGCGACGGCATTTGCCAGCCCGGTTCCAACCCTAGATGTGTTAGCTACGGCTGCCATCAACGCGCAAATGATTTTAGATTTGGGCAAGCTGTATCAACAAAACTTTTCGCTGGATCAAGCACAGAAAAGTGTGACTGCGTTGGGTGGGCTGATTCTCAAGCTAGGTTTAGTGGAACTTTCGACTCGCACCGTTTCTAGCCTGCTGAAAACGAATGCGGTGACTTACATTGCTGGCGGTTGCATTCAAGCGGTCAGTGCTGCCTATCTGACTCGGATGGTGGGGTTGGCACTGGTTGAATATTTTCACACTCAAGACCCTAACCTGACAATGACTGAAGCAAAACCACTGGCGATCGAGCGTTTCAGCCAGATTTTGCAGGCTGTTTTTCAGCAAAATCAGCAAACCAAGTTTCTGCAAACTCTGATAAATCAGGTGACAGACCGACTGGTGCCAAAGGCTGCTTCGCCTAAAATGCCAACTCCGGCGGCGGCTCCCATTGCCACTCCAAGCACGATTTCAAGCACGACTCCGACGACGGCTCCAGTTTTGCTACAGCCAATCCCCCTGGCTCGAATGGCATTACCCCAGTCAGAAGCTCAGCTTCTAGACCACAATAGATCTAGTGTTCATGTTGCCCTTGCCGACCTTGACTCAATTCCCTCCGATCGCTAATTCCGTTGCGTCGCCTGCCGATCCTCAGGGCGTATATTTGCAGCGTGCCCGTGTAAGCTTGCGCCAAGCGCTGAATCGTTACACCGCCTATTTTCGCGCTGCTAAAACTCGCCCGGTTGAGTCTACAACGCAAGCGCAAATGAAAGTGGATATGGATCAGCTTGCGATCGCCCTTAACAAGCTAGAAAACCGCATTGCTCGCGTTGCTGTATTTGGGTTAGTCAGCCGTGGCAAATCTGCGGTACTCAACGCCCTTTTCGGCAAAAAAGTGCTGCCGACCGGACCGCTCAACGGGGTTACTCAAGCCCCACAAGCGATCGTCTGGTCACCCAGTCCGAAAGATCTTGCTTCAACCGCACACTCACATGCTTTAGACAACATCCAGATCGAACTGATCGACACGCCTGGACTGGATGAAATTGATGGGCAGATGCGGGCAGAGATGGCGCAAGCGATCGCCCGTCAAGCTGACCTGATTTTGTTCGTCGTATCGGGAGACATTACCCGCACCGAATATGAAGCATTGTGCGATTTGCGCCAAGCCCAAAAGCCGATTCTGCTGGTATTCAACAAAGTTGATCTGTATCCCGATCAAAGTCGGCAAGCGATCTACCACAGCTTGCAGCAGTTTGCAGCAAAAAGTGCGGCAAAGAGTGGCAAAACTGAACCGTTACAGCGCCTCCTGTCTGCCAATGAAATTGTTTTAGTTGCAGCAGAACCCGCCCCGTTGCAGGTGCGAGTAGAGCAACCAGATGGACGCATGACCTACGAGTGGGAATCGCCGCCGATGCAGATTGCCGCATTAAAGCAGAAGATTTTGACAATCTTGGACAAAGAAGGGCGATCGCTGATGGCGCTCAATGCCTTAGTGCAAGTGCAAGAAGCGGAATCCCGGTTGGCAAGCAATTTGGTAGAACTGCACAACACCGAAGCCGAAGCCTTGATCTGGAAATTTGTGCGGTATAAAGCGATCGCCGTTGCCCTCAACCCGATCGCCGTTCTAGATCTCGTGGGCGGTGCTGTCTCCGATCTCGCTATGATTCGTGCCCTATCAGAGCTTTACGGCTTGCCCGTCACGCGGCACGAAGCAGGCAAGCTGTGGAAAACAATCATCCTCAGTTCTGGCAGCGTCATGCTCACTGAAATTGGCAGCGGATTGGTGTTGGGAATTGGCAAAAGTGCTGCCGCCGCTACTTCAGGAATGGATAGTTCCAGTAGTTTGGCGGTCTATGCCGGAGCCGCGATCGCCCAAGCTAGTCTTGCTGGAGTGGGTGCCTATTCGGTGGGTCGCGCCGTCCAGGTTTATCTAGAACAAGGCTGTAGCTGGGGACCACAAGGAGCCAATATTGTCATCCAGGATATTCTGAAGCAACTCGACACTACCACCATCACTTACCGCATTCGCCAAGAGCTAACCGACCAGCTTGGATTTCCGCCACTCTAAACACTAATCGTATTCTTGGCACTTGCTTTAGCAGATTTGCTCTCTGGTTCAGCCGAATTCAATGCCTGATCCAGAACAATTCGGGCTTGCTCTGCCTGAGTGCGAGCTTCTTTGTAACGCAAATTTGACTGAGCGTATGTCTTCAGCACCTTAAACCCTTCTTTCAGCGTGGCAATTTCTTCCTCGCTGACTGGCTCATCGCTAAACAATACATCCAGTTGAGCGCGAATTTGCAATGCCTCTGTGCGCGAGTCTTGCAGTTTCAGCTTGAGGGTTGCCAGATTGCTCAGAACTTGTACGGCATGAGTTACCGCGTCTTCGTCGGATGCTGTTGGGAGCGTTGTTTCTTTCACTTCAATAAACTGTTGAGGACTAAAGCCTTCAGTCAATTCGGTCGGCAATGTTCCTGCATCCATTAGTTCAATCAACTGATCCATCGCTTTTTCGCGGGCTTTGATAGAATCTTTGCCAGCTACTGTGAAAACGGTTTCTGGACTTTGTGCCAACGTATATTGAACCATAGGTTTTACTGTAATAAGTTCCACATAATATTTTTGTACTATTTTAACGTCTTTTACGGCTTGCTAGAAGTCTCGTAATCACATAGACCATCCACCACCTGTCATACGCACAACTGTTATATCTAGCACAGCTTTTTTGTTGCGCTAAAACTTATTGATAGTAACGCACTAGAATGACAACTACGCCTATCTCATTTCTAAAATGACTGTTGAAGAGCTAACCGCGAACTGCAAGTCAGCGCAAGCGATCGCGACTGCCCACCAAATTGCCATCTCCCGCCATGATCAAGAGATGGCAGAATTTCGAGCCGCTTTAAGACAATCCAGTGACCAGCACAATCGAGAAATGGCACAGTTTCGGGAAACCCAGGAACAAAACAGTGACCGCCATAATCGAGAAATGGCACAGTTTCGGGGAACCCAGGAACAAAACAGTGACCGCCATAATCGAGAAATGGCACAGTTTCGGGAAACCCAGGAACAAAACAGTGACCGCCATAATCGAGAAGTTGAAAATATCCGTAGACTCGCTGAACTGAATCAGGAGCAACTCAATCTTTTGACGGGCGGGTTACTGGAACTGAGAACCCTTGTTGCGGACTATCTTCAAGGGCGATCGCAAATCTAATCCGAAATCTAATCTGATTGGTAGGATGAAGGCACTCTTGAACGCAATCGATCCATGCCTGACGCTGAATCCTCAAGTTCGTCTACTTTGAACCCACTGCTCACTCTCAACTACGACCCCGCCCTAGAACGGTTGGGCGATGACTATTACGATACTGTCGCGGCTGCCGAGTTTCCCACACATATCCTTCGGTTTCGGAACGATGATTTGCTGCGAATTTTAGGACTCGATCCGCAAGCCGTCAGCGACGAAGACTTTATTGAAGCTTTTGGCAAATTTCAAACTCCACCCCGCCCCTTGCTGGCACTGCGATATCACGGCTACCAGTTTGGCAGTTACAATCCCGCCTTGGGTGATGGCAGAGGTTTTTTGTATGGACAGGTGCGAGGTGCAGATGGCGAACTATACGACTTTGGCACCAAAGGATCGGGCACCACGCCCTACTCTCGCGGCGGTGATGGACGATTAACCCTTAAAGGCGGTATGCGAGAAGTGCTTGCCGCCGAGTCACTTCATCGTATGGGGGTGAGAACTTCCCGCTGTTTGAGCCTGATTGAAACCGGAGATCAACTTTGGCGAGGCGATGAGCCATCGCCCACGAGAGCGTCGGTCATGATCCGAATGCAGCGATCGCACATTCGCTTTGGCACCTTCGAGCGGCTGCATCACTACAATCGCAAAGACCTGATTGCCATTTTGCTAGACCATGCGATCGAGCAATACTATCCACACTTAGCGAACAACCCAGATCGCTACTCCCTGTTTTATGCCGAATTGGTGCTGCGCGTCGCCGAACTCGCCGCCCAATGGATGGCTGCGGGGTTTTGTCATGCCGTGCTCAACACTGACAACATGTCCATCACAGGCGAAAGCTTCGACTACGGACCCTTCGCCTTCATTCCCACATTTGACCCTGCCTTTACCGCCGCCTACTTTGATTACTATGGGCGCTACAGCTATGCCAATCAGCCCGAAATCTGCCGCTGGAATTTAGAAATGTTGCAGGCTCCCCTAGGGCGCGTGATTTCTCAGACGGAGTTAGATGCAGGACTTTCTAACTTTGCTGACCACTACCAGCAAACCTATCAACAGCGAATGCTGAATAAACTAGGATTGCCCGGTGACAGTACACCCGACGCGATCGAGCTACTCAAAACAACCCTGCAATTTCTAAAAGATTCTCAGATTAGCTACCCTGGCTTTTTTGCAGGGCTGAGCCAAGACTTTTCCTCAGCTTGGCGAGAAGAGGCAGCAGCAATTTTGGCATCAGTCCAACCAAATGATGCGTTTAACACACTGTTTAGTCAGTGGAAAGTGCAATATTTCAATTGGCTGTTAAGTGTACCCGATGCAGAAATGCCAGTAATTAAAGCCCGACTTCAGCAAAACAATCCTGCCACGGTGCCCATTCGCCCAGAAATTGAAGCCGTGTGGGAAAAAATTACGGAGGAAGATGATTGGAGCCGTTTTTACGATCTGTGCGATCGCATCCGAGCTTGATGGGGGTGAATATGCTTTCAGAATGGCAAGCAATCGGCTATCTCAAACTTCCAGTTCTTGAAACCGATCGCCTAATTCTACGGTTGGCGACCAACGAAGATATTCCCGCCATTCTCAATTTCTATCTGGAAAATCGAGACTTTCTCACTCCCTATGAACCAACTCGCTCCGAAGACTTTTACACCTTCAGCTTTTGGCGAGATCAGGTAGAAAAAGCCCTGATCGAATTCAATTATGATCAGGCAATCAAATTTTGTTTATTCAAAAAAACTGAGCCGACCATCCTGCTTGGCAAAATCAATTTTCATCAGATTCTACGCGGCGTTTGTCATTCCTGCGTTTTAGGCTATAGCTTGGCAGAAACAGAACAGGGCAATGGCTACATGACCGAAGCCCTAAAAACTGCCATTCACTTTATCTTTACCGAAACAAATTTCCATCGCGTTACTGCCAACTACATGCCCCGCAATCAACGCAGCGCCAACGTCCTAAAATGCCTGGAATTTACTGTAGAAGGCTATGCCAGAGACTATTTGCTAATCAACGGGCAGTGGGAAGATCACATCCTCACCAGTTTGACCAACCAAAACTGGAGCCTTTAGGACGTTGAGCCGTAGCAATTGTTGGATAGGTCTACCGATCGCTAGATAGAATAAGTTGCCGCAGCAGAAATTCAATCAGCGATTTTCTAAAGCCTGAGATTATGAATAGATGGTTTCGTTTAAGGTTGAGAGCATGACGCTGCCAGGAGACACGATCGCCGCGATCGCGACTGCGATTGTGCCAGAGCAAGGTAGCGTTGGGATTGTGCGGCTATCGGGCGATCGGGCACTGGCGATCGCTCGTACCTTGTTCCATGCACCCGGTCAACAAACTTGGGTAAGTCATCACATCTTATACGGCTATGTTCGCCATCCTGAAACCCAGCAAGTGGTGGATGAAGCGCTGTTGCTGATTATGCTGGCTCCCCGATCTTATACCCGCGAAGATGTGGTCGAATTTCACTGTCACGGCGGCATCATTGCAGTGCAGCAAGTTTTGCAGTTGGCGATCGCTCAAGGCGCAAGATTGGCGCAACCAGGGGAGTTTACCCTGAAGGCTTTTTTGAACGGACGGCTGGATTTGACTCAGGCAGAAAGCATTTCCGATTTGGTGGGTGCGCGATCGCCCCAAGCTGCCCAATTTGCCCTGTCTGGACTGCAAGGAAAACTTGCCACTCCCATTCGCCAACTTCGCACAACCTGCATCGACATATTGGCAGAAATTGAAGCGCGAGTCGATTTTGAAGAAAACTTGCCGCCGTTAAATGAAGTAGAAATTCAAACTCGACTCCAGCAAGTGCTGAACGACGTGGATCAAATTTTGGCAACTGCCGATCGCGGAGAACTCATCCGCACTGGGCTGAAGGTGGCGATTGTGGGTCGCCCCAATGTGGGCAAATCCAGTTTGCTGAATGCCTGGAGCCGCAGCGATCGCGCCATTGTCACCGATCTTCCCGGCACTACCCGCGATGTGGTGGAATCTAACCTGGTTGTGGGCGGCATTCCCATTCAAGTGCTGGATACCGCAGGCATTCGCGACACCACCGATAAGGTCGAAAAAATTGGCGTAGAGCGATCGCGCATCGTCGCCCAATCTGCCGATTTAGTTTTACTCACGATTGATGCAAAAGACGGCTGGACAGATGCCGATCAGGAAATCTATACCCAAGTTTGCGATCGCCCATTAATCCTGGTCATCAACAAAACCGATTTAATCGATGCTGAGATGAAACATTCTGCACCCCGCACCCCACACCCTACACTCCGTATCGTTTATACGGCTGCCGCTTTAAACCAAGGAATTGATGCCCTAGAAACAGCAATTCTCGCAACCATTCAAACAGGCACCCTGCAAGCTGCTAACCTCGATTTGGCAATTAACCAACGGCAAGCAGCCACGCTTACTCAGGCGAAACAATCACTGCAACAGGTACAGAAAACGATCGCCGATCAACTTCCCCTAGACTTCTGGACTATCGATCTACGCGGCGCAATTTATACGCTGGGGCAAGTCTTGGGTGAAGAAGTCACAGAATCAGTTCTCGACCAAGTGTTTAGTCGCTTTTGCATTGGCAAATAGCAGTGGACTAAGAACTTTAGCGATCTGATTAGCTTGCAGTTTTATTGAGTAATGGCTCTAACCAAGATTGAAACTGGTCACGACGAAAAATCTGAGCTTTCCGGCGATAATCAAACCGAATCAAACTGGGAATACCATGTTTGCGGATACAATCTCGCAGCCATGATGCAACCCCTTGATTATCCGCTGCCATTTCTGCCTGAAATGGGTCATACATTAACACAAGCGTATTGCTGCTTGTTAAAGGCGCATCTTGCTCAATCAAGCTAGCTAAAGGGCTGTGGGCAAATTCTGGACTCCATCGCTCACCCCATTCAAGATTGCGCCGTTCTCGGGGTGGGGCATCTTGTGAGGGTTTTGAAGCGGGTTGTACTGGCTGATTGAACCGTGGACTAGACTGCGATCGCCGACGAACGCGCTTTTGGGTCATAAAACTCCTAGCTTAATAAAATAAGAAGCCACACAATCATCCTCCTGGCACATTCCAGACGCGAGAGGGCGATCGCTGGCTTAATAATGTTGACAATTGGAACCTTTTCGACAAGTAAAGCTTCTAGCTAAATACTAACTATATTTGACACGGCAAGACAAACTATTTGCAAATAATGGTGTGCAAAATCAACATTTACCAAATCAGACGTTTATGATGAATTTCTGATAAGACATTCAGTCCTATCAGAAAATATCTGAAACCCAAATAAAGAAAACTGGATTTCAAAGATACAGATTTCTTGTTTGCGATCGGATACGGTAAATTGACATTCTTCAAGAGCAATTCTAGAACCATGACAGCGTGCGAATACCGGGCAGGGTTAGAAGGCATCCCTGCAACACAATCGAGTATTAGTTTTGTTGATGGACAGCGAGGAATCCTGGAATATCGAGGGATTCCGATTGAAGAGTTAGCCCAAAAAAGTAATTTTGTAGAGACAGCTTATCTATTAATTTGGGGAAAGCTTCCGACTCAAGCAGAGCTTGAAAACTTTGAGCATGAAATTCGTCGCCATCGCCGTTTGAAATATCGCATTCGGGACATGATGAAATGCTTTCCCGAAGGCGGTCATCCCATGGATGCACTGCAAGCGTGTGCAGCGGCGCTGGGCTTGTTCTATTCCCGTCGCGCTCTCGATGATCCTGCATACATTAATGCGGCGGTGATTCGCCTACTGGCAAAAATTCCAACGATGGTGGCAGCCTTTCAACTCATGCGTAAAGGCAATGATCCAGTTCAGCCCCGCGATGATTTAGGCTATTCTGCAAACTTTCTCTACATGCTAAATGAGAAAGAGCCTGATCCATTCGCCGCCCAAATTTTGGATGTCTGCCTGATTCTTCACGCTGAACACACCATCAATGCGTCTACCTTTTCAGCAATGGTAACGGCTTCTACCCTGACTGATCCCTATGCAGTCGTCGCGTCGGCGGTTGGCACCTTGGCGGGTCCTCTCCATGGGGGAGCCAATGAAGAGGTGATCTCGATGCTCGAAGAAATCGGTTCTGTGGAAAATGTTCGCGCTTATGTTGAACAGTGCATGGAGAAAAAGTCTAAAATCATGGGCTTTGGGCACCGGGTTTATAAGGTTAAAGATCCTCGTGCAACTATTCTGCAAGATTTAGCAGAACAGCTTTTTGAGAAATACGGCATGGATCAGTTTTATGCCGTGGCTGTGGAGCTTGAGCGCGTGGTTCACGAAAAAATGGGGCACAAAGGCATCCATGCCAACGTGGATTACTACTCTGGTTTGGTTTATCGCAAACTAGGGATTCCCACTGATTTGTTTACCCCGGTGTTTGCAGTTGCGCGAATTGCGGGGTGGCTAGCCCATTGGAAAGAGCAGCTTAACGAAAATCGGATCTTTCGCCCGACCCAAATTTATACTGGCACTCATGCTGCTCCGTATGTCTCTATGAGTGAGCGGTAGATGGAATGCTGGAGTCAGCGATCGCCCATTGTTCGAGTGATTTTTGGGTAGTCAAGAGAGTCGATGATGGGTCACAGCCCTCTTCCCCTTCCTTTCATCCCTTGCCACACTAAACAAAGTGACGATTTTCAGGAACTCCAACCCCCAAGTGCATCGCCTTGGGGGTTTCCCTATGCGCACACTTCAGCGCTTAGAAACTTAGAACTTCACCTAATGTTCAATTAAAGTCAGCCCTTACCCCCCAGCCCCTGCTTCGCACAACCTACGGTCTACTCCCAAGGCAGGAGAAGGGGAGCAAGAGTTTCTCAAAGTCCCTCTCCCGCTCTGGGAGAGGGATTTAGGGCGAGGGGTGTTGAGAAAGTCGCACATTAGGTAACTTCCTATTCAGCACCTAAGCATTGAATCATTCCTATACTTTTTCCTGCTGATTCCAATCCTGTACGCTTTTACGAGAGTGTATACTAAAAGCGCAAGAGTCCTGGTGAAGACATGGATCAAGGGATTGACTTACAGCAAACATTCATTCAGTCTTTGATGGACTTGGGACTGCCCGCCGGCGCAGCAAAAACCGTTTGGATGCCATTGCCAATGTTGCTCATGATCATTGGGGCAACAGTCGGCGTTTTAGTGTCGGTTTGGTTAGAGCGAAAAATTTCCGCAGCAGTCCAGCAACGAGTAGGTCCAGAGTTTATTGGTCCATTGGGTGTTCTCGCTCCCGTGGCAGATGGACTGAAGCTGATTTTCAAAGAAGATACTGTGCCTGCTAAAGCAGATCCGCTGCTGTTTACGCTAGGTCCGGTCATTGTCGTTATTCCAGTATTTCTTTCTTACCTGATTGTTCCGTTTGGGCAAAACCTGATTGTTACAAACGTCGGCATGGGCGTATTTGTTTGGATTGCACTGTCTAGTGTGGTGCCGATCGGGTTGCTGATGTCGGGCTATGCTTCCAACAACAAATACGCTTTGTTGGGCGGGTTGCGAGCGGCGGCTCAATCTATTAGCTATGAAATTCCGTTGGCTTTGGCGGTTATGGCGATCGTGCTGATGTCTAACTCGCTTAGCACGATTGACATTGTGAACCAGCAATCAGGCTATGGCATTTTAGGATGGAACATTTGGCGACAACCGATTGGCTTCGTGGTTTTTTGGATCGCTGCCCTAGCGGAATGTGAACGGATTCCATTTGATTTGCCAGAAGCGGAAGAAGAGTTAGTTGCTGGATACCAAACTGAGTACTCAGGCATGAAATTTGCTTTGTTCTATCTAGGTTCCTACGTGAACTTGGTGCTCTCTGCCCTAATGGTTGCGGTTCTTTATCTCGGCGGCTGGGAACTCCCCATTCCCACTGCCTTAATCGCGAACTGGCTGGGAGTCAGCGAAACAAATGCTTGGCTAGAAATTGTTGGCGCGTCTCTTGGCATCACAATGACTCTGCTGAAAGCTTACTTTTTGGTGTTTACGGCAATTTTGCTGCGTTGGACGGTGCCCCGTGTTCGGATTGATCAATTACTCAACTTAGGCTGGAAGTTTCTTCTACCCATTTCATTGGTGAATCTACTGATTACTGCGGCGCTCAAAACCGCTTTTCCTGGGGCGTTTGGTGGCTAATCAGTAATGATGGGATTTGAAGGGTTGTTTAAGTAACCTCTCGAAACCCACTGTTCGGAGTTCAATATCCAATACTTGCAACTCACTACTAACAACGACCATGCTGAAATTTTTAAAGCAAGTTGGCGATTACGCGAAAGAAACTGTGCAAGCAGCGAAGTATATTGGTCAGGGTCTAGCCGTCACATTTGACCATATGCAGCGCCGCCCTGTGACGGTTCAATATCCTTATGAAAAGCTGATTCCCTCTGAGCGCTTTCGGGGGCGAATTCACTTTGAGTTTGATAAGTGCATTTCTTGTGAAGTCTGTGTGCGAGTTTGCCCAATTTACCTACCTGTGGTGGATTGGGAATTCAATCCAGCGACCAAGAAAAAGCAACTCAGTCACTACAGTATTGATTTTGGAGTGTGTATTTTTTGCGGCAACTGCGTGGAGTATTGCCCCACCAATTGCCTTTCCATGACTGAAGAGTATGAGTTGGCGGTGTACGATCGCCACGAGTTAAATTATGACAGCGTGGCACTGGGTCGCTTGCCCTATAAAGTGACAGATGATCCGATGGTGACGGCTTTACGAGAGTTCCTCTACTTACCCAAGGGCGTGATGGAGCCTCACAACTTGCCAGCGGATGCTCGTCGCGCAGGTCAGCGCCCAGAAGAGATTCTTGCGCAAGATGTGGCGCAAGATTTAGCGCAAGAAGAAAAGTAGGGAATGGCTAAAAGCGAAATCTGAAGGAGATAAGGGCTGTGAATTTAGCGGAAGGGGTTCAGATTGTATCGTTTGGCTTGCTAGCTGCAATGATGCTTGGGGCAGCTTTAGGCGTAGTTTTGCTGTCTAATGTGGTGTATTCAGCTTTTTTGCTGGCAGGTGCCTTTATTAGTGCCGCAGGATTGTATTTGCTGTTAAATGCCGACTTTGTGGCAATGGCTCAGGTGTTAGTCTACGTTGGCGCGGTGAATGTGTTGATTATTTTCGCCATCATGCTGGTGAATAAACGCGAAGACTTTACACCGATTCCTCAAGCTTGGATTCGCAAAACAGCGACGGCTGTTGTCTGTGCAGGGTTGTTCGCATTGTTAAGTACCATGGTGCTAGCGACACCTTGGGCAATTTCTACGGAAGCGACAGTGCCATCGGGTTCTATTGTGGTCATCGGCAAGCATTTCTTTACAGATTTCTTGCTGCCGTTTGAATTGGCATCCGTGCTGCTATTGATGGCACTGATTGGCGCGATCGTTTTAGCACGTCGCGAATTTTTGCCCGATTTGGAGGAAGCAGATTTGCAGCAGACGATGTTGACTTTACCAGAGCGCCCGCGCGAGTTAACTCCTGCTGGCTCCAATCCTGGAAGTCAGTCTAAATAAGTGAGTAAGAGATCGGGGCAAGAGGCAGTGATAAATTGTCCCAAAGTTATTTTTGATTATTTTTGATTAGTGAGGACTCATGCAACTCCAATATTTTTTAATTGTTGCCGCTGCATTATTTTGCATTGGTATTTATGGGCTGATCAATAGCCGCAATGCAGTCCGGGTTTTGATGTCGGTTGAGCTAATGCTGAACGCGGTCAACCTTAACTTCATGGCATTTTCTGATTTTCTAGATCCTTTAGATGTCAAGGGACAGGTCTTTACGGTATTTGTGATTGCGATCGCGGCGGCTGAGGCAGCAATTGGGTTGGCGATCGTGTTGGCAATCTACCGCAACCGTGACACGGTAGACATGGAGCAGTTCAATCTGTTGAAGTGGTAGCATTTCGTTTTTTTAGGATTGCCTCGTGCAGGGTGGTTCAGTTTTGATCAACAGTTGCTTGTAAACTATCAACTAATCACCTACTGCTCTTAACTTTTAGAAGTGTGCAACTCAAGCAAGTCATTATTGCTCATAAGTCTGGCGACCCAATTAGTAAGCGCTGGGCTGAACAGTGCGCCCGCCAACTAGAAAAGCGCGATTGTCATGTCATGCTAGGTCCAACGGGGGCGAAAGATAATCCGTATCCAGTTTTTTTGGCATCTGCAACTCAGCCGATTGACCTTGCTGTAGTCCTGGGAGGCGATGGAGCCGCTTTGACCGCTGCGCGGCATTTAGCCGCCGATCGCATTCCCATCTTGGCAATCAATGCCGGGGGGCATTTAGGCTTTCTGACTGAGCCGCTGGAAGACTTTATGGATTCTGAGCAAGTGTGGGATCGATTGTTGAGCGATCGCTACGCAGTCCAGCAGCGGATGATGTTGCAGGCATCTGTGTTTGAAGGTGATCGGATTGATATGGAGGCGGTCAGCGATCGCTACCTTGCATTAAACGAAATGTGCGTCAAACCCGCCTCCGCTGACCGGATGATCACCTCCATTTTGGAGATGGAAATTGATGGGGAAGTAGTGGATCAATATCAAGGTGATGGGTTACTTGTTGCCACCCCAACGGGTTCTACCTGCTACACTGTCGCTGCCAATGGACCCATCATTCACCCAGGGCTAAATTCCATTACGATCACCCCAATTTGTCCGCTGAGCCTCTCTAGCCGCCCAATCGTCATTCCTGCTGGATGTGTCGTCAGCATTTGGCCCTTAGCCGACCTAGAACTTTCCAACAAACTTTGGATGGATGGTGTGTTGGCAACTTCTATTTGGCCGGGGCAGCGCGTCGATATTCGGATGGCAGATTGTCTCGCACGGTTTATCGTCCTGAGGGAAAATTACTCCTACTACCAAACGCTGCAAGAAAAGCTGCAATGGGCAGGAGCGAGAATTCGCCATAGCAACAATCACCGCAACTAAAGCAAAGTGTCGAGAGGCATCGTTTAATTCAAAATTTTAATCTGAAATTTACCGATATTATTTACCCAAGTTGCGCTTTAACTGCTCTAGTTCTTCTTCGGCTTCCCAGCGGTTAAATTGCTGGTCTAAGGGATCTTTCCCCCCGCTGCTGTTCATATAGGTGGGGTTTTTGCTCCAGTTTGAGGTGCTTCCGGCTCCAACCTGATTTCCTGTGCGATTGACTTGCGCCTCGGTCACTTTTCTTTGAACTTCTTTGCGGCGCTGCTCAACTTTTTTCTGTAGCTCTTGCGTTTGCTGGAAGCGCTCTTTCAACATTTCCAGTTGTCCCCATTTTTGGTTGCCTTCGCGCAATAGATCAGCTTCCCGCACTTCAGCCGGTTCAGCCAGATCGACCCGACCCTTAGCTTTGGCTTTTTCGATGCGGACATGCCAAAGCTGAATTTCTTGGGCGATCGCCAAAATCTCATCCTGCAAGGCTTTTTCCTTTACCTTCAGGTCGGTCATCAGCTTAAGGGTTTCTTCTTCCTGATCCCGCAGCTTTTCTTCCAGCACCATCAGCTCTAGATGCGGATTATCGCGCAAAAACTCTTCCAGACGCAATTCCAAAAACTGACCGAAATCATCAAATAAACCCATAATCAAAACTCCCAAAGGTGGCTAAAAGGGCAATCAGAAGTTTTGTCCGACAAACACCGATCGCACCTCACCATTGCGCCGAATCATTGCCTGCTCTTTAGACACTTCTACCAGCGACCAGCCCGAAGAGCCAATGCTTTCACCAATCCCATAGCGCTGCGTCACCCCATTAATTTCAAATAAAGCAACCGACCGATCGCCCAACTCTAGCACTCCAGCCAGTCGTCGGGGAGCGCCGGGGGTAATGGGGCTAGTTGCCGTCGTCGCTGGCTTACGGACAGGCGCACCGGATTGCGGCACTGCTGAAGGTGCAGCACCAGCCGGTAGAGGCATGACTGAATTGGGTGGCTTAAAGCTTGAGGGAAACTGATAGACCGGAACATAGACTCGTTCTAGCCCAGTGGCGACTCGGCTGGGTAGCGTGGAGCCAGGAGTAAGGGATTTTGGTACCGTCACGGTCGGCATTCCAGGAACGATGCCTGCCGTCGTTGATCCGCTTGTCGTTGCAGTGGAGATGCCTTGCTGCGATCGACGATCAATTGAATTCAACGCTTGTTGGGCATAGTCTGCAAACTGATTTTGAGTCGAAGATACTGAATTTGCGGCTACTTCTGCGGCAGGCACCGATGACACAACTGGCACACGGCGCGACTCTTGATAGAACAACCACAGCGCCAACGTTACAACGACCGAAACACAGCCAACCGCTAGCAATAGGCGATCGTAGACACCGGGGCGATTTTGGCTCGCTACAGCAGAGTCGCTTGTCGCCATGGTCATTTCAGACACCTTAGCAAGTTGTTCACCGGGTTGATTGGCAGACAGCGACTTGAGCAGCATTGCCAAAGCGGAACTCGCCGAGGGTTCTTCGGCGGGGGCGATCAGGGTGCTAGAAGAAGCCATATCTGAAGACGAAGCGTTTTCAAGCTCAGATATAGGCTGATCAGATACAGGCTCAGATGATAAATCGACAGGCTGCGATCGCGCTGACTGATCGGTACGCCGTGATTCTCCGTGTAAAAGCTGCTCCACATCTTGGAACAGATCATCCATCAGGCGATCGGCATAAGAGTTGGAAGAAAACCCATCCGTCTCTGATTTAGGCTCTGATTTAGGTTCATCAACCCCATCTGGGGAATTTGGCAAAGCTGGATTCGTGCTGGCATCCTGAAACATAGGCTGCTCGTAAAAAATGAATGCTCGACAGCAGTATAGATGAGAAAATCAACTTGGGAGCGATTTTCTGTCAGATTGAAATCAAACAGCAATACTCCAAAAATAGTCTTGATGCGCCCCGCCAAATGACGGTTGCTTAAAAAGCTCAACTCGTAAATGGCATTTTGAATGATTTAATGTAACAAAATTCATGCTAATTGGTTGGGATAACCTCGAATTGTTACAGACCCTAGCTACGACGGGAGCAAGATGAAGGATTTAGACTCTGAACTCAGCATTCGCGAATTAGGAGAGCAGGGCTTGCTCAAGCGGCTGCAAGCATTTTGTCCGGCTGATTTGGTGGGGGATGATGCAGCCGTATTGACGACTCAGCCGGGAAAATCCTTAGTGGTCACAACGGATGTGCTGGTGAATGGAGTTCACTTTAGCGATCGCACCACTAGACCAGAGGATGCGGGGTGGCGAGCAGCGGCGGCAAATTTATCCGATCTGGCAGCAATGGGCGCAACTCCAATCGGCATCACCGTCGGCTTGGGAGTGCCAGGAGATCTGGCGATCGCTTGGGTAGAACGGCTCTACCAAGGCTTAACCGACTGTCTGTCACAGTACAACACCGTGATTGTGGGTGGCGATGTCGTGCGATCGCCCGTGACCACAGTTGCTATTACTGCTTTTGGACAAGCCGATCCAAACCAATTGATTCGTCGAGCCGCCGCCCAACCCGGACAGGCGATCGTCGTGACTGGTATGCATGGAGCGTCCCGCGCAGGCTTAGAACTATTACTCCATCCTGATCAGGGAATCGATTTGACTCCTAGCGATCGCGCCGCCCTAATCCGCGTCCATCAACGCCCCATCCCCCGCCTAGATGTCCTACCCTTTCTCTTCCCGATACCCGACGACACCCGACACCCGACACCTTTTGCTGGCATGGATAGCAGCGATGGACTTGCCGATGCCGTCTTGCAAATTTGCCGCGCCAGTGGCGTAGGTGCCCAAATCGATCGCCATCAAATCCCAATTCCAGCCGCCTTATCTAAGTGGGTCGGTGCCGAGCAAGCCATGAAATGGGCACTGTATGGCGGAGAAGACTTTGAGCTAGTGCTGTGTTTACCCACTGATTTTGCAGCGCAATTGGTTGACCAATTAGACCAGAGTGCGATGATTGGGATAACCACTCTCCAGCCGGAGGTGTGGTTAGTCGATTCGAGTCATACCTATCCTGATGAGCAGTTGAGCTTTGAACAAGGATTTCAACACTTTGATTAACTCGATCGCCGATGAACTGCGATCGCCCCGTCTGCTGCGCCGATTCGGATATCTGCTTGTGCTGCTAATGGGCGCATGGTTTCTACTGGGCATCGGCTGTCAGATTGCGGCTGAGAGCCTATGGTTTAACGAAGTGGGATATTTGAGCGCTTTATGGATACGTTTGGGGACAAAAATAGTTTTGTGGATTGTGGTCACCAGCCTTAGCCTATTTTGGCTGTTAGGCAACCTCTGGCTAGCAAAGCGATGCCAGCATCCGAAGAACTGGAATGCGGATCGGGAAGGGGAACCGATCCTTTCCACTGTTCCAAATCCTCTAGCACAGCGTCAAAGAAGCCGATTGCCGCAAGGGGCGATCGCGTCTTCATCGCTTTCCTTCTGGTGGTTGCTGCTGTTGACAGTCGGATTGAGTAGCGCGATCGCTGTACTGGTGTTTCACTACGCTCAAACGGTGGCGACTTTGTGGCAAACAAACGCAACCCAAGAAACAGGGCTGCCTGTACCCGATCGCTTTCAGCTAGCGTCTATTTGGAACCTAGGTAACACATTATTTGCATCAGAGTCTCCGCTTGCCTATGGCGGTCTTGCGGTTTGGATTGCTTTAGTCATCGCCATGCTGATCGCCCCGCGAGGATTACTCAACAGCATGGCGATCGCCCTGAGTGTAGAGTTTGGATTAGTGCTAGCCGCCAACTGGAACCGAGTTCTCCTGTTTTTCCATACCAGCCCTTTTAACCGAGCAGATCCGCTTTTTGCTAAAGATATTAGCTTCTACATTTTTTCGCTTCCGGTCTGGCAACTTTTGGAGTTTTGGCTCGTGGGCTTAAGTGCCTACAGTCTGCTTGCCGTCAGTTTGGTCTATCTCCTGTCTGGCGGTAGTTTAAGCCAAGGGCAGTTTATCGGAATTTCGTCGCGGCAACAGCGCCATCTTTGTGGTTTAGGAGGCGGTTTGCTGCTGGTTGTGGGTTTGGGCTATTGGCTGAGCCACTATGAGTTGCTGTATTCAACTCAGGGAGTTGTGTTTGGTGCCAGCTACACCGATGTTTGGGTAAATTTGCCAGTCTGCCTAGGTATGTCACTGTTGGCGATCGCGATCGCCCTTCTCCTTTTCGGGTATGCCCTACCCAAAAACCGCCTTTTCACTCCACCACCTTCTTCCCTTTTCCCTCTTCCCTTTTCCCTCTTCCCTCTTCCTCTACTGCTACTCATCGGCTATTTTCTGCTGGTGCCGCTGACGATGTTGCTGCCAATGCTCGTGCAAAAAATTATCGTGCAGCCCAACGAGCTTGCCCGTGAACAGCCCTACATTAGCCGCAATATTTCCTTAACGCGATCGGCGTTTGGGCTGGAAAATATTCAGGTGGAGACGTTTAACCCGTCCGGCAAACTGACCTACGCCGATATTGAAAAAAACGAGCCAACTATTCGGAATATTCGCCTGTGGGATACTCGTCCGCTGCTGGCAACAAACCGCCAACTCCAGCAAATTCGCCCTTACTATCGCTTTGCAGATGCTGATATCGATCGCTACACCCTGGCTAGACAACCCAACGAACCTGCCGCCAAACAGCAGGTACTCATTGCCGCACGAGAACTAGATTACACCGCCGTGCCCAGTGAAGCGCAAACCTGGGTGAACGAACATTTGGTCTACACCCACGGCTATGGCTTTACCATGAGTCCGGTGAACGAGGTCGCGCCGGGTGGGTTGCCCGACTATTTTGTCAAAGATATTGGCATCAATGCCCAGTCATCCACAGGAGCGCTCAACACGGCTAATGCTGCCATTCGGGACAATATCCCCATCGGTCAGCCGCGCATTTATTATGGCGAGATTGCCAATACCTACGTCATGACAGGCGGAACGCTGCAAGAACTGGACTATCCCAGCGGCAGTGAGAATGTTTACAACACCTATGGCGGCGAGGGTGGTGTGGCGATCGCGCCCTTTTGGAAGCGCCTGCTGTTTGCTCGATATCTGCGCGATTGGCAGATGATATTCACCCAATATTTCACGCCTGAAACCAAGCTGCTGTTTCGCCGTAATATTCTGGATCGAGTCCGGGCGATCGCGCCTTTTTTGCACTATGACCGCGATCCTTACATTGTCACCGCCGATATTGGCTGCCAAGGCTTAAACCTCAACTGTCAAAATCAATCCCCGACTGACCCAACCGATCCAGCCGCCACTCCTAATTATTTATATTGGATGCTGGATGCCTATACCACGAGTGATCACTATCCCTATTCCCAACCTAGTCAACCGCTTGCCCAAGCAGCTAACACTGCAAACACTGCCAAACAGCCGCCGCTAAACTACATTCGGAACGCGGTCAAAGTGGTGATTGATGCCTACAACGGCTCCGTCAACTTTTATATTGCTGATCCGTCCGATCCGATGATTCAAAGTTGGGCGGCGATTTTTCCCAGCTTATTTAAGCCGCTTAGCGCCATGCCTGCGGCACTTCAAAGCCATCTTCGCTATCCGGCTGATTTGTTTAATGTGCAGTCTGAACGGCTGATGACTTATCACATGACTGATCCGAAGGTGTTGTATAACCAGGAAGATCAGTGGCAAATTCCTGATGAAATTTATCGAAATGAAACTCAGCCGGTTGATCCATACTTTTTGATTACCAATTTGCCAACCACTGAAAAGTCAGAAGAGTTTATTTTATTGTTGCCCTATAAGCCTCGCCAGCGCACGAACCTGACAGCATGGCTAGCGGCGCGATCGGATGGAGCCAACTATGGCAAGCAATTGCTCTATGTTTTTCCTAAGGGAGAATTGATCTATGGGATTGAGCAAATCGAGGCGCGGATTAATCAAGATCCAGTGATTTCGCAAAAAATCACGCTCTGGAATCGTGAAGGCTCACGAGCATTGCAGGGCAATTTATTGGTGGTGCCGATTGAGCAGTCGTTGCTTTACGTGGAGCCGCTCTACTTGGAAGCTGAGAAAAACAGCCTACCGACTTTGGTGAGCGTGATTGTGGCTTATGGAAACCGGATTGCGATCGCAGATAGTTTTGCGGAAGCTCTGAGGGCAATTTTCCAGCCGCAACAATCTGTAACTCCGGCGATCGTCCGTCCTGTTGAATAAAGCAATATCTGCCAAAAGATACTTGTCAATTAATTGCATAGTTTCATATTTATCTCGTTTTTTTAGGAACTTTGGGTTAAATAAAAAGGTAAGTTTTTGCAATTAACCGATTGATTCTCTAACGGCATTTGTTTGCTGCGTTTTTCGCATTAGATGTCTATTAAATGTCTAATGGAGGGTAGGCAAAGGATGCATATTTATGTTTCAACTAGATGAAGGAATTGATTAAACCAAACTTACTAAACCAACATGAGAATGGAAACTGAGAAAAAGCAAGCGTCATCTGACGCATCTAATAACAGCGAAATCGAGTTGGATTTTGAGCAGTGGGTCAAACAAGTTCGCCCTTTGTTGCTGGCTTCGGTTCAAAAGCGTGGGTCGAGATGACTTTGAGATATTTGCCCTTAGAGTTTGCTCTTAGAATTGGCAACTATGCGTCAATGATGGCGCTGCGATCGAGCAATAGCAGATCGCGCAACTGATCCGTGTTTAGATCGGTCAGCCAGCTTTCGCCAGCCCCAACGACTTGTTCCGCCAAAGCTTTTTTGCTTTCGATGATGGCGTGAATCTTTTCTTCCAAAGTGCCGCTGCAAACGAATTTGTGGACTTGCACTTTGCGAGTTTGCCCAATGCGGAAGACGCGATCGGTCGCTTGATTTTCCACGGCGGGGTTCCACCAGCGATCGAAGTGAAACACATGATTGGCGCGGGTCAGGTTTAAGCCGACTCCGCCTGCTTTCAGAGACAAAATGAAAATCCGGGGCGCTTGGGGATCAAGCTGGAAGCGATCGACCATTTCTTCGCGCTGCTTTTTGGAAGTGCTGCCATAGAGAAACAGGGTTTCTTTGCCAAGCTGCTTTTCTAGATGGGCTTTGAGCAGTTTTCCCCATTCGGCAAATTGGGTGAAGATCAGGGCGCGATCGCCTTCTGCAACCACTTCTTCTAGCATTTCTTCTAGGCGTAGCAATTTGCCAGAGCGAGATTGAAAGGAAGCAAGATCAGGGTTTTGAATTTTGGCTTGCTCCTCGATTGCTTCGCTTTCCTGAGCAGTGGCTCCTTTCAAAAACAGATCGGGGTGATTGCAAATTTGCTTTAGCTTGGTAATTAGCGCCAGAATAATTCCCTTGCGCTGAATGCCTTCAGCCGCTTCGATATCTTCCAGGGATTTATCGACCCAATGCTGATACAGCGAGGCTTGCTCAGACGATAAGCCACAAAATACGGTCATTTCTTGCTTGTCGGGCAAATCTTGAATGATCGTGCGATCGCTTTTCAGTCGCCGCAGGATGAATGGTTGCACCAGCGATCGCAGAGTTTGCAGCGATGCGGTATCGCCAAAGCGTTCGATCGGTGCCGCAAACCTGCGCTGAAAGAAATTTTTGGGTCCCAGATAGCCCGGATTAAGGAAATCTAGAATTGACCATAGTTCAGACAGGCGATTTTCTACTGGAGTGCCCGTCATGGCAATGCGGAACTGGGCTGATAGCTGCCGGACGGCTTGCGATTGTTTTGCGTCTGGATTCTTGATATTTTGGGCTTCATCCAGCACCACACAACGCCAAGAAACGGTTTGCAAGTCCTTAATATCTCGATAGACCAGCGCATAGCTAGAAAGTACCAGATCAATTCCTTGAACCGCTCTGGCAAAATCTTTTCCCTTGGGGCGACCCTCGCCATGATGCAGCATCACTTTCAAACTGGGTGCAAACTTCTGGACTTCCCGTTCCCAGTTGCCAAGGACTGACGTGGGGCAAATCAGCAGGGTCGGCGCGTCTAATGAGTCTTGTTCCTGCAAGTGCAGCAAAAAGGCGATCAGTTGAATGGTTTTACCCAAGCCCATATCGTCTGCAAGGCAAGCTCCCAAACTCCACTGCTCCAGAAATGCCAGCCAACCCACGCCACGCGACTGATAGGGACGTAGCTCACCCTGAAAACTTTTGGGTGTTTCAATGTCGGCGATCGCCTGATTGCCGCTGAGCGTGTTGATCAAGTCGTCTAGGGCACCCGATGCTTCAAAGCTGACTACGGGCAGCTTTTCAATCATCTGGGTGTCACCAGTGCTAATGCGAAGGGCATCTTCCAGGGAAAGGGCAGGTTGATCTTTACGGCTGGCAAAAAAGGTTTGGGCGGCGCGAATATCTTGCGATCGCAGTTCTACCCATTCACCATTGATTTCGACCAGCGGCATATTCAGGGCAACGAGGCGATCGAACTCTTCCTTTGAAATACTTTGTCCGCCAATCGTTAGTTCCCAGCGAAAGTTGAGCAAACTTTGCAGCCCCAAACGTTGCCCCTGTCTCAGTTTGCCCGTTTCTGCCTGAATTTTTAGCCCCAGTCGATTTGCCCAACCGCCCTGACTGGCAAGACTGGGCGGCACCACCACTCCCAATCCACTGTCTTGCAGTCTCCAAGCGGTGCTTTTGAGGAACTCATACGCCTGCATCGGACTTAGCGCGCAAAATTGAGGGCGCGGTTCCTGCAAACTCGGCTCAATTGGCGCATACAGACGAGAAGCTAACCCCAAACCCATTAAGAAAATTTCTTGCGGCTGGGCGATCGCTCTTCCTTGCACATTCAACCGCTCCACCGGATTATTCCAAATCGTGGGCGCATCTACAATAAAGTTAGGCGTGTCTGCCGCCTGCAAGCCATACTCCAATTGCCAGTTGCTTTGCCCATAGCTAGGAGGATAGAGCGATAGGCAGATGCGAAAATTGTCTGAGCGGCGACGTTGCAGCGGAGTTGTCCAGGTTTGCAGCGAAGTTTCCAGCGCTTCGATCGCAGTTGTGTGAAGTTGCGCCGTAGGGCTGCTGAGAGCCGTTAACCAATCCTGTAGCACTGGGGCGATCGCTCCCGTTGGCTTTGCCTCTTTTTGAGCAGATACTTCTTTTTCAGGCACCGTCAGCCCAGATGCCGCTTGCCGAATCTGAGCATTCAACGTGGATTGTAAGAAGTCGAGCAGCAAGACTTGAGGATCGGCGGGAAGAGGCAGGGACAAAGGAGTGGATGGGTGAATGGATGGATGGGTGGGAGTCTGTTCATCCTTCTTTCTTCTTTCTTCTTTCTTCTCTCTTCTCTCTTCTCTTTTATAACTCCGACAACCATCGGGTATGCGATCGCAAAATTCCACCCATCGCGCCTGATCGATGGCGCTATCCAACAATGGCTCCCAGTGGGCGAAAACTGTAAAATTGTCTTGCCCTTCGTTGTGTTTCTCCAAGCCGGGTAAAAATTTGGTTCGGGCTAACAAATCCAGGCTCCAACGGGCGACATGGCTCCAAAAACGCAAATCTCCACTGACGAAAGCTTCTTCGACGGGCTGATAGCCTAAGGGCAACGAGTTGAGGAATAAAAGCGCTTCAGTTGCCGAGAAACACAATCCTTCAACCTTCCAAGGGTGCAGAATTAAGGGGCGATCGCCTGCGGAAACGGCTGACAGTTCTGGTAACAATACGGCACTGCTAGGCACTGCCAAATCGCCTTCTAGAACTGAAGTCGGTAAGCCGATAGTTTGAGTTTGCCAAGTTGTGTGCGAATTACTGGGAGCGATCGCCTCGATGGTCGTTTGAGGGGTGGCTTGAAGCGATTTAGCAGTTTTGCGGGTTCGTTTGGGAGTAGATGACTCCAACGATGCCGTCACACCCTCTAATTCTGGAAGATAAATGCCATGACTTTTTTGTAAGCTGTTGAGAAAATCCAGCAATTCTAGCCGCGTCATTCCGTAAGGATTCGGTTGAACAGCCGCAAGTTCAGCCGTTTCTTGAGCTTCTATTGGCAGCACTGGATGCGGAGTGACCTTTCGCCAAATTTCTCCCCAAATGATCAAGCAGCTTGCCTGTTCTGGCACAGAATTAGCTGGAGTCGGAGCGGGTTGTTGCGGCAGTAGCCAGCTACCGTGTAGGGTTGCCATTCTCGTTTAAAGCCTTCAAAGGTCGCTAATTTCAGAAGTTCATCGCTTAAGGGCTATTTTATGCGCTGACCTAAAGCAATTGCCGGATAAATCTTACCCGACGACGATGAACCCATCTGAATAACTGTCATTGTACAAGCTGCAAACTCAGACCTGAGAGATTGCGATCGCCCAAAAAATTCTCTCCTTGTACATCAATGCTACGATTGCGACAGAGAATAAAAGATGGAAAAGGATACCACGTTACATGGAAGAAATTGAAAAGTCAATATCCTTTGATGGTAGGGATATTCGGCTGAAGATCGGTCTGCTCGCGCCACAAGCAGGCGGTGCAGTCTTAGTGCAGTCGGAAGATACCGCAGTATTAGTTGCCGCCACTCGCGCATCGGGACGAGAAGGAATTGATTTCCTGCCCCTATTAGTGGATTACGAAGAACGGTTGTATGCAGCCGGACGCATTCCCGGAGGCTTTCTGCGCCGTGAAGGTCGCCCTCCCGAAAAAGCAACCCTGATCAGCCGCTTGATTGACCGCCCCTTGCGCCCCTTATTTCCGGGCTGGATGCGGGATGATATTCAAGTGGTTGCCACGACGCTATCGCTGGATGAACTGGTTCCGCCCGATGTGCTGGCGGTTACGGGTGCTTCGCTGGCGGTACTGCTGGCGCAAATTCCCTTTAATGGTCCGATGGCAGCGGTGCGGGTTGGTTTGGTCGGCGATGACTTTATCATCAACCCCACCTACAAGGAAATTGAGAGCGGTGATCTAGACCTGATTGTTGCCGGATCTCCCGAAGGCATCATCATGGTGGAAGCAGGCGCAAATCAGTTGCCCGAACAAGACATGATCGAGGCGATCGATTTTGGCTATGAAGCGGTGCGCGATTTGATTCAGGCACAGCGCGATATCCTCAGCGAGTTGGGCATTGCGATCATCACGGCAGAAGCGCCCGAAGTGGATAAAACTTTAGAAGATTTCATCCGCGATCGCGTGACCGTTCCAGTCAAAGAAGTGATCGGACGGTTTGAAAAAGATAAAAAAATCCGAGAGGCGGCTTTAGATGAGGTGAAGGCATCCTTGAGTGCCGCGATCGCCGAACTGCCCGCAGAAGACCCGGTGAAGCTAGCCGCCGCCGCCAACTCAAAAGCATTGGGGAACGTATTCAAAGACGTGACCAAAGTTTTGATGCGCCGCCAAATCGTAGAAGATGGTGTGCGGATTGATGGTCGCAAACTAGATGAAGTCCGTCCAATTTCGTGTCGGGTTGGCGTGTTGCCCTCCCGTGTTCATGGCAGCGCCCTATTTAACCGGGGGCTAACTCAAGTGATGTCTGTGGTGACTTTGGGCACCCCCGGCGATGCTCAAGAAATGGATGATCTGCATCCTGATGAGAAAAAGCGCTACCTGCACCACTACAATATGCCGCCTTATTCCGTGGGTGAAACTAAACCTATGCGATCGCCCGGTCGGCGTGAAGTAGGGCACGGTGCCTTGGCAGAACGCGCTTTGATTCCTATCTTGCCCAAGAAAGAAGATTTCCCTTACGTCCTGCGGGTCGTGTCTGAAGTGTTGTCTTCTAATGGCTCTACTTCTATGGGTTCGGTGTGCGGTTCCACTCTGGCGCTCATGGATGCAGGTGTTCCGATCCTCAAACCCGTTAGCGGTGCTGCTATGGGCTTGATCAAAGAAGGTGATGAAGTCCGCATCCTCACCGATATTCAAGGCATTGAGGATTTCTTAGGCGACATGGATTTCAAAGTGGCTGGCACCGATACCGGCATCACCGCTTTGCAGCTTGACATGAAAATTAACGGCTTGCCGATGGATATCATTGCTCAAGCGATCAATCAGTCAAAACCGGCTCGGTTGCACATTCTCGACAAGATGATGCAAACCATCAACACGCCTCGTACCGAGATGTCGCCCTTTGCGCCACGTCTGCTCACTATTAAGATCGATCCTGAATTTATCGGCATGATTATTGGTCCGGGTGGCAAAACCATCAAGGGCATTACCGAAGAAACCGGTGCCAAAATTGACATCGAAGATAGCGGCATTGTGACGATTTCGGCGATCGATGGTGAAAAGGCAAAGCGCGCCCGTGCCATTATCCAAGGCATGACTCGCAAGCTCAATGCTGGCGATGTTTATGCGGGGAAAGTGACGCGGATTATCCCCATTGGGGCGTTTGTGGAGTTTCTTCCAGGCAAGGAAGGCATGGTTCACATTTCACAACTCGCCGACTACCGAGTTGGCAAAGTTGAAGATGAAGTGAATCTAGGAGATGAGGTGATTGTTAAGGTGAGAGAAATTGATAGCCGTGGGCGAATCAACCTGACTCGCTTGGGCATTCACCCAGATGAGGCGACCGCGGCTCGTGAAGCGGCGACTCAAGCTTAGGAGAATGGATGAAAAGGGGCGATCGCTTGAATAGAGCGATCGCCTACTTTTTCAAATATCGTTCATGAATCACAACTTCGATCAAGCAGTTTACGCATAATCTCAACGAGGATTTTTTCATAAAAGTCCTCGTTTTTTATTGGCAGGACTTACGCAAATCAACCGAAATTTGCCCCCCAACCCCCAATTCTGGGGGTGCTAGAGATCAAAGTCCCCCAGAATTGGGGGATTTAGGGGGCGAGTGCGTAAGTCCTAATTGGAAAGAGATTTTCTCTATCCAAAGCGAGTTGTCGTTAAAGTGAAAAATCCTTCAAAATATATAATGTTAAGATTAATAACAATTTCCGTTCAAGCTAACCTTTAACCTTTCTGATCCACTGTTCGATGTGAGGAAACATCCCGTGACTTCTGTTTTACAACTCTCTCAAACGATCGCAGATGATTTAATTGCTGATTTCTTTCGCGAATCCGAAGGCAGTTGGCGCTCCGAGCGACGGTACTATACGCTTCCCGATGGCGAAACCAAAGAAGTCGTTAGCATTATTCAAATTCGCTTTTTGCCCCAAGGTTCTCCAGAATTAATTCATCTGGCAGGGTTGCATGAACTGACGAACGAAACGGCGTTAACCTGCGGAGCGGAGGTCACTTGGGATAGCCAAGAATCGGTGACCGGAAAGCAGCAATCCAACGGTTCTACGCTGTTTGGGGCATTGGGCACGAGCTTGTTACGCGATCGCGGCTTTGCAACGACCAAACCCGTCACGGCTGAATATCACTTCACCAACCCACAAACTCTTTGCCTCAAAACGGAATATAAAGGCTCGTCGTTTGAAGAAGAGTTGAAACTGATTGGGCAACTGTATCGCACTCGTCAAACTATTATTTCTCGTGCGGGTGAACAACAAATGATTGGTCAGTATTTGGAAAAACGTCTGTAGAAAAGAAGGTGTAGCATCTGGTTAAAGCTTGAAATTCCGTCGAAGGTAGCTATCCAGATGCGATGCTCCTACTAATATTGGCTGGCGGATTTCCGGTGGTTGACGGCTGTAACTCCGGTTGATTCCAATATCTTGCCGTAATCAACCAGCGCATAGAGCAGCCAATGATCGCCGCAATCCATCCGATTCTGCACGGTGCATTCCAGGTAAGACAAAGCCTCGGTTAAAACCAGGCATCCGTTGGCAGCAGGTTCCGTCGCCAAATTGACAAAAGGATTTTCGCCCGGTGTTGCAGGTTTTATAAAGAAGCGGCGCAGATTTCTACCTTCTTTCAAAATATTTAGGACAAAGTGTTCGCCAGGATGGGCGAGGCAGTCTAACTCACGATCTTTGGCGATCGCCACGGTAATTGCAGGTGGGCTAAACCCGGCTTGCGACACCCATGAGGTCAGAAATCCTACGGGAATCCCACTTGATTGCGCCGTGACCACACACAAAGAACCGGTAACGCGCCCCACTGCCTGCCCCGTGCGATCGCTCATCACATCTGCGCTGGCTTGTCGGGGTGCCCGAATTTTGCGGGCGCGGTTGAGGATACGGGCAAATTCTGCCCCAGCCTTTTCGCACTGCTCTAGAGTGTCTTCTGTAGGCGCAAACTTAACCCGAATCGTTTCAAACCCCAACGGATAGCCTGCATCCTGGAGCTTGCTTTCAATCAGATCAACTGCTTCCCCACTCCAGCCGTAGGAGCCAAATACGCCCGCAACTTTTGTTTGGGTGGCAGTGGATAGCACAATTCCCAAGGCTGTCTGGATTTGGGTGGGCGGATGACCTGCCAACGTTGGAGAGCCAATGATAAAGCCATCACAGTCTTTGACGGCGGCTGTAATCTCGGCTGGATCGGCAAATTCACAGTTGATCGTTTGCACGGCAACCCCAGACTGGTTCACACCTTTGGCGATCGCGGTTGCTAGAGTTGCCGTATTGCCATAAGCCGAGGTATACAGCAGCGCCACATTTAAATCTTTCGTCTGCTGCTGTTGGCACCAGCGACGATAATCCAACGTGAGAACGCTGAGGCTGTGGCGCACAATAGATCCATGCCCCGGAGCAAACAGCTTGGCGGGAATCGTCGTCAGCTTCTCTAAAATTGCCTCAACTTGAGGTGCTTGGGCGGCATGGAGACAGTCAAAATAGTAGCGGCGATCGCCATCTAAAGTCTTCCAGTGTTCATCAAACACCGCATCATCACACACATGAGCGCCAAATAATTTGTCGGTATACAGCACACGAGTCGTGGGATCATAAGTGCAAAGTGCATCTGGGTGACGAGGTGTGGGCACAAAGCGAAACTGAAGTTCGTGCCCATTCCCTAAATCCAGCACCTCTTCATCCCGCACAATATGCACCTTCAGCGTTTGACTGCCAAACTCAATTCCTAAATCTTGGGCTTCATTATCGCGCGGCGAAGCAAGGGCGGGCTGATTGACGAACACCGATCGCAGGGTATTTGCACCCGGTTTAGAACAAACCACCGTGGCGTAGGGAGCCAGTTCTAACAAACGTTTGAGTGTGGTTAGCCGATTAGGATTGACATGGCTCAAAATAATGTAGTTCAGCCGTTGATAGTAGAGATGATGCCCTAACTCCTCCAAAAAAAGATCGGTAAAAGACTCGCCGGGTGGGTCAAGCAGCGCGATTTGTTCAGCTTGAATCAAATAGGAGTTTGCCGTAGTGCCTTTTTGGCGAGCATATTCAGTTTCAAATTTGAGCCGTTCCCAGGTGCGCGATCGCAGCACAGTGGTGCCAGCACCCATCTCAGCAACTTGAACATCACGCGGTTTGAAATCAGCCATAGGTAAGGAATAGCAGCAAAGGGATGCATATCAAAAAAAAGGAAGTGACGAGGATAGCAAACAATCTACAGATCAAAAGCTAGCCATCTAAACTAGAAAGCTCACCCGTTTCTTTCATCATAAAAGCAATGTCGGGTTGCTCAGTATGACTTTCCCCTGCACCTACCTCTCGCGAAAGACTTCTTCTTCTGGACAATCGTTTTTCTGGATCAACGCCTTCAAAAGTGGGCGGCAGCCATACCCGAATGATGAGCAACATTCCAAGCACCAGCAAAAATGCACAGGCAGAGAGAACTTGATTCCAGGGAACTTCCAACACGCCTCGCACAATAACTTCCCGCAAGACAGACACGATCGCCACTTCCACCGCAACCCCAATCGATACCCGTTGTTCTTGCAAATAAATGATCAGCAAGCGAAATAATTCCACCAAAATCAGCAGAAATAAAATATCAGCGGTGACTGCTTGAAAATCTAAGGGTGGCAGGAGCGACAAAAACATACTGCGGAGTTGCAGCACCATGACGCAAAACAAACCGATGCAGAGAGAAATAATAATTAGATCCTGAATGATTTCTAGGGCGTGTACAACACGATTAATCCAGGTAGGTTGTGCAGATGTCTGCGGGCTTGCGAGTGGTTGCATAAGCAGATTCTGAGTCCATTACGGTCATAGAATCAGAATACTCTCAAATAACTTATATGTAAGCAGCTTTTCCATTGGAAAAACCTATAGATTTGATTGATAAGCTCGACGCTGAACCCCACAGAAACTCAGCCTTACGTCGCGATCGCTCCCAGAGAGCCTCTAAGGGCACGTCATCACTAAAACGCTTTGCAGAAAGAATAAGTCATCGCCCCTCCCGGTTAAGCACTTGCTCCGCAATCAGCCGCAATGCTTCAAATCGGGATTGCAGCACCACTTTCCCTGTATAAACTGTTGCTTCATAGAAACCCGCCTCCAAGCTAAAAATGGTGATATCACACCTGCTGGGGTTAATTACCCAATATTCAACGACCCCTCTTGCCGCATACTCAGAGCGTTTGTAGCGATAATCTCGCTCCTCGTTAATTTTGCCAGGTGAAGCCACTTCAATAATCAGTTCGGGCGGTGGCATCTCGCGGGTAACGGTGCCGCGCCCATCTCCCAAAATCACCGTTAATTCTTCAGACAATACCATCAAATCCGGCAAGCGAGTTTTTGCTAGGGAGCCACTGACCTCAATCTCGGTGTCTTTATAGCACAAGCGATCTTCTGACAAAACTTCTAGTAGCTTTGCCAGCAGAAACAAAGCAATTTTTGAGTTGATTCGGTCTTCTGGCGGCATTTCAACCAGTTCTCCATCCACTAGCTCATGGCGACTATCTGTACCATCGTTGTAAGCAAGGTACTCCTCAAAGGTCATCTTTTGAGTAATGCTAGGCATAAACTAAGCCTGAAATCTTCCCATTCCGAGTCTATCAGAGGTTGGAGGTTGAGGTCTGTTTCTTGCGTTCCTGTAAAATTTAGGGTGGGTGCAGGCGCAACAGAGATAAGCTTGCAGTCAGCCTGATTTTTCGGTAGCCGCGATCGCCGCTTTCAATCTAAGACTCTGGCGCAGCACTTGCGTTTTGGTTCGGTATCATGAAGGGCAGATTGACTGTTTCTGGTGCAATGAACGAAACCATCCTCCCCATTTTTCAGAAAGCCTATTACGGGTTACCCCTTGATCTTGAATGCCCTATCTGTCATTCACACCATCTAAATTGGGTATGACTTCTTGCCATTCATTTCTCAATTCAGCAAGGTTCAATAAAAAAGCCAATAAAAAAGCCAATAAAAAAGGGAGAGGCGCTAAGCGTCTCTCCCTATCATCAGGGTGCATCTACTAAACATAGTATGCCACCTCAAGGGTGGGGGGTGTCACCCCCTATTGATGTTGTTTTTGTAAAGAAATCTCTCTTTCGTCCTTTGCATTCATGACATTTAGGCGCTTTATAGAATATGTCGAGGGCTGTAAGGTTCAGTAGGAGTGGCTTCTAGCTTAGCCGTTTAGTTTTTTGCTGACCAATTGGTTAGTCAGCTTAGGATCGGCGCGACCGCCAGTTTTTTTCATCACCTGACCGACAAAAAAGCCTAATAGCTTAGTTTTCCCTCCTCGATACTGTTCCAACTCTTTTGGATTTTCGATCAACACTTCGTTGATCGCGGTTTCCAGTGCGCCCGTGTCCGAAATTTGCCCTAACCCATCCCGTTCTACGATCGCTGTTGCAGAACCGCCTTGAGTCAGCAGTTCTTGCAAGATATTTTTGGCAGCCGCATTGCTGATGGTGCGGTCTTCAATTAGCCCAATCAATTCTGCCAAACTGTCTGGCTTCAGGGGCAAATCACCCATGCTGAGATCGGTATTATTGTTTAGATAGGCACTCAGGTCACCCATAATCCAGTTTGCCGCCAGTTTTGCGGAAGCCCCTGCCGCGATCGCTGATTCAAAGTATTCCATGGTGGCGCGGTCATTGGTCAACACGCGGGCATCATAAACCGATAAGCCCAAGTCGGTGGTATATCGCTGGCGTTTTTGGGCAGGCAATTCAGGCAGTTGCGATCGCCAGTCGGCTAATTGGGCGGCAGAGACTTCAATCGGTCCCAAATCAGGTTCTGGGAAATAGCGATAGTCGCTAGCCCCTTCCTTTTTCCGCATACTAATCGTGCGCTGAGATCCTTCTTCCCACAGGCGCGTCTCTTGCACCAGCTTTTCGCCTGCTTCAACCGCTGCAATCTGCCGCTCAATTTCATATTCGATCGCCCGCTGAATCGCACTGAAAGAGTTCATGTTTTTGATCTCTACCTTCGTGCCAAACTCTTTTTGCCCCACTGGACGCACCGAAATATTCACATCACAGCGGAGCGAACCTTCTTGCATATTGCCATCGCCAACGCCCAAAT
>ENA-ORBV01002644-ORBV01002644.1-microbial-mat-metagenome-genome-assembly--contig:-NODE-2644-length-37434-cov-6.483283_pt1 | contig 37434 bp, 38 predicted proteins | sample MGYA00237777_ERZ505514 | MGnify/ENA primary metagenome ERZ505514 (study PRJEB26160, sample SAMN06269048) | microbial mat metagenome | isolation source: Oligotrophic lake microbial mat | place... | reverse complement strand
CTATGAGGCAGAAGTTCTAGAAGCGTATGAGTCAGGCAAGTTGAAGCCCATTGCGACAAAGGCTGAGCTTGCACGCATGCGTGCCGCCGCGCGGGCAACCGCCATCAAGGACCGTCGGGTCAACATAAGACTGTCGTCCGGCGATTTGCACGACATTCAGGCAAAGGCTTTGGAAGAAGGTATGCCATACCAGACGCTGATTGCAAGCGTGCTCCACAAATACGTGGCCGGCCGGTTTGCAGAGCGGGCGCAAGGGGAGTGAGTCGGTTGATCGGCATCGACAACAAACATTGAACGCGGGCAATGCCCACCCTACGAAGGGACTGAGTAGCCACTCATAGGGGCCTCAACCCTCGGCGCTCACGAAATCTGACCCCCCTGTGCTCACCGGAATCTGACCCACCAAGTGCGCAGTTGTTGGCGTCTTGGTGAGGGCGAATGATGGGTGGGTGACGCTGGCGCAGGCGCAGGCCGATGGTGCTCGGCGTGCAGGATGGTGGCCTTTTCCCAAAACGTGCGCGCGACATCCAGCGCCACCACGGGCGAAGTCAAGTCGGTGAATGCGCCTTCCGGCAGAACCCGCGCCAACAGCGTGCGCGCCGTGGCCTGCACACTGGGCTGCTGGTTGGTGAGCGAGCCGAACTCCAGCTTCACGCGCTTGGCAATATACGTGCTGGTTTGGCGCATCACGCTGGGGTAGGTAAACCACAGGTGGGGGCTGCCTGCAATGCTGTCTATTTCGTAGTCAAGCCAGCTTGTTCCACCGGGGCTTGCGCCCAATTGAATAGATATTTCAGCTTCCAGCGCCCGCTGCAAGCGTTGCACATAGACATCACTGGCTTGGGCCAGCGCGTCCATGCGCTGGCGGCGCTGGCTGGCGGAAGGGGCGTCGTTGAAATAGCCTTCTTCAAAGCCCAGCGCGGTGTGCAGGATGGCCAGATCGCATGGCATTGTTCGAGCATGCTGTGCAAGAGGAATTGGGTTAAAGTAGTTTTCAACACTACATTTAAGGGTTTTTCATGAAAACTATTTCAGCTGCCGACGCCAATCGGCATTTCTCCGGGCTGCTGCGTGATGTCGCCACAGGCCAAGTCGTCACTGTCCTGTCGCGTGGCAAACCAGTCGCCGTCATTGGCCCCGTTACGCGTGAGAGTGGTCATCGCAGAATAGCCCGGCAAAGTTTGCTGGAGCGCTTGCGCCAAAACGAAGCCTATGGCACTCGCAACTGGACGCGCGATGAGATGTATGAAGTCAAGGAAAGCTGACACATGCGCGTGGCCCTTGATACCAATATCCTCGCCTATGCTGAAGGGCTGGGTGATGACGCGCGCTGCAGCGCGGCGTTGCAGCTGGTCGAGCAACTCCCGGTTGCGTCCGTCGTGCTGCCCGCGCAAACACTCGGGGAGTTGACCCGGGTGCTGACCGGCAAAGCACGGCGCACGCCCACTGCTGCTCGGCAGGCTGTGCTCGGATGGGCCGACAGTTTTGAAGTGGCAGATTCAAGCTGGTCGGCGTTTCAAGCGGCGCTTGATCTCGTGGTGGATCACCAGTTGCCGATGTGGGATGCACTCATCCTGGCGGTCGCTGCCGAGAGCCGTTGTCGCCTGCTATTGAGTGAAGACTTTCAGCAGGGCTTTACCTGGCGCGGTGTGACCGTTGTTGACCCGTTTGCCGCCCAACGTTCTGTGTTGCTGAGCAGTCTGCTAACTCCTTGAGACCGTGGTATTCGTCGGCGTGCGGCTACTTTTAACGTCTCGTTTTCGTTGGTTCCGACTGAGTCTAAATCCGGCAGTTACCCCGTTGCTGGCAGGGCATCTGGGGGCCTGAACGGCCCAAGGGAAGGCGCGATTCTGTCGCTTACGTAGCGCATCAGCACGGTCCATGGGTCTGTCGTCTTGAACTGCTCCGCAGTGACCCTGACATGCTGCAAGGCCGCACGGATATTGGCGATCAGCGATTTGAGGATGCTGGCCTTGCCATGCATGGGTGTGAGGTACAGCGTGGTCTGCCCGGCATGACTTGCCGCCTTGCCTGCGGACGACTGACCACGCAAGTCTTGTCGCAGCATCAGGGGTGCCACCACTCGCCTCTTGTAGCGGTCAAAAAGAGATGACTGCACCGACACGACGAATGGTATGGACGCTTGCAACTGACTTGTTGCGATGGACATCAAACTGCGCCATGAACGCGGGGGGAATGACAATGTGGGTTCGATATGCATGCATGGCTCACTTTCAACGTTGGGTAAAAAGGGTAATCGCGGTCGGATTCCAATTATTGGGGCTGATGGCCCTTTTTGTGATGGCTGCTGCGGTTGGAGATTGTCGGCTTGCGTCTGCGCTAACCTGACGATAGGTGATCAATCATGCCCCCTTTGCGCTGCTGCGCTGCTTGGGCGAGCTGGATGACCAACTCATCCATGACACCGGTCACGATCACCGGAATGACCGGTCACGATCCTGGAATCATCGGTCACGATCACCGGAATACGCACATCAGTCCCGCATTGCCACAAGGGCGCGTCAAGCCGAATTCACGGTGGGACGCGCCCCCTTTTTTACCCTCAAATAGGGTGTGTCTCCGAGACTATTTCAATGCGGGACGTAACACGTACCCTCTCGCAATACTTCGCTTACGTTCTGGTATTGTCCATGCTGGGATTGCCAGTTGGCGGGTCGGCGCACGGGCGCAAGTAGCGCCTAGCGCTGGCGCCTTAATCTGGCACCGCTAAATTCGGGTCGATGCGCACAGCAAGTGCCAGGAGCTTTCTGTCGGTTGACAGCAGCCGACAGGCATAGCGTTGTGCCAGCGCCAGAAAAACCATGTCATATACCGGGTGCTGATGGGTTGCCGCCATTTGCAGGGCTTGGTGCATCACCTGGCTATCAGGTACAAATTCATCAACCAGGCTCAAGGCCTCTTCATAACGCGATAGGGCCATGTCCAAGGGCATGCCGGCAAAGCGCACCGACTTCCAAAGCGTGTTACCCAGTTCACTGTGCAGTAAGGTTGGGGCCAGCACCAGTTGCGCAGCATCCAATACAGTGACAAGCCGTTCAGCCTGGGGCGTCGCCAACACCAGATTGGCCGCAGCAGAAGTGTCTAAAACAATTCGCACTGCGGGATCACCGGCTGCGGTCTTCGTGCTGCCAGCTTTCGAGCCTGTCTGGGGTGGGCGTGTTTTGGACTTGGTCCGCACTTAAACGAATGCGATCACGGATGACTTGTAGCACTTGTGGTCGTGTTGTCAGTCTGCCCGCGCCCACGGCCCAATTCAATTCGGCCACTGCCTGCTGGTTGAGACTTCGGTGCGCCTGCTCAGCCCGAAACATCAATCTTTGGTATAGCAAATCAGGCAACTGTCGAATTTGCAGTGTCCGCATGGCGGTCTTTCCTAGAGTTGATGCATGAATGGGTGCATTATGCATCCATGCAAAATAACCAATAGGCTGAGAGCGTGAGAGGCAATCGCTTGAACCCGCGCAAGACCCCGCAATCAGCTCCAGGCACTTCGCGCCACGGCCCGTCGCGCCGATCATGCGTAGTAGCGCTTGACGTAGCCGTGCGCCCAGGCTCAGGACAGGCTTCGACCCTTCGACAGGCTCAGGACAGGCCAAGCTCAGCCCGAACGGAGTTTTGTAGAACGAACCCGCTTAAGTAAGTGCCATTCGTGTTAACGCTGGACCGTGATTTCCAGATTTATCGCCGGCATGGGCGAAAAGTCATTCCGGTGCTGACTCCGTTTGCATGAGCATGCCGCAAACTCCGCCCATCGAACCCCGAACGCGGTAGCGCTCACCAGCGGCGCGGCCTCGCCTATGGGGATGCGCGAAACCGCGTGTGGCTTGCACACAGCAGCGGCCTGATTGATCAACAAGCGCCGCATGGGTAAAGTTGACGCCCCAGCCAACCTTTACATCCCGGAGACGCCACCACAGAAGACCAAACTTCTGCGCGAGCAAGCCCAAGTTGAAGCGGTGTTGTACGCACGCGGTGTTGCGCACCGGCATTGGCTTGCCTGGCGCCAGCTCGGGACTTGCAGGGTACGGATACGAGAAGTTGCCTCTCACGCTCTGAGTGCTAAGATACGGTCAATAGCCGTACGCTGAATCCATCAAACCGCTGCCCAGGAGCTGCCCAATGGAAGCGCCCACTTTGAACCTTCGCCAAGCGCGTATGGAACTCAAGACCACCACCGACATGAAGGAGCTGCTCGTTCAGGCGGCCGCATTGGATGGCCTCGACTTGACTTCATTTGTGCTCGGCCCCGCCATTGAAAAAGCGCGCAAGGTGCTCAGTGAGCACGCCAGCATCGCGCTTGCCCAGCAAGGTCAGGCGGCACTCGTGCAATTGCTCCGTGCCCAGAAACGGCCTACCAAGGCCATGAAGAATTTAATGGCCTTGCCTGACCTGCCTATGCGCCAGTGATGGGTGTCGAACTTTCGCTGTACAACCCAGCACTGTTCTACATGGGGCAAAAGCAATTCGATTGTGGCCATGCTGCCATTGGCTCGTTCGTTCACAACAGCCTGAAGCCGCAGGTCAAGAAAAACCTGAGTGTGGCCTACGTGCTGACGGATGCCACAAAAGGGAATCGCTTCGTTGGCTTTTACACCATTGCCCAGCACATGATTGACCTGTCTTTGCTGTCCGCCATGGCGCTCGGATCGCTCCCGCGCAAGATTCCGTGTTCAAGACTCGTCTTGTTGGGTGTCGATAAGCGATACAAAGGCCAGCAACTAGGCTCGCAATTGATGAAGCACGCGCTGAACCTCACACTGTCGGTGTCAAAGCAGATTGGCAGTTTTGGGATGTACCTTGATGCAAACCCGTTGGCGGTGGACTTCTATCAAAAGCTGGGCTTCACTTTGCTCGAAGGAGATAGAGCACCTGAGCCGTCACCGATGTTTCTGCCGCTCGGTTCGATGGCCTGAAATATCAACCAACCTATGCCCATGTCCGACTCATCCGTGCTGCTATCCCAACTGATTGCAGTTTCCGCCCACCGCACCCCGAACGCGGTGGCGCTGACCAGTGGCGCGGCGTCGCTCAGCTACGCGGAACTGGAAAAAGCAGTGGCGCAGTTCGCCTGCGGCCTGCTGGCACTGGGCCTGGCCCGCGGCGAACGGGTCGCCATCTACCTGGAGAAGCGCTTTGAGACCGTCATCGCCAGTTTTGGCGCCCCGGCGGCCGGCGGTGTCTTTGTGCCGGTCAACCCTTTGCTGAAGCCGGAGCAGGTGGCGTACATCCTGCAGGACTGCAATGTACGGGTGCTGCTGACGTCACCCGACCGGCTGGCGCTTTTGCGAGACACGTTGGCCCATTGTCCGGATCTGCGGCATGTCGTGGTCACCGAGCCCGCCACCGGTAGGTTGCCGGATTTGCCGACCCTGCACCACGCGCTGCCGGTGGTGCGCTGGTCGGAATTGCTGGGCAGCGCGCCGGCCTCGGGCCACCGGGTGATCGACACCGACATGGCCGCGATCCTTTACACGTCCGGCAGCACCGGTAAACCCAAGGGTGTGGTGTTGTCGCATCGCAACATGGTCGCCGGGGCCAAGAGTGTGGCCTCGTACCTGGAGAACAACAGCGACGACACCTTGCTGGCGGCCTTGCCGCTGTCGTTCGACGCCGGTTTCAGCCAGCTGACGACGGCCTTCCATGCCGGTGCGCGCGTCGTGCTGCTCAATTACCTGATGCCGCGCGACGTGCTCAAGGCGCTCGAACGCGAAAGGGTTACCGGCCTGACTGCCGTGCCGCCTCTATATATACAACTGACGCAGTTGCAGTGGCCGGCTGCGATCAATACGCATCTGCGCTACTTTGCCAACACGGGCGGGCGCATGCCGCGCGAGACCTTGAACCTCTTGCGCGAACGGGCACCGAGCGCCAAACCGTTCCTGATGTATGGCCTGACCGAGGCCTTTCGTTCCACCTATCTGCCGCCCGACGAAGTCGACCGTCGGCCCGACTCCATCGGCAAGGCGATTCCCAACGCCGAAATCCTGGTTCTGCGCGACGACGGCTCGCCATGTGGCCCCAACGAGCCGGGCGAGTTGGTACACCGCGGCGCGCTTGTGGGCCAGGGTTACTGGAACGATGCCGCCAAGACGGCCGAACGCTACAAACTGCTGGCCGCCGGAACGCCCGGGCGCGAGGCTGGTCTGCAGCTGCCGGAATACGCGGTTTTTTCGGGCGACACGGTGCGTATGGACGAAGAGGGCTTCCTGTATTTCATCGGCCGGCGCGACGAGATGATGAAGACCTCCGGTTACCGGGTCAGCCCAACCGAGGTCGAGGAAATCCTGTATGCGACCAAACTGGTTGGCGAATGTGTTGCGTTTGGCGTCGACCACGCCACGCTCGGCCAGGCGATCCAGGTGATTGCCACGTTGCCGCACGGGCAGAACGATGCCGATGAGGCGCAGGTCGCCGCAGTGCTGGCCCAGTGCAAGGCCCACATGCCAGCCTATATGGTGCCTTCGGGCATCGAGTTCGTGGCGGGGCCGTTGCCGCGCAACCCCAATGGCAAGATCGACCGAAAGACGCTGTCCACCGAGTGGTCGACGCGCCATCCGGGCTGATGTCGTCTGTCCCTGTCGATCGCGGAGAATCCAGCACCATGAGTGAAGTCGCTTCAGCACGCACGCTGCCGGTCCATGCACCGCTGACCCAGTTCCCGTCCGAAGGCGGTGAACTGCTGGTGGGGGGCCAGCGCCTGAGCCTGCTGGCCGAGCGGGTCGGCCAGACGCCGTTTTATGCCTACGACCGGGCCGCGTTGCGCAGTCGGGTGGCAGATCTGCGCATGGCGCTGCCGTCGGCGATCAAGCTGCATTACGCGATGAAGGCCAATCCGATGCCGGCCGTGGTCGGTTTCATGGCGGGTCTGGTCGATGGCATCGATGTGGCCTCCGGCGGTGAGTTGAAGGTGGCGCTCGATGCCGGAGCCGACCCTCAGGAGGTCAGTTTTGCCGGCCCTGGCAAACGCTTGCCCGAGTTGCGCCAGGCGGTGGCGTCCAGGGTGCTGATCAATATTGAATCGCCGCGCGAAGTGGTGGCCCTTGCCGCCATATCGACACAATTGGGCGTCAAGGCCCGTGTCGCGGTGCGGGTCAACCCGGACTTCGAGCTCAAGGGTTCGGGCATGAAGATGGGTGGGGGACCCAAGCAGTTTGGCGTCGACGTCGAGCAGATGCCAGATTTGCTGGCCGATATTGGCCGTGCGGGATTGGACTTCGAGGGGTTCCACCTATTTGCCGGCTCGCAGAATCTGCGGTCAGAGTCCATTTGTGAGGCGCAACAAAAGTCCTATGAGCTGGCGCTGCGACTGGCCAAGCATGCGCCAACTCCGCTGCGATTCCTGAATCTGGGGGGCGGCTTTGGCGTGCCGTATTTTCCGGGCGAGCAGCGCCTGGATATTTCTCCGATAGGCGACAACCTGGCCGCGCTGCTCGAACGCGCCCGTACCGACATGCCGCAGGTCAGCCTGGTGATCGAACTGGGCCGGTATCTGGTCGCCGAGGCGGGCATCTATGTCACGCGTATCGTCGACCGCAAGGTATCGCGCGGTCAGGTCTTTTTGGTGACCGACGGCGGTTTGAACCACCACTTGTCTGCATCCGGCAATTTTGGCCAAGTGGTGCGCAAGAACTACCCGGTGACGATCGGCAACCGCATTGGCGCCGCCGACACCGAAAAGTCGTCCGTGGTCGGGCCTTTGTGCACGCCGCTGGACTTGCTGGCGGATCGCATGGAACTGCCGGTGGCGCAGGAGGGCGATCTGGTCGTGGTGTACCAATCCGGTGCCTACGGTGCCAGCGCCAGTCCGCAGGCTTTTCTTGGACATGCCGTCTGTACCGAGGTGCTGGTATAGCCTGCCACGCCTGTTTTACAGGCGATTTAACGGCTCTTCCATCGGCTTGGCGGCCATGATTTGCCGTGTAGTATCGGAATTGACCGTCAGCGAGGCGGTACCGGCGACGGCCCTGGTCGCGACCGGCAGGCACATCGCGGTTCATCCGCCGTCAGGGGCTCGAGCTTGATCAAGATATTCAACCACTATATTCACCGCAGAACCATTCTCCAGTTGTTGCTCGACTTCGGTCTGATTCTGGGAACCGTGGTGTTGGCGATCGGCTGGCACATGCCGGACCTTGCGCGGGCCGCTTTCGCGGCTTTGCCGTCTGCCGTATTGCTGTCGATCGCCGCATTGACCATCAACTCGGCGCTCGGGTTTTACCAGCGTGTGCACAACCGATCGGTGGCGCAGTCGCGGGCCCGGGCGGTGTTGTCTTTGTGCCTGATCCTGCCGCTGGCCTATCTGATTTTGCGGGTGCTGCCGTTTGGCCTTGGGGATCAGGACTTCGTGGCGTTCTCGGTCGTCGGCGGCCTGGTTGTGATGCTGATGCATCGGGTCCATGTGGGCCACTCGAGTGCCCAGTCACTGATGCGCCAGCGGGTGCTGGTGTTTGGCACCGGTACCCGGGCCAAACTGGTGGGCCGCACGCTGCAGAAGTCCGATCCGCATGTGGATCTGGTGGGTTATTACGCCAGTCCGAACGAGGCCGTTGCCGAGGTGTCGGCCTGGGGCATTCTGTCACCCAATACGTCGCTGACCGACATTGTGATGGAGCAACAGGTCGACGAGATCGTGGTCGCACTGGCCGAGCGTCGCGGTGGCAGCATGCCTTTGCGTGAACTGCTCGATTGCAAGCTGCACGGCGTGCGGGTGGTCGACATGGCCACCCATTTCGAAAAGACGCTGGGGCAGATCCGGCTCGATTCGGTATCCGCCGGCTGGCTGATTTTTGGTGATGGCTTCAGCCAGGGCTGGTTGCGCACCTTGGTCAAGCGGTTGTTCGATCTCGTTTTTGCGCTTGTGTTGATCGTTCTGGCGTCGCCCATCATGCTGGTGGCGGCGATCCTGATCGTGCTGGAGAGCGGTGGCCCTATTTTGTACATGCAAGAGCGCGTCGGGCTCAATGGGCGCTTGTTCAACGTGATCAAGTTCAGGAGCATGCGCACAGATGCCGAGCAGGATGGCCAGCCACGCTGGGCCGCTGCTCAGGACGACCGGGTCACGCGGGTAGGGCGCATCATGCGCAAGTTGCGGATCGACGAGTTGCCTCAATTGTTCAGCGTGCTCAATGGCGACATGAGTCTGGTCGGCCCGCGCCCGGAGCGTCCCTATTTCGTTGACAAGCTGACCCAGGAGTTGCCGTATTTTGCGGTTCGTCAAAGCGTCAAGCCAGGGGTTACCGGCTGGGCCCAGGTGCGTTACCACTACGGCGCTTCGGTCGAGGACTCCGCCGAAAAGCTGCAATACGACCTGTACTACGTGAAAAACCACACGCTGTTTCTGGACCTGGTGATCCTGTTCGAGACCGTCGGTGTGGTGCTGACGGCAAAGGGTGCCCATTGATGAACCCCGGCCCAGCATGGAAGCCGACAAGCTCGCCCTGACCGCCTGGAGTTACGGGCTAGCCGCCTTGGCCTATCTGGTTCTGGCGGTCGGGCTGTGGCGGCGAGGGTATGCGCGGGCTCCGCGTGATCCCGTCAAGCTGATGATGCTGGGAGCGGCGCTGGCCAGCGCGGCGTGGGCTGCTCTGGTGGTGGCCGTGCTGTCGGGTGGACCGCGCGTTTTGCTGCTCGCGTCCAACTTTGCCGACATTGCCCGATATGGTGCCTGGTTCGGCTTCTTGTTGTTGCTATTGCGTGTGGGCCGACCCAGTGAGTCCCGCCAGAGCCTGAACTGGTTGTGGCCGACGGCCGCCGTCGCCACCGTGATCACTGCAGTGTTGCAGTTTTTGGTCGCGTTTGACCTCGTTGATGTATTGGGCCCGCGCAAGTTGCTGTTATTTGGCACCATGACGCTGCCGGTGTTGGGCATGGTGCTGCTGGAGCAACTGTTTCGCAATGTGTCGGCCGATTCGCGCTGGAACATCAAACCGCTGAGTCTGGGCCTCGCGGGTCTGTTCATGTTCGATCTGTACCTGTATTCGCAGGCCGTGTTGTTCAACGCCATTGACAGTGACGCATTCAGCGTGCGGGGTGCGGTGCATGCGCTGGCCGTACCGTTCCTGTTGTTGTCGACTTCGCGCCATAACGATTGGTTGTCCAAGATTCAGATATCGAGAAAGGTCGCCTTTCATTCCGCGACGCTGATGATCGCGGGCGCCTATCTGGTGTTTGTCTCGGCTGTCGGATATTACGTCCGGTATTTTGGTGGTGAATGGGGCAGCGCACTGCAGCTGGGTCTGGTGTTTCTGGGACTGGTCGGGCTCATGGTGCTGGCGGTGTCGGCATCGGTGCGTGCGCGACTGCGCGTATTCGTGGGCAAGCACTTTTTTCGATACCGCTACGACTACCGCGAAGAGTGGTTGCGATTTACCGAGACCTTGTCGGCGCAGAACTCCCCGCGCGAAATGGGTCAACAGGTGGTGCGGGGGTTGGCCGATATGCTCGACAGCCCGGGCGGTGCCTTGTGGCTGAAGGCCCGTGGCGACCCGACCTATAGCCAGTCCGCGCGCTGGAATCTGGCCGACAGTCCAACGCCAGAGCCCGAGAACTCGCTTTTGTGTGATTTTCTGCGCAGCAGTGGCTGGGTAGTGAACCTGGAGGAGTTTCGCTCTTATCCCAGGCGTTATGGCCAGTTGGTCTTGCCGCAGTGGCTGCAGCAGTTGCCGCAGGCCTGGCTGGTTGTGCCACTGAATGTGAGCGAAGACATGATCGGTTTTGTCGTGCTGGCCAGCGCGCGGGCCCCGATGGATGTGAATTGGGAAGTCAACGACCTGCTCAAAACGGCGGGCCGTCAGGCGGCCAGCTTTCTGGCACAGATGCAGGCGACCGAGGCCCTGCTCGAAGTACGCAAATTCGACGCTTTCAACCGGATGTCGGCTTTTGTCGTTCACGACCTGAAGAATGTCGTGACACAGTTGTCGCTGATGATGAAAAACGCCAAACGCCTGCAGGACAACCCGGAGTTTCGGCAAGATATGCTGATGACGGTGGAAAACGCGCTCGACCGGATGCGCCAGTTGATGTTGCAATTGCGCGACGGAGCGACGCCGGCGGGAACCGCGTTTGGCGTCGAACTGCAGGCGATAGCGCAACGTATGGCCGCGGTCGCGGCGGAGCGTGGCCGCACCCTTGAACTCGATGTTGTCACTGCGGTCGTGACGCGGGGCCACGCCGAGCGCTTGGAGCGGATCGTCGGCCACATGGTGCAGAACGCGTTTGATGCCACGCCGGCGCACGGGCGGGTCTGGCTCAAACTGGACCGACTTAGCGGGCAGGCGTTGATCGAGGTTGGCGACACGGGGCAGGGCATGACGCAGGAGTTCATAAGAGACCGTCTGTTCAAGCCATTTCAGACCACCAAACACTCTGGCATGGGCATTGGAGCCTATGAAAGTTTTCAGTACGTGCAAGAATTGGGCGGAAAGATCACGGTTGACAGCCAAGTCGACGTGGGAACCATCATCTCGCTGCTGCTGCCGCTGTTCGAGTCGCAAAGGCAGTCGGATCTACAACCGCTTGAAACTCCATGACATCTGAAAAATCACGTGTTTTGCTGATCGTTGAAGACGATCTGGCATTGCAAAAGCAGATCAAGTGGTCGCTGGATCGCTTCGAGTCGGTGACCGCGCATGACCGTGAGTCCGCCATCGTGCAGGCGCGTCGCCATCAGCCGGCAGTGGTTACGATGGATCTGGGACTGCCTCCCGATGCCGACTCGGTCTCCGAGGGCTTCAAGTTGCTGGAGCAGTTGTTGTCGATTGACGGCGACATGAAGGTGATCGTGCTGACCGGCCAAAACGACCGCGCGAACGCTTTGCGGGCCGTTGCGATGGGTGCGTATGACTTCTTCGCCAAGCCGTTCGAGCCGGAGTTGCTGAACCTGACCGTCGAGCGCGCATTCCGCCTGGCGGAGCTGCAAGCCGAGAACCGCCGCCTGCAACTGGTGCACCAACCCGATGCCTTGGCTGGCTTGACAACCCGTGACCCCGGCATGTTGCGGGTATGCCGCACGATCGAAAAGGTCGCAAGTAGCAACGCCACGGTGCTGCTGCTGGGTGAAAGTGGAACCGGAAAAGAGTTGCTTGCGCGCGGCCTGCACCAGGCCTCCCAACGCAGGGGGGGCAAGTTCGTGGCCATCAATTGCGCCGCAATTCCCGATAACTTGCTGGAGAGTGAACTGTTTGGTTACGAGAAGGGCGCGTTCACCGGTGCGGCCAAGATGACCCTGGGCAAGATCGAGACCGCTGGTGGCGGGACGCTGATGCTTGACGAGATCGGCGACCTGCCGTTCTCGTTGCAGGCCAAGCTGTTGCGATTTCTCCAAGAACGCACGATCGAGCGTATCGGCGGGCGTCAAGAAATCCCGGTCGATGTCCGTATCGTGTGCGCCACCCACCAGGACCTGATGGCCTTGACCAAGGAAAGTCGATTTCGCGAGGATCTGTATTACCGGTTGGCAGAGATCGTTATAGAGATTCCGCCGTTGCGCGATCGTGTCGGCGATCCGGCGTTGCTCGCACATGCCTTTGCCCGCCGCTTCGCTCAGGAACAAAACCGGGGGTCATTGACTCTGAGCGAGGATGCGGTGCGCGCGATCGAGTCGCATGCGTGGCCGGGGAACATCCGCGAACTCGAGAACTGCATCAAGCGTGCATCGATCATGGCCGATGGCAACCAGATCACGCGCGACGACGTGGGGCTTGAATTGCCCCAAGCCGACGCACGACTCGACACGCTCGATCTGCGCACCATTCGGGACAATGCTGAGAAAAATGCGATCGTTGCCGCGATGGGTCGCGTCAACGGCAACATGGTCAAGGCGGCCGAATTGCTGGGAATCAGCCGACCGACGCTCTACGACCTGATGCACCGGCTCGGCTTGAAATGACAGCACAGCAGTCGAACTTTTCTACGGATCTTTTATGAAACGCACATCTCTGGTATCCCATGGCACACGTGTAGTTGCAGCCGCCATACTCGCTTCGGTGTTGGCCGCGTGTAGTGGCGAGAAGCCCGACGCCATGCTCGCGTCGGCACGTGACTACATCACAAAGAACGACTACAAAGCCGCAGTCATTCAGGCCAAGAATGCGTTGCAGGCCAATCCGGACCTACCCGCAGCGCGATATTTGCTGGGGCTGGCATTGCTGCGCAGTGGCGATCCGGTGGGCGGCGAGGCCGAGTTGCGCAAGGCCAAGGCCCTCAAGCACCCCGATGACGAGGTCGTCCCGCCATTGGCCCAGGCCATGCTGATGCAGGGTCAGGCCAAGAAAACGATTGACGAATTTGGCAGCCAGGTGCTGTCGCAGCCGAGGGCAAAGGCAGAATTGCAGACCTACCTTTCGGCGGCATATGCGTCGGTTGGCAAAGCCGACCTGGCCGCGTCGGCGCTGGATGCCGCCTTGGCAGCCGATCCGGCATTTGTGCCGGCGCAGATAGCCATGGCACGCCGGCGGGCCGGGGCTGGCGAGTTTGACGTGGCAATTGCCGCGCTCGATTCGATATTGGCGAAGACACCAGCCGATCAGGATGCGCTCAAGCTCAAGGGCGACGTCCTGATGTATGGCAAGAACCAGGCCGATGACGCGGTTGCGGCATATCGCAAGGCGGTCCAGGCCAAGCCGGATTTTCTGGCTGGGCACATGACATTGCTTAATGTTCTGTTGCGTCAGGGCAAACTCGATGACGCAAGCAAGCAACTGGAAGTTGTGAAGAAACTGGCTGCAAACCATCCCCAGACCAAGTATTACGAAACCCTGCTGGCGTTTCAGAAGCAAGACTACAAGCTGGCCAAGGAACTGTCCCAGCAACTCATGAAGATCGCGCCAGACAATGTCCAGGCATTGTCACTGGCCGGTGCGGCCGAGTTGCAATCCAACTCCTTGGTGCAGGCCGAAACCTATCTTGCCAAGGCAGTGCAGGCTGCGCCTGGCGCGGTTTTGGCACGACGCATGCTCACGACAACCTATCTGCGCACCGGCCAACCCGCAAAGGCGCTGGCAACAATGGAGCCGCTGCTCAAAGACGCGGACAGCAATCCCGCAACCAGTGCTTTGGCGGGCGAGGTCTATTTGCAGAACGGGGACATGAAGAAGGCCGAGGAGTATTTTGGCAAGGCTGCCAAACTGGATCCAAAAAATGCCCGTTCACGTACCGCACTGGCATTGACCCACCTGGCCAGTGGAAAAGACGCAGGGTTCGAAGAGTTGCAGAATGTGGCGGCAAGTGATGATGGTGTCACCGCCGACCTGGCGCTCATCAGCGTCCATCTACGGCGCAACGAGTTGGACCAGGCGCTCAAGGCGATCGCTGGCCTCGAAAAGAAGCAGCCTGGCAAGCCGCTGGCGTCAAATTTGCGCGGGCGGACCTTGTTGGCTAAAAAAGACATTGTTGGTGCCCGCAAGGCGTTTGAGCAATCGCTGAGCATCGACCCGATTTATTTTCCGTCGGTGGCCGCATTGGCGGCGATGGACCTGGCGGAGAAAAAGCCCGACGAGGCGCGCAAGCGATTCGATGCGGTTTTAGCCAAGAATCCAAAACATGTTCAATCCTTGCTGGCGCTGGCCGAACTTCGGGCGCGCGCTGGCGGGCCGAAGGAGGAGGTTGCAGAGCTGATCACGCGCGCCGTCAATGCGGATCCCGTCCAGAAGGCAGCGCGCCAGTTGCTGATCGACTTCCATTTGCGCAACAACGACTTCAAGCTGGCCTTGTCGGCAGCGCAAAATGCGGTGGCCGCCATACCGGACAGCCCCGAATTGCTGGACGGACTTGGCCGGGCACAGCAGTTGTCCGGTGACGGTAACCAGGCGCTGATCACGTTCAACAAGATGGCTGGGCTGCAGCCCCGCTCGCCCTTGGGCCAGATGCGCATGGCCGATGTGAATCTGCTGGTGATCAAGGACAAGGCTGCTGCCGGGCAGAATTTGCGCAAGGCACTGGAAATCAAGCCGGACTTGCTCGATGCGCAGCGCGGACTCATCCTGTTGGCCATGGATGGAAAGAAGGATTCGGAGGCGATCGAGATTGCACGCAATGTGCAGAAGCAGCGGCCGAAGGAGGCCATCGGGTACATCATGGAAGGCGACATCGCCAGCAGTCAGAAGAAATGGGAGCCTGCCATCGAGGCCTATCGCAAGGGGCTAAAGCAAGCCAGTTCACCGGAATTGGCAGTCAAGCTGTATTCAGCCTTGACGATTTCCGGCAAGGCTGCAGATAAGGATAAGTTTGCGCAGAGTTGGCTCAGCGAGCACCCGAAGGACGTAGCGATGCGCTTGTTCCTGGGCGACGAATCGATTTCGTTCAAGCGGTTGCCGGACGCCGAGAAGTACTACACCGAGGTCACCAAGATCTCGCCCAACAACGCCATCGCCTACAACAACCTGGCCTGGGTCACAGGCCAGTTGAAGAAGCCTGGCGCAGTGGCATTGGCAGAGAAAGCCATTGCCTTGGCGCCAAACCAACCCGCATTCATCGACACCCTGGCGATGCTGCATTCGGACAACAACGACTACGCCAAGGCGCTGGAATTGCAGACCAAGGCCCTGACCCTGCAGCCCGAAAATGGTGTCTACAAGCTCAATCTTGCCAAGATCCACATCAAAGGCGGCAAGAAGGACCTGGCGCGCAAGGAACTCGAGGCGTTGGCCAAGTTGGGTGACAAGTTCCCGGCGCAGGTCCAGGTCACGGCTTTGCTCAAGGACCTGTAGGCCCTGCGGTGCGCAAGCGAGTGCCAGATCATGGTGCGGTGGGTGGGCCGCTTGTCAAGGGCCGCTCGGCCGAACGGGCGTTCCTGCCCCGATTGATCGGCAAAATTGGCGCGGTGCTTTGCGCGTTTGCTGCATGCCTGACCTCGGGTCCCGCCCGGGCCGATCTTCCCAGCACCGTCGAGCGGCTCAAACCCTCGATCGTCGTCGTAGGTAGCTTTCGCAGCACCGACAGCCCGCGTTTTCGCATGCGTGGCACCGGTTTTGTCGTCGGTAGCGGCAACCAGGCCATCACCAATCTCCACGTGTTGCCGCAGGCCAGCGAGAACACGGCGGACATGACCATTGTTGTGCAAGTCCGCAGGCCCGGTGGCATCTTGTCGATGCGCCAGGCCAGCATCGAGCGGGTGGACAGGGTGCATGACCTCGCGTTGTTGCGCTTCGAAGGTGCGGCCGCGCCTTCGATGGTGATCGGCGATTCGCAGGCCGTGCGCGAGGGGCAGGCAGTCGCATTCATCGGCTTTCCAATCGGCGGCGCGCTCGGTTTTTCGCCCGTCACCCATCGCGGCCTGATTTCGTCCATCACACCGGCGGCAATGCCCACCCCCAGCGCAAGCCAGCTCAACGAAGCGACGATCCGCAGCGCACGTGGCGGACCTTTCGACATCTTCCAGCTCGACGGCACGGCCTATCCTGGCAATAGCGGCGGCCCCCTTTTCGATCCAGACAGCGGCGAGGTGCTCGGCGTCGTCAACATGGTCTTCATCAAGGGTTCACGCGAGTCGGCTCTGAGCCAGCCGTCGGGAATCAGTTACGCCATTCCGTCGCGATTTGTTACCGAACTGCTTGAACTGGGCTCACGCAAATAGGCAGCGCCACTGCGATATACCAACGCGCGTTTCAGTCGGCCATGAATCGTGTCGCGTGCTCCAGATCATCGTGCGTAATGCCCGCCGTCAGCGCCCCGACGAATTTGCGCCAAGCCAGATCGGGCTCGGCCAATGTGAAACCATAAAAGATCTTCCCACCGGCGCTTTTTCCGCGCACGGCCATCGCGCGCACGATCGATTGCTCATGCGCGCCTAGTTGCACCGTCGCGTCGCCCCAGATGCGGGTCGGAATCTCCGTGTCGGAATGGGCGAGAAACCCGAAGATCGACAACTCCACGACGCGCAGTGTGGAAGCATAGGCCTTGCCTTCCGATTTGAGAAGGAAGTTGCCCGGACACTTGAGCGAATACCGCTGGTGCTGCCGCAGATGCTTGCCGGACTCTGGTTCCTGGGTCATCTGCGGCAGCATCTTCTGGTGCTCCGGCAGGTCGTAGATGGAATGCAGCAGCATCTTCTCGCGGTTGCTCAGGTTCTCGAAGACCTGTGTGCGCTGGTTGAAGAAATGGTCGAGCAGGTCCGTCGTCATGACCGGGTCGTTGGTGGTGTGGTAGCGCCGCTGCGGCAGCAGGATGTTCGCCAGTTTGGTTCGTACGAAGTAGTCGTACAAGTTTTTGCGGCGCTTCTTCTTGTCGTAGGTCTGCTTGTATTTTTTTGGTGCCCGGTGCAGATCCAGTGATGCGCCGACCGCCGGCGCGCCATTGGCAAAATCGTAGTTGTCGACCTTGTTCTCAGCTAGCCGTTTGAAGAAAAGCAGTGATTCGTACATCTCGATCCGCGTCGGATGCACGGCAATCACCAGATGGCGGGTGTCGAAGAAAGTCGTGCAATATTCATACATGAACTTCATCAGCGGGAACAGGATCGCACCACCGGTCTTGCGGAAGTCGGGGTGTACCGCCAACGCCGATACTTCAGCAATCTTGCCGCCGCGCGCCCTGACCTGCTTGAGGTCGAAAATGGCCTGCAAGGGAAATCCGAACACGCTTTCCCGAATCAATGACAAGGTGCCGACCACTTCGCCGTCGAACTTGGCGCACAAGGTCGTGGTCGTTGGCAATGCATGGTAGATCGTGGCGCGCAATCCGGACGGCGCGGGCTTCATGAATCCACTGCTGACATAGGCGTCGTGCAGCAACCTGAAACATGACTCCAGCTCTTCCTGCGTTTCCGCAATCTTGAGTACCAGACGCTTGTCGGGAGACGGATCGCAGTCGACGAACGATCGAAAGATCGCGAAGCGGATCGATTGCGGAAACAGCGAAAATGCCCGACGCAATCCGTCGTGCCACAGTTTTCGAAGGTTCGCCGCAAGCGACCGCTTTTTCACCTATTGCTCCTTGGCGCGCGCTGCCCGGTCAGGTTGTTGGTCGATGACTTTCGCCATTGCCTCCGCCATCAGCGCCCGTATTTATCCTCCAGCCGTACGATGTCGTCTTCTCCCAGGTAAGTGCCCGACTGCACTTCGATCATTTCCAGCTGCACCCGGCCTGGATTCTCCAGTCTGTGGGTGGTCCCCAGTGGAATATAGGTCGATTCGTTCTCGGATACCAGGAACGTCTCCTGGCCTCGTGTGACCTTGGCGGTGCCGCTGACGACGATCCAATGCTCGGCGCGGTGGTGGTGCATCTGCAGGGACAGGGTGCCTCCGGGCTTGACGACGATGCGTTTGACCTGGAAACGTGCGCCCGCGTCCACGCTGTCGTACCAGCCCCAGGGCCGAAATACCTTGCGGTGTATCTGCCCTTCGTGCCTACCCCGTTGCTTGAGGGTGTCAACAACCTGTTTGACGTCTTGTGTGCGATTGCGATGCGCAACCAGGATGGCGTCGGGCGTCTCCACCACCACAAGATCGTTAACGCCGACACAGGCGATCAATCGACCATCGGACAAGGCCAGTGTATTGGCGCAGTCATGCAGTATCACATCGCCCTGTGCGACGTTGCCTGCGGAATCCTTGGCCAGGACCTGCCACAAGGCGTCCCAGGCGCCAACGTCCGACCAACCGGCTTGCAATGGAATCACGACGCCACGCGGCAGTGCTTCGGCTTCCTGTGCGTTGTTCCGGGCGCTGCTGGTAATACGTTCCATCACGGCGTAATCGATGGAGTCCGATGGGCAGGCCGTGAACGCGTCTTTCTCCGCGCGCGCGAAATCGCCATCACGCGCGACACCGTCCCAGGCGCGGGTGCAGGCGGCCAGTATGTCGCCACGGCAGGTTCCAATGGCGGATAACCAGACGGATGCGCGCAGCATGAAAATGCCGCTGTTCCACAGATAGGAGCCATGCGCCAGATACGACCGGGCGGTCTGCAGGTCCGGCTTTTCGACGAAGCGTGCGATCAACCGGGCGGTACCTTGCGCGTCGCCGGCCGCTTGCAACGGGTCCCCGCCCTGGATGTAGCCGTATCCCGTTTCCGGCGCGTCGGGTGTGATGCCAAAGGTCACAACAAGGCCTGATGCTGCCAGCGCTGCGCCTTGTCGCACCGCATCGCGAAATGCGGCTGTGTCGACAATCACGTGATCGGCCGGCATCACCAGCAGCACCGGATCGGCGCCATCGTCGGAAGCCGCCAAAGCCGCCAGAGTCAGGGCTGGCGCCGTATTGCGGCCCACTGGCTCCAACACGATGACTCCGGGCTTGCCCATCAGTCGCAATTGCTCCGCAATCACGAATCGGTATTCTTCGTTGCACACCACCATTGGGGGCGCCAGGTTGGCGCCCCCAATGCCTTCAGTGCGCCGTACCGTCGCCTGCAACAGCGAATCGTCGCCGACCAGCGACAAGAGCTGCTTCGGATATTTTTCGCGCGATAACGGCCACAGCCGGGTGCCCGAGCCGCCAGACAACACGACAGGTTGAATCCGGATCGGTGCGGTCAAATCCGCTGCGTGTTGTTTGCCAGGCGTGGCGCTGTCAGCCACGGGCGTCTCCCCAGCGCAATTGCGCGGATTCGTCGCCTTGGTAGAGCGTCTTGCCATGGCGGTCGACGCAGTATTCGGGCGATACGATCATCTCGTCAACACACATGTTCGCAGCGATGCGGGTGTATTCGAACAATATGCTGCGTTTGACCGTAGCGCCAGAGCGCAGTGTGGAGCCATGGCCGATCCAGGCCGGTCCGACGATCGTCGCTCCGGGCTCGATGGATACGCTGGAGCCAATATAAACCGGGCCTTCGATCGACACAGCGTCCCATGGAATACGGGTATTGATGCCGACCCAGACACCGGGCCGGATCTGCCGACCCGGCATGTTCATCTGCGCTACATCGCCCCGCAACACACGTTGCAACACCGACCAATAGTCGCTGACCCTGCCAATGTCTATCCAGTTGAAGAAACGGCTTTGGGCATAAAACGGCAGGCCTTCGGCCACCAGCGACGGAAACAGCTGTGAGCCGATATCGTAGACCTGGCCCGGTGGAATACGCTCGAGCGCCGCCGGCTCAAAGATGTAGATGCCGGTGCTGGCCAACGTGGATCGGGCTTGTGCCGGTTCCGGCTTTTCCTGAAACGATTCGACCTTGCCGTGCTTGTCGGCCACGACGATGCCGTAATTCTTGACTTCCTCGCGCGGAACATCGAGCGTGACCACACTGGCGATCGCGCCCTTTTCCTTGTGTTCGCGCAGTGCCGCGCCGATGTCCAGATCGATCAGCGCATCGCCGCACAATACGATCGTGGTGTCGTCGAAAAACCCGCTGAAATCCTGGATCTTGCGCAAGCCGCCGGCCGATCCGATCGGCCGCGGGACGATATCGCCGTGCGATCGCACGCCTTCATACGAGTATCCGATCTGCACACCCCAACGGTGCCCGTCGCCAAAATATTGCTCAATCTTGTCGTTGTGAAAAGCCACGTTGACCATGATCTCCGTGACGCCGTATTTGGCCAGGTGCTCGATCAGGTACTCCATGACCGGCTTGCCTAGGATAGGAACCATGGCCTTGGGCAAGTCGTTGGTGAGCGGGCGTACGCGCGTGCCCTGGCCGGCGGCCAGAATCATGCCTTTAGCCATTGGTAGTTTCCATTCTTGCAGTTCCTGTCATTGCTCGGTCTTCACGTGTCTGCGTCGCCATACCCGTTCGGATTGGCGCTTTGCCAACGCCAGGCGTCCAGGCACATCGCCTGCAGGTCGCGCTCAGCGCGCCAGCCCAGCAGGGCGCTGGCCTGGGCCGGGTCAGCGTAACACGCGGCGATGTCGCCGGCGCGTCGGCCGGCGATCCGGTACGGAACAGGCTTGCCGCTGGCTTGCTCGAAGGCGCGCAGCATGTCCAGCACGCTGTACCCCACGCCGGTTCCCAGGTTGATGGCGCGGCATTCGGCGTGTTGCCCCAGTCGCTCCAATGCCTTGAGATGGCCCAGGGCCAGATCCACCACGTGGATGTAGTCGCGCACGCCAGTGCCGTCCGCAGTCGGGTAGTCGTTGCCCCATACATTGACCTGCGCGCGCCGACCGACGGCGACCTGGGCCACGAACGGCAGCAGGTTGTTGGGAGTGCCCTGCGGATCCTCTCCGATCAGTCCGCTGGCATGGGCGCCGACCGGATTGAAATAGCGCAGGATCGCCATGCGCCAGAGCGGGTCGCTGCGGTGCAGATCGCGCAGCATCTCCTCGATCATCAGCTTGGTGCGGCCGTAGGGGTTGGTGGCCGACAGAGGGTGGTCCTCGTTCAGAGGCAAGTGCTGCGGGTCTCCGTATACCGTGGCCGAAGAACTGAATACCAGCGTCCTGACGTTGCAGGCCTGCATTGCCTCGAGCAGAACCAAGGTGCCATGGACATTGTTGTCATAGTAGGCCAGTGGTTTTTCGACCGACTCTCCCACCGCCTTGAGGCCGGCGAAATGGATCACGGCCATGGCGCCGCTGCTTTGCAATGCGTCTTGCATGGCCCGGCCATCGCGGATGTCGCCGTCGATCACCTTCAGCGACTTGCCGGTGATGCGTTCGACGCGGCGGATCGACTCGACCTGGCTGTTGCAAAAGTTGTCGAACACCGTCACCGCATGGCCGGCGTTCAGCAATTCCACGCAGGTATGACTGCCGATGTATCCGGCGCCTCCGGTGACCAGGATCATCGAATCCTCACTTCCCAATCAGGTACCGCGCCAGCACATCGACGATACGCGTCGCAGCCTGGCCGTCCCACAGATGCGGACGTCGACCGGCCTTGCCTTCGCCGCGCAGCACCTTGCGCGCCTCGGCTACGATTTTTGCCGGGTCTGTGCCGGCCAGCACGTTGGACCCTTCGTCCACCGTGATCGGCCGTTCGGTGTTTTCGCGGATGGTGATGCAGGGCACACCCAATGCGGTGGTTTCCTCTTGCAGCCCGCCACTGTCGGTCAGCACTACGGCAGCGTGTTTCCACAGGTCGAGAAAGGCCATGTACCCCTGTGGTCCGACCAGCGTGATGTTGGGCCCCAGGTCAATGTTGAATTTGGTGAGGTTCGCCCGGGTACGCGGATGCACCGGGAAGATCAGCGGCAATTCCTGCGCGATCTCGGTCAACGCGCCACCGATGCGCGCCATCATGTCGGCGGAGTCCACATTGCTTGGGCGGTGCAACGTGATCACGCCGTAGCGAGCGCCGCTTGCCGTGTGGCGTGCCTTGAAATCGCTAGTCTCGAAAACGGATGTGTCGACACGTGCCAGTTTCTCGGCCTGGTACAACACGTTGTCGACCATCACATGGCCGACGTGATGAATGGCATCGTCCGGCTTGCCTTCGCGTTTCAGATGCGCCACGCCACTGGGTTCGGTCACGAAGTACCAGTCCGAAATGCTGTCTGTGACGAGACGGTTGATTTCCTCGGGCATGGACATGTCGCCACTGCGCAGCCCCGCTTCCACATGGGCCACCGGAATGTTCAATTTCTTCGCGACGATGGAGCACGCGAGAGTGGAGTTGACATCACCTACCACCAGCACGGCATCGGGACGCTTGTCGACGCAAAGGTCTTCGAAAGCGGTCATGATTTTTGCCGTCTGCTGGGCGTGGCTGCCGCCCCCTGCACCCATGAAGACGTCTGGCTCCGGAATACCGAGTTCTTCAAAGAACACGTCATTCATGTCCCGGTCGTAATGTTGCCCGGTATGGATGATCTTGAACGCCAATCCACCGTGCGCCTGCAGCGCCCGCACGATAGGCGCAATCTTCATGAAATTGGGACGGGCTCCTGCCACCAGATAAAGCATCTTCATGGTGTAGATAGTACCCGTGTGATCCTCTGTGAAATGCCGGCAAGCTATCGCCTTGCGGCCATACCAGCTTGCAGGAACGGCAACCCTGCCAGATCCTTCGCAGACAACACCGGCGTATTGCCCGCCAGCGGCCAGTCAATGGCCAAGGTCGGATCGTTCCAGGCGATGCAGCGTTCATGCTCCGGCGCGTAATAGTCGGTGGTTTTGTACAGAAAATCGGCTGTTTCAGACAATACGTAAAAGCCGTGTGCGAGTCCGGGTGGCACCCAGAGTTGCCGCTTGTTGGCGGCACTGAGCAGTTCGCCGGCCCACATGCCGTAGGTCGGTGAGTCGCGCCGAATATCCACCGCGACGTCGTATACCTCACCGACTACCACCCGTACCAACTTGCCTTGCGGTTGCACGGCCTGGTAATGCAGGCCACGCAATACGTTGCGAGCCGATCGAGAGTGGTTGTCTTGCACAAAATGCAGGTCAAGGCCGGTCGCTTCGCCAAATTGGCGCTGGTTGAAGCTCTCCAGAAAAAACCCCCGGTCGTCGCCGAAAAGCCTCGGCTCCAGCAGCAATACATCGGGAATCACGCAGGGAGTTATCTTCATCGGGATGCCTTTTCGGCCAACAGGCGCAACAGATACTGCCCGTAACCCGACTTGGCCAATGGCTTGGCAAGACGTTCCAGCTGCGCATCGTCGATCCAGCCATGGCGCCAGACGATTTCTTCGGGTGCTGCCACTTTCAGCCCTTGTCGGTTTTCGATGGTGTGGATGAATTGACTGGCTTCGAGCATGGACTCATGGGTCCCGGTGTCGAGCCACGCATAACCACGCCCCATGGTCTGTACGTCCAGTTCTCCACGCTCGAGATACAAGCGGTTCAGATCGGTGATTTCGAGTTCGCCGCGTGCAGATGGTTTGATGCGTTTGGCCAGTTCCACCACTTGGTGGTCGTAAAAATAAAGCCCGGTAACGGCAAAGCGCGATTTCGGGTGCGTGGGCTTTTCTTCCAGGCTGATGGCGCGCCCACTGGCGTCAAACTCCACCACGCCGTACCGCTCGGGGTCTTGCACCGCGTAGGCGAAAACCGTCGCGCCTTCGGTCTTGCGACCGGCTTTTGTCAGTAGTCCGGCGAAATCGTGGCCGTAAAAGATGTTGTCTCCCAGTACCAGTGCGCTTAGGGCGCCGTCCAGGAATTGCTCGCCAATCAGGAACGCCTGCGCCAGTCCGTCGGGCGATGGCTGCACCGCATAGTGCAGTTGCAGACCCCATTGGCTTCCATCACCCAGCAGTTGCTCGAAGCGAGGGGTGTCCTGTGGCGTCGATATGACAAGTACTTCACGGATGCCAGCGTGCAGCAGCGCGCTCAGCGGGTAATAAATCATCGGCTTGTCGTAGATCGGCAGCAACTGTTTGCTGACGACCTGCGTTGCCGGGAACAGGCGTGAGCCCGATCCGCCTGCCAGGACGATGCCCTTGCGCTTGGACATCGGGTTGAGCGCAGTGGTAGTTGCCATGGTGCTTATTGTGGGGTGATTTCCTGCAGCATCCGGCTGGCGTGGTCCTGCCAGTGTGGCAGTTGCAGGCCAAACGCAGTTTGCAGTTTGTGGGTGCAAAGGCGCGAGTTCAGCGGACGGCGCGCCGGCGTCGGGTAACTTGCGGTTGGTATGGGCGTCACGTTTTCGGGACCGGATTTGAGCGTCCAACCCAATTGCCGTGCCTGCTCGAGCACGAAACACGCATAGGCATGCCAATTGGTTTCACCGCCCGCGACGCAGTGGTAGATGCCGGCCAGCTGCGGCTCGCGCATCGCGGCGCGCAGCGCGTGTGCCGTCACGTCGGCAAGCAGTTCGGCCGATGTCGGCGCGCCGATCTGGTCGTCGATCACTGTCAGTGCGTCGCGATCCTTTGCCAGGCGCAGCATGGTCTTGGCAAAGTTGCCGCCGCGCGCTGCATAGACCCAGCTGGTGCGCAGCGTCAGGTGTCGGGGGCAGGTGGCTACCGCCAGTTCACCCTCTAGCTTGGTCTGCCCATAGACGCTGAGCGGGCCCTTGACGTCGTCTTCGACCCAGGGCTTGTCGCCACTGCCATCGAACACATAGTCGGTCGAGTAGTGCACCAGCCAGGCCCCCAGCTTGTTGGCCTCTGCAGCCAGTACGCCTGGCGCTTGCGCGTTCAGCAGTCGGGCGAATTCAGGTTCGGACTCGGCCTTGTCGACGGCGGTATGGGCGGCAGAGTTGACGATCACGTCCGGCGCCACGCGGCGCACCGTTTCGGCCAGGCCCGCCAGGTCGCTGTAGTCACCGCACAGGCCGTCCGGATTGCCAGCGGCGTCGAAATCCAGCGCCACCAGATCGCCCAGCACCGACAGGCTGCGTTGCAGTTCCCATCCGACCTGACCGCCACGGCCCAAAAGCAGGATCTTCATTTCGTGATCTGCGTGCCGTAGTGCTTGTCCAGCCATTCGCGGTAGCCTCCGCTTTGCACGTTGGCCACCCAGGCTTGATTCTCCAGGTACCACTGGACCGTCTTGCGGATACCGGTCTCGAAGGTCTCGGCGGGTGTCCAGCCGAGCTGCTGTTCGAGCTTGCGCGCGTCGATCGCGTAGCGGCGGTCGTGGCCCGGGCGGTCTTTCACAAAGCTGATCTGATCCACATACGGCTTGCCGTCCTTGCGCGGGCGCAGCTCGTCGAGCAGGGCGCAGACGGTGTGCACGATGTCCAGGTTGGGCATTTCGTTCCAGCCGCCCACGTTGTAGGTCTCGCCGACGGTGCCGGCTTCGAGCACGCGGCGGATCGCGCTGGTGTGGTCCTTCACATACAGCCAGTCACGGATCTGCTGGCCGTCGCCATACACCGGCAGCGGCTTGCCCGCCAGGGCGTTGACGATCATCAGAGGGATCAACTTTTCGGGGAAATGGTAAGGGCCGTAGTTGTTGGAGCAGTTGGTGGTGAGTACCGGCAGCCCGTAGGTGTGGTGATAAGCGCGGATCAGGTGGTCGCTGGCCGCCTTGGACGCCGAATACGGGCTGTTGGGCTCGTACCGGTGCGTCTCGGTAAACGCCGGGTCGTCCTTGGCCAGCGAGCCGTAGACCTCGTCGGTTGACACGTGCAGCAGTCGGAACGTCTCCTTTGCCTGCCCATCGAGCTGGCCCCAGTGGGCACGTACCGACTCGAGCAGGTGAAACGTGCCGACGATATTGGTCTGGATGAACTCGCCGGGGCCGTGGATGGAGCGGTCTACATGCGACTCAGCGGCGAAGTTGACGATGGCGCGCGGCTTGTGCAGCGCCAGCAGGTTGTCGACCATCGGCCCGTCGCCGATGTCACCCTGCACGAACACGTGGCGCGTGTCGGTATTGAGGGACTCCAGGTTCTGCATGTTGCCGGCGTAGGTGAGCTTGTCGAGGTTGACGACGGTCTCGTCGCACTGGGTCAGCCAGTCGAGGACGAAGTTGCTGCCGATGAATCCGGCGCCGCCGGTGATCATGATGGTCATTGGTGGTACTTCCCCTGTTGTCTGGTTCAGTTTGTCAAGCGCACATGGGCCGAAAGGGCCGAACGGGCCGAACGGGCCGGACGGCACCCAGCCGAAGCGCCCCGGCGCGAGACGACTATGTTACCCGCCCGAATGCCGTGGGCGGGCAGGGCATATGCTACGGCCAGACAGAGCCCCGGCCGCGTTTGCGCGGGCGGCCCAGTACAACCCAACCCGGCGCAAGCCCCAAGCCTATGAACCCCAACCTACGCACCCAACGCTGGACCAGTCTGGCGCTCGTCATAGTCGTTGCGATCCTGCTGGCCATCGTTGTGTCGATTGCGCTGGTCAGCCTGACCTTCCACCAGATGGTGCTCGGCGGGCGCTGGGCCCTGTCGAGCGAATGGCTGCACAGCGCAGACGTGCAGAGTCGTGCAGCGGCATTGGGGCAATTGGGCGACTATTTCGGCGGCACGCTGAACCCGATACTGAGCTTTTGCGGATTCCTGGTGCTGCTGGTCACCGTGGTGCTGCAGCGCCGCCAACTCGAAGAGGGCACGCGCCAGTCGACGCAATCGACCCGTGCCATCGACCTGGAGGCGTTTGTGCGGGTCAACGACATTTTGCAGACGGCCGAAGGCATTGCTGCACGCGAGCGCATGTGCGCACGGTTGCGCAGCGACCAGGCTGTTGGCCAGTCGTTCGACCAATGGTCCCAGGCCGACCAGCACGCGGCCCACACCGTTGCCCGCCAGTTCGACCTCGTGGGATTGCTGACTGAAGGGCGGCTATTCGACCCGAACCTGTTCCTGCGCGGTTGGCACCGCGAAATCGTGCAGTGTTGGCAGGCGTGTGGTGCGCTGGTTGCGCACCAGCGCGGATCGATGCAGGCGCCGGGGTTCTGCCGCCATTTCGAGGAACTTCAGGCATTGGCAAGCGGGTGCCGGCCGGTGGTGCCGCAGATGCTCGGCTACCAGCACACGTCCGGCGGTGCAAGCGCGGTGACGTTGGTCGGGCAATAGTCGTTCAACCTCCAGACTCCAGTTCAAACTGCGCATGCCGGTCTTGCGCCAACCATTCGACCATCTGTGGCAGCGCCAGTTGCAGCATTGCCTTGAGCGTATGCGGCGGGTTGATCACGAACATGCCGCTTGCCGGCAGACCCGGACGGGTTTCCTGTCCGGCCGTATCCACCAGGATCTTGCTCGATTTGACCGTCAGGCTGGCGTGCAACCAGGGCTTGCCTGTCTTGGTGGCCAGGGTTTTGAGCTTGCGCGGCAAGCCGTGCGCCTCGGGGCGCGGAATGATCGGATACCAGAGGGCATAAGTGCCGGTCGAAAACCGGACCAAGGCGTCCGCGATGGTCGCCGGTACACGGGCGTAGTCGCTCTTGATCTCGTAACTGGGGTCGATCAGGACCAAGGCACGGCGCTGCGGCGGCGGCAGGAACTTGCGCAGCGCTTCGAATCCGTCCTCGCGCAAGACGGCTACCTGTCGGCCCGCATCCAGTTGCGCAATATTGGCCGACAGGGTCTTCGCATCGGTCGGATGCAACTCGAACAGCTTCAGCTTGTCGCGCTCGCGCAACATTCTCTGGATGATGAAGGGCGAGCCTGGGTACACCTTGAGGCTGCCTTTGGCATTGAACCCCGCGACCATGTCCATATAGTCTTGGAGCACCGGGGCAAGTGGCTGCGCGCCCGAGGTGCCAGTCTTGGCCGTGGCTCGCGTGCCGGCAACGTTGGTCCTGGCTGACTGGGGATGGGGCGCGGCCAGACGCAGGTAGCCATTGGCGGCCTCGCCGCTGGTCTTGGCGTAGTCGCCGTCCAGGCGGTACAAGCCGGCACCCGCATGGGTGTCGAATACGGCCAGCGGGCTGACCTTTTGCACCATGTGGCGCACGATCGCAATCAGTACCGTGTGTTTGAGCACGTCGGCATGGTTGCCGGCGTGAAAGGCGTGACGGTAGCTAAACATGGCAAGATAGTAACCGCTGAGCCGGATATCTTCGTATAATCGCGGGCTTCGCAGCGCTGTTGTGCCTCCGCGGCGAAGTGGCGTGGTAGTACGTGAATGCTTTGCAGTAGCAGGGCAACCGGTTTCTACCGCGCCAAGACCTACCTAAGAGACTCCCATCAGAGGAGAACCCGACCGTAGAAAAGAGGCGCCGCTTGTGGCTCCGCGACAGGAGCCCGACAAACCCTTTGCATAAGAGTAACTCATGAAAACGTTCAGCGCCAAACCCGCTGACGTGACGCACGAGTGGTTTGTGATTGACGCGACCGACAAGGTCCTCGGACGAGTAGCCAGCGAAGTTGCTCTCCGTTTGCGCGGCAAACACAAGGCCATTTATACGCCTCACGTCGATACCGGTGACTTCATCGTCATCATCAATGCAGGCAAACTGCGTGTCACCGGCGCCAAGCCGCTCGACAAGATCTATTACAGCCACTCCGGCTATCCTGGTGGCATTTCGTCCATCAACTTCAAAGACATGCAGACCCGCTTCCCGGGTCGCGCGCTCGAGAAGGCCGTCAAGGGCATGCTGCCCAAGGGTCCTCTGGGTTACGCCATGATCAAGAAGCTCAAGGTGTACGGTGGTGCCGAACACCCGCACACAGCCCAGCAACCCAAAGTGTTGGAAATTCAAGGAGCTTCGCGATGATTGGTGATTGGAACAATGGCACCGGCCGTCGCAAATCCAGCGTCGCACGTGTGTTTCTGAAAAAAGGCAGCGGCAAGATCACGGTCAACGGCAAGGACATCCAGGCCTTCTTCGGTCGCGAGACGTCGATCATGATCGTCAAGCAGCCGCTGTTTTTGACCAACCACGTCCAGACCTTCGACATCATGGTCAATGTGGCGGGTGGCGGCGAGTCCGGCCAGGCTGGCGCTACGCGCCATGGCATCACGCGTGCCCTGATCGACTATGACGCAGCTCTCAAGCCAGAGTTGTCGAAAGCCGGTTTTGTGACCCGCGACGCGCGCGAAGTAGAACGGAAAAAGGTCGGCTTGCACTCTGCGCGCCGCCGCAAGCAGTTCTCCAAGCGCTGATATCGGCTGCCGGGATGGCACGGTGCAGTTCCACGCAAAGGGGTCAACCTTGGCTGGGGCTGCGAGTGTTGTCCAGGTGCTGCGACTGGCAGTCCGGTTTTCTACGGCTGCACCTCGAAAACCGTTCTTGCAACGGTTTTTTGCTTTTTCGCAACAGCCATGCGTTTTCGCCTGCTGCGCCGCAGACTGACCGTTAGCGCGCCCCGCATGGCGGTGCGCAGCGCATTGCCGTGGCCGTTCCGGTGGGCTATGCTGGCTGTGGTGTTCGGATTCTGTGCGGCCATTGCCCTGTGGGCTTTCGAGTTTGGCAAAGTGATCGCAGGTGTCGACGGCGGCTCACATGATGAAATAGTGCGTCTGCGAACCGAGCTGGTGAAGGTCATTCAAGAGCGTGACCAGGCCCAAGCGGTTGCCAATACGTCCCGGACGTTGTTGACGGCAGGCCAGGCAACGCAGGAGCAATTGGTTGCCCGTGCCAGGCAACTGGAGCTGGATATCTTGAGCCTGCGAGACGACCTGGGATTTTTCGAGAAACTGATTCCGATGACCGGTGTCGAGGGCATCGCAGTACGGGGCTTGCATGCCGAGGTGGGTGAAGACAGGCGTCTGAAATGGCGAATCCTGTTGATTCAGCCGCAGAAAAATGTCTCCGAGTTTCGGGGCAACCTGGAAATCAAGGTCGCGGGGTTGCTCAATGGTCGGCCGTGGCAGATGCCCCCCGACGAGGCCCCTTTGGGAGTCCGGTTCACACAGTTCGGCCGCTTTCAGGGCTTTCTCGATGTGCCGCCGCAGGTCGTGGTCAAGACGGTATCGGTTCGGGTCATGGAAGGATCGAAGGTCAAAGCGGTGGAGTCCGTCGGTTTGTGATGCAAAAACTACGAGGAGTACCTATGTTCAACAAGAGAAAACAGCCCCCGATCAGGAGCTTGATCGCCCATGGCAGCCATATTGCCGGCAATATCACGTTCACGGATGGCCTGCGAATCGATGGAGCGCTCGATGGCGACATTCGGTCGAATGAAGAGCAGCCAAGCATTCTCGTGATCTCGGAGTCCGCTACCGTTTCGGGCGCTATCTACGCCGACCACATCATCATCAGCGGTCTGGTCAAAGGCCCGGTGCACGCCAGGTTGATGCTGGAATTGCAGCCCAAGGCCCGCGTGGAGGGTGATGTGTATTACCGCACGCTGGAGATGCACCAGGGCGCTGTGATTGCCGGCCAGATGCGCCCGGCGGCCCTGGCGGATCTAAAGCCCACACTGAAACTGGCGGCAAATAACAAATGAGAATGCAATTGTCGGTGTTGCTGTACGATCAAAACACTTCCTTCTACCGGAGATGCCCATGAGCGCCGTTGCCGAAAAACCCCCCGTTGAAATGCCTGAGCCGATCCTGTTCACCGACAGTGCGGCGGCCAAAGTGGCCGATCTGATAGCCGAGGAGGGCAATTCCGACCTCAAACTGCGCGTCTTCGTGCAAGGCGGCGGATGTTCCGGCTTCCAGTACGGTTTCACCTTCGATGAGGTCACCAATGAAGACGACACAACGATGACCAAAAATGGTGTTTCGCTGCTGATCGACGCCATGAGCTACCAGTACCTGCTGGGCGCCGAGATCGATTACAAGGAAGACCTGCAGGGCGCGCAGTTCGTGATCAAGAACCCCAATGCGACCACCACCTGTGGGTGTGGGTCGAGTTTTTCGGCCTGAAATGAAAGACGCCCCCCGTCTGTCCTGCTTCACTGCGTGTAAGCCGGCCGAACCCCCCACTGGGGGGCGGGCCGGCCGCTTCGGAGCGGCCGTGCGCGGCGGCCCCGGGACCGGCCTGCTCCGCGACCGCTCGACCTTTCATGGCCTGCGGGTGGCGCGCAGCGCAATGGAAAACTGAAATGTGGGTCGTTGCTTATCGGGGGTAGATCGCCCCCAGGACACGGGCGCCGCGGGCGCCCGTTACGCTTGTAAGACTGCCTGTTTCGCGCTTGACCGCCTTGCGTGCCAGCCAGGCGAAGGCAGTTGCTTCCACTTGCAGCGGCGGAAATCCATGTTGGGCAGATGTTTGAACCCGAACGCTCGGCAGCAGGTTCTGCATCCGGCGCATCAATGCCCCGTTCAGGGCGCCACCACCACACACGATCAGCAAGGCCGCGTCCGGCGCATGGCGTGTCACGTCATCCGTGCAGACACGCGCCGTGAATTCACACAAGCTGGCCTGGATGTCGGCTGCACTTGTCGCTGCCATCGTTTGCAGTTGCGTGTCGAGCCAATCCGGGTTGAACAGATCCCGGCCAGTGCTTTTTGGCGCAGCTTTGCGCAAATAGGGCTCGGCCAACAGGCGCTCCAGCAGCGGCTGCGACACAGTGCCGGTTTCCGACCACGCGCCGTCGCGGTCAAAAACGCTTCCTGTATGGCGTTTGCACCAGAAATCCATCAGGGCGTTGCCGGGGCCGCAGTCGAAGCCCAGGATGTCCTGGCCAGTCGCCATGCCTTTTCGCGTGGCCGGCAACACGGTCAGGTTCGAGATGCCTCCAATATTGAGTACACACGTGCGCTCGGCCCGGCGTCCGAATACATCTAAGTGAAAAGCCGGCACCAGGGGGGCGCCTTGTCCGCCTGCGGCTACGTCGCGGGCGCGAAAGTCGGCCACGACGTCGATCCGGGTCAGTTCTGCCAGCAAGGCCGGGTTGTTGAGCTGCACCGTGTAGCCATGGGCATCGAACTCCTGCGGTCGATGGCGCACCGTCTGACCATGTGCACCGATGGCAACTATGTCGTCCGCCTTTACCGCAGCCGCAGCCTGCAAGGATTCCATCACCGCGGCGTAGGCCTCGGCGAGTCTGTTGGCGGCGAGCGCGCCGCGGTGGATCTCGTTATGACCGGGACTGTTCAGAGCCAGTAGCTCCGCCGCAAACGCGGGTTCGAACGCCAGGTAGGCGTGATGCAACACGGTCGGACTGCCATTTGCGTCGAAGTCGACGAGAACACCGTCCACGCCGTCGAGTGACGTGCCCGACATCAATCCCGCATAGAGTTTCCCCATGGGGATTGATCGAACGATTTATTCGATGGTGACCTGCCCGATCGTCGCTGCCGCTGCCAGTTGTACCCGGGCGAAGCGCGACTCACGGTCAAACGCAGCCTTGCCTGCCGGTGACACCGGCACCGCTTCGCTGTTTTGCGCAATCGTCAGCGGATCGTGATGGACCCCCTTGACGCGAAACTCAAAATGCAGGTGCGGGCCCGTGACCCAGCCGGTCGAACCGACAGCGCCGATGACCTGGCTCTGATCGACGCGTTGTCCTTGCCTGACGTCGATCCTGCTCAGATGGGCATACAGGGTCGTGTTCTGACTGCGGTGGGCGATGACGACGACATTGCCGTATCCATTTTGAACACCGGCAAATTCGACCACACCGTCACCCACGCTGCGCACGGCCGTACCAGTGGGCGCCGCATAGTCGACCCCCAGGTGCGCCTTCCAGGTTTTCAGGATCGGGTGAAGCCGCATCTGGAATCCACTTGACACCCGCGAAAACTCCATCGGGGACGCCAGGAAACTGCGCCGCATGCTTTCCCCGTCCAGCGTGTAATAGCCGCCTTTGGGAGCCGCCGTGGAGCTGCCGGCCTGTCGTGGCTCCTGAAACCACATCGCCTGGAATGTCTTGCCGTTGTTCACGAACTCGGTGCTCAGCACACGGCCACTGCGCAAGGGTTCGCCGTCGCCTTCCAGTGTTTCGTACACGATCGAGAAACGGTCGCCTTTGCGCAGCGCCCGGTGAAAATCGATGTCGCCGGAAAAGACCTCCGCAACCTGGATCGCAACCGGATCGGGAATACGTGCGTCGTCCGTGGCGGCAAACAACGACGACTGGATGACGCCGCTGACAAGTCGGCTTGTGGCGATCAAGGGCGCTGTCTCGACGGTGGTCGAGAAGCCCTTGTCGGTTCTTTCCACCACCAGTCGCTTGAACGTTCCGTCGTTATCGGGACTCCAGCGGGCGCTCAGACGCAGCAACCGGTTGTCATCACTCGCTTCGACCCGGACATTGCGTCCCGCACGACCGAGCAGCGCCTGGCGCGCCCGGTTGTCCGAGCGCAGGTGTGCGGCGGCGAGCGGGTCGTTGATTCCCAGACGTTTGAGCAGGCTGTCCGCTGTGTCGCTGGACCTTGTCAGGTCCGAGCGGTACAGGCGCAAGGCGTGATCTGCAAGTTCATCGATCTGCGCCTGCAACGGCAGGGGTTCGACGGATTCGACCACCTGAGAGACTTCGAGGTCTGCCGCGTCGGGCGCGAGGGAGGCAATTGCCAATGATCCGGCGCCCAGCAGCATCGCCGCCACAACACCTGCCACGCGCCCTGGATGCCGCGCGATGGCGCGACTGGCAGCGGTGCAAACAGCACCAGCCACCGCAATGTAACCGTGAGTCAAATCGGAAGCCCTAGCGAATTTTTGTTGACTTCCATGGCAGGGCGCCATGGCTGCGGTGTTCCTGGTGCGACATAGAATCGAACGGCAGGAAAAGTGCGAATTATATCGGTGCACCTCTGCAGTGCAAGCCCATAAGCGACATGAATATACCAAGTAATTCCAACTACCCAGTCACCGATGAGGTCCGTGAAGCCTTCGCGATCACCCTGCGCGGATGCGAGGAATTGCTACCGCAAGACGAATGGATGCGTAAGCTCGCGCGTTCAAAGGCGACCGGGATTGCGCTGCGTATCAAGCTCGGCCTGGACCCGACGGCTCCCGACATCCACATCGGACACACCGTGGTGCTCAACAAGATGCGCCAGTTGCAGGATATCGGCCATACGGTGATCTTCCTGATTGGTGACTTTACCAGCATGATCGGCGACCCGTCCGGGCGCAACACGACCCGGCCTGCGTTGAGCCGTGAACAGATCGACGCCAATGCGCAGACCTATTACCAGCAGGCGTCGATGGTGCTGGACCCGGCGCGCACGGAGGTCCGCTACAACAGCGAATGGAGCGATCCGCTGGGCGCGCGCGGCATGATCGAACTGGCTGCGCGTTACAACGTGGCGCGCATGATGGAACGCGACGACTTCGCCAAGCGTTTCAAGGAAGGGCGTTCGATTAGCGTGCACGAGTTCTTGTACCCGTTGATGCAGGGTTATGACAGCGTGGCGCTCAAGTCGGACCTGGAACTGGGGGGCACCGACCAGAAATTCAACCTGCTGGTCGGACGCCATCTGCAATCCGAATACGGTCAGGAGCCGCAGTGTGTTCTGACCATGCCCTTGCTACAGGGGCTGGACGGCGTGGACAAGATGTCCAAGAGCAAGAACAACTACGTGGGTATCACGGAAGACGCCAACACCATGTTCGCCAAGATATTGAGCATTTCGGATACCTTGATGTGGCGCTGGTACATCTTGCTGAGTTTTCGCTCCGAGGCCCAGATTGCAGCGCTCAAGGCCGAGGTCGATGGCGGGCGCAATCCCAAGGAAGCCAAGGTGGCGCTGGCGCGCGAGATCACCGCACGGTTCCATTCATCGGCCGCCGCCGATGCGGCCGAGCGCGACTTCGCCAATCGCGCCCAGGGCGGAGTTCCCGACGACATCCTCAAGTTGTCCCTGCCACTGGAGGGCGGATTGCCGGTTGGCATTGGCAAGTTGCTCAAACTCGCGGGCCTGACCGCGTCCAGCGGGGAGGGCAACCGCCTGATCGATGGCGGCGGCGTGCGCGTGGATTCCCAACAGATCAGCGACAAGGGGCTCAAGATGGGGGTCGGCGCCTATGTGCTGCAGGTGGGCAAGCGCAAGTTTGTTCGGGTGACTTTGGTCTGATTAGTGCCGTCCCGGCGCTGAGGTCCGGATGCGGTCTGGCGGCGCGCGGGCGCCGCCGCATCGCCGACAATCGCGCGATGCGATTTGTGCCCAGCGAGTACCTGACACCCAAGCACCTGCTGCGCGCCTCCATCGTGGTCGCGGTGATCACCATCGTTCTCAAGACGCTGGCCTGGTACGTGACGGACTCGGTCGGTCTGTTGTCGGATGCGATGGAGTCTTTCGTCAACCTGGCGAGCGCCATCTTTGCGCTCGTTATGGTCACCATCGCCCGTCGGCCGGCCGATGCCGAACATCCTTATGGCCATCACAAGGCCGAATATTTCTCGTCCGGGTTCGAGGGCATCCTGATCATCGGCGCTGCCGGGGGCATTATCTGGGCTGCGGGCCACCGCCTGCTTGACCCGCAACCGCTGACGTCGATCGGCTGGGGGCTGGCACTGTCGGTCGTGAGTTCGGCGTTTAACGGCGTGCTGGCCTGGGTGATGTTCGATGCGGCTCGCAAGCACCGGTCGATCGCGCTCGAGGCCGACGCCAAACACCTGATGACCGATGTCTGGACGTCGGCCGGCGTCGTGATCGGCATCGGCCTGGTGGGTGTCACGCAGTGGTACTGGCTCGACCCGCTGGTTGCGATCGGCGTTGCCGTCAACATCCTGCGCGAAGGCGGGAAACTGGTCTGGCGCTCGTCGCAGGGCCTGATGGACGAGGCGCTCGAGCCCGAGGTGTTGGCGCAGATCGAATCCACCTTGAAGGAATTCGACCACCCGACGATACGTTTCGACCACCTCAGCACCCGCCGCTCCGGGCAGCGGCGATTTGTCGATCTGCACATGCACATGCCGGCCAACTGGACGCTGCGACGTGCGGCGGCACTGCGCACCAGTGTCGAGCAGGCGCTGATGAGCGCAGTGCCCGGACTGCGGGCCAGCATCCAGCTACTGCCCAGCGACGTGGAAGCCCATTTCGATGACGAAAAGGACCTGATTTGATCGCCTTGCTGCAACGTGTCAGTGAGGCCAGCGTCACTGTCGAACAGAAACTTGTCGGCCGGATCGGCGCCGGGCTTCTGGTGTTGTTGTGCGCCGAGCCACAAGACACCGAGCACCATGCCGACCGCATGTTGGCCAAGATCCTCAAGCTGCGCATCTTTGGCGATGCGAATGGCAAGATGAACCGCAGCGTGCAGGACATCGATGGCGGCTTGCTGGTCGTGAGCCAGTTCACGCTGGCCGCCGACACCTCAGGGGGCAACCGGCCCGGTTTCACGAAGGCGGCCCCACCCGACCACGGATTGCGGATGTACCGGTACTTTCTGGATCGGGCGCGTGCCGTGCATCCGGTGGTGCAAAACGGGCAGTTCGGCGCCGAGATGCAGGTGGCGCTGGTCAACGACGGGCCGGTGACGATCCCGCTGCGGATCGATCCGGCGACCTGACCACGGCGTAGGGGTCTGCAAAACCCAGGCCAGCCAGAATCGACACTTCGCGCGCCTCCATCGCCCGCGCATCGCGTGCGGTGGTCTCGTGGTCCCAGCCCTGGGCATGCAGGCTGCCGTGCACGATCAGGTGGGCATAGTGCGCTTGCAGGCTCTTGTGTTGCTCCAGCGCCTCGCGCGCCACGACCGGTGCGCACAAGACCAGATCGGCGCTCAGGGCTTGTTCGCCATAGGCAAAGGTCAGCACGTTGGTGGCGTAATCTTTCTTGCGGTAGTCGCGGTTCAGCGCCTGGCCTTCTGCGGCGTCGACGATGCGCACGGTGATCTCGGCTTCGCGCTCCAGCGCATGGCGGATCCAGCGCGCCACGTTGTGGCGTGCCAAGGCTGCGCGGTGCGTGGCGGCCTGGTCCAGCGGCAGTGCGAACTGCAGCGACAGGCTCAGTGCAGCCAGTTTGCCGGGCCCGCTCATGAGGGAAGCTCCGCGCTCCGTGCCACGGCGCTCACAGCGCGCGTTTGCGAGCCGCCGGGGCGCGCGTGGTTCGGGTGGGTACCGCCTCGTTGACGTCCGGACGCCGCATGTCGTAGGCGTCGACAATACGCGCGACCAGCGGATGGCGCACCACGTCGGCGCTGGTCAGGCGGCTGATCGCGATGCCCTCGACCCGGCGCAGGATCTGTTCAGCCTCGATCAAACCGCTGAGTTGCGACTTGGGCAGGTCGATCTGGCTGACATCGCCGGTCACCACGGCCTTGGCGCCGAAGCCGATGCGGGTCAGGAACATCTTCATCTGCTCGGGCGTCGTGTTTTGCGCCTCGTCCAGGATGATGAAGGCGTTGTTCAGCGTGCGCC
>ENA-ORBV01002643-ORBV01002643.1-microbial-mat-metagenome-genome-assembly--contig:-NODE-2643-length-37436-cov-11.942798_pt1 | contig 37436 bp, 38 predicted proteins | sample MGYA00237777_ERZ505514 | MGnify/ENA primary metagenome ERZ505514 (study PRJEB26160, sample SAMN06269048) | microbial mat metagenome | isolation source: Oligotrophic lake microbial mat | place... | reverse complement strand
CCAACGACCCAATGACCCAACGACCCAATGACCAATGACCAATGACCCAATGACCCAACGACCCAATGACCAATGACCAATGACCCAATGACCCCAATGACTTAATGACCCAACGACCCAATGACCCAATGACTTAATGACTTAATGACTTAATGACCCAATGACAAACGTCCACCTCCTCCTTGCCGGTTCTGGCCTTTCCGGGCTTACCCTCGCACTCGAATGTGCAAAGCGGCCTTTTTTTCAGGACAAAAAAATCGTTTTGATTGACCGCGACGACAAATCGCGGAACGACCGCACCTGGTGTTTTTGGGCAAAAGAAGGCGAGCCGCTTCCACCTGTCGGCCACAAAATTTGGGATCAATGTTTGTTTTTCGGAGATCATTTTGCAAAAATGCTGGACATCGCACCGTATCAGTACCACATGGTTCGCGGCTTGGATTTTTACAACTGGGCAAAAATGGAGCTGGCAAAGCACCCCAACGTCCAAAGAATCACCGCCAATATCCTTGACATTGATGCCCAAAACGGAATAGTGAAAACAGATGCCGGTGATTTCCAAGGAGATTGGGTTTTTAATTCCATGCGGTACACAATTGACGGCACTCAATACACAGTAGATGGCAACCCTTCATCGTTCATCGTTCATCGTTCATCGTTTCTCCTCCAGCATTTCAAAGGCTGGGTTATCGAAACCCCCTCCCCCGCTTTCGACCCTGCTGCCGTAACCTTTATGGATTATCGCCTGAAACAGGATGGTGACACACGCTTTGTCTATGTGCTGCCGTTTTCAGAAACCCGCGCTTTGATAGAGTTTACCGTGTTTTCACCGGCACTTTGTCCCGCTGAGGAGTACGATGCCGAACTGCGCCGATACATCACTGAAGTGTTGAGAATCAAAGATTACGCTGTGGAAGAGGAAGAGTTTGGCGTGATACCTATGACAGATTTTCCGCTTTCTCCCAAAGGGTCAGGTCGGGTGATAAACATCGGCACGGCGGGCGGGTTTGTGAAGGCTTCGAGCGGCTACGCATTCCTCCGCACACAGCGCAAAATCCGTGCTTTTGTGGATGCCTGGGAAAAAACTGGCTCGCCCGCACCTAAGGTGTTGCAGTCTCATTGGGGTTTTCGCGTACTGGATTCCATCATGTTGAGCGTGCTGCGCGAAGGGTCGGTTTCTGGGAAAGATTTTTTTAGCCAGCTGTTTCAAAAACTCCCAGCACCACTCGTGTTTCGTTTTTTGGACGAGGATGCTTCCTTGGGAGAAGTTTTGCGCGTTCTTTCTGCTCCGCCCACTTGGCCTTTCTTTAAAACTGCTGTGCGGAAAATGCCGTATTTTCTCAAAATTCTACATTGTTATTCCTGCCTAATTCCTTATATTTGTGAAAATTTTCCAACAAATGGTGTCTGCAACATTTTCTGTTCCACTACATAAGCTCAATGCTGGCTTTATTGACAAAATCAAAGCCTTTATCGGCCATGAGGAAGATGAGCCTAACTTGCTTATTAGTGTGTTACCGAAATTAGAGCCTGCACAGCCCGGCGAATCAGGTGGCAAACACCTTAACAAGCTGGAGCGGTCTATTGAAGAGATCAAAAAAGGTGAAGCAATTTCTTTCGATTCCATTGAAGATTTTGAAACGTTTGTAGCCTGGTATAGTGCTGCGGACGACGATTTTGAAAGCCATATGAGTGATGACCAGTTTAATGCTTTAGGAGAGGCGATTAAAATGACACATGATGAAAACAATCTGATCCCTCAGCCTGAGGCCAAAAAACTCGTAGTACAATGGCTCAACCAAAAACTGTCAAATGGCTGAACAAAGACCTCATCGAACTATTTGATGTCGCTTTGTATCTCCAAGATGCGTTTGGGGCTGATACCGCTCAAAGATTCGTTTTTAAAGCATTTAATAGGGCTGAATTTGTTGCCCATCAGCCGGAGATTGGGAGAAAATCCAAACGATTTAGCACTCTTCGATTTGTACTACTGGGCAAACACCACAGAATGTATTACCGTATAGAGGGTTCCAATCTTTATGTCACCTACCTCTTTGATACACGTCAGTCTCCCGAAAAAAATACCTACCGATAAATTCTCTTGAAAAACCAACAGCCAACTTTCAGCAGGCAAAAGTCCATCCCCCGCGTCGGCATCACAGGCGGCATTGGGAGCGGCAAAAGCACCGTCTGCCGCATTTTCCACGAGGCGTTGGGCATCCCGATTTTCTACGCCGACATCTGGGCGAAAAAACTGGTCAGCTTTGACCCTCAACTGCGCGAAGGCATCGTCCATATTTTGGGGTCGGAGGCCTATACGCCTGACGGGGAGTACAACCGACCTTTTGTGGCGAAAATCGCATTTTCCGATCCCGCCAAACTCGCCGCGCTCAATGCGCTCGTTCACCCTGCGGTGGAGGCCGAAAGCCTCGACTGGCACGAGCACCAGGCCGAACTGGGCTTCTTTTATACCCTCAAAGAAGCGGCTTTAATCGTAGAAAGCGGAGCTCACCTGAAACTCGATTTCTTAATCGTGGTGATTGCTCCGGAAGATGTGCGCATAAGGCGGGTAATGGAACGCGACGGTGTTACGGAGGAGCAAGTACGTGCGCGAATGAATGGGCAATTGCCAGAGAAAGAGAAAATAAAATTGGCCGATTTTGTGATTGTGAACGATGGCTCGCAGATGCTGATTCCGCAAGTTTGGGGGGTGCATCAGGAGGTATTAAAAAACCGCAAAATTTAAAACCGGAGAACCGCAAAATTTAAAACCGAACACCCGGGTTCGAAGATGGCGTAAATTGTTTCTTTTTCAAGGTCAAACCCTTCACAGTTTTAAATTTTGCGGTTTAATATCCTTTATATCACGAAATTAACCGGCTCATCAAAAGGCCGTGTCCGCACCTTTACCTGACTTTGGTGTAGTACCACTGAATAGGCCGGCACACTTTCTGTCAGCCATGAGTTCCCGCCAACAACCGAGTCGTGCCCGATCACAGTCCGTCCGCCAAGGATGGTACAATTGGCATAGAGCACACAGTTGTCCTCTATGGTCGGATGGCGTTTAACGTTGGCGAGCGACTTATCCACTTGCAAAGCCCCAAGCGTAACCCCTTGGTAGATTTTAACCTTATTGCCAATAACGGCCGTAGCCCCGATGACGACTCCCGTGCCGTGGTCAATAAATAACGAGCGGCCAATAGTGGCTGCCGGATGAATGTCAATGCCCGTTTTTCCATGCACATATTCGGCAAAAAAACGCGGTATCAATGGTGCTCCCAAGCGATGAAGCAGGTTGGAAATACGGTAGTTTGCAATGGCATAAAACCCTGGGTATGCGGCGATTACTTCCTCCGTACAGGTAGCAGCCGGGTCGAAATCATAGAAGGCTTGAGCATCTTCGAGCAACATTTCGTACACCTCAGGCAATTGATCGAAAAAGCCATTGGCGATGGCCCCAACCGATTCGCCAGCGTCTTTGGTAAGTGGGTAAAGCAGCTTCATCAAATCATGGCGGAGCAGCGCGTATTGTACCCGCGCAGGTTTTGGTTCTTCGCTCAGCATTGGGAAGAGGAACAAGAACAGCGCGTCGGCCAAGCGATGCGTTTCAGCCCTTGGCGGGATGGCAACATTTTGCGTGAGTGGCTGATGCTCAAGTGTTTGAAAAAAGTTTTCGAGATGTGACTTCATGTGGAACGATGAACTAACAATGATGAATGATGAATGATGAATGATGAATTTGTCCGAGTAATTACAAAGCAATTGTCTCGCCAAAGAAAAGGTTTTGGGCAATTTCCACCTGCATATTTTCAAGTCTTTCGACCTTTGGGCCACAATTAGTCACGCAATCATTTTAGGATGCCACTGATGGCAAACTCGACAATATCAATATCTCAATATCTCAATATTCTATGCTCGGTCTTTCCAACCTTCAAAATACCGATTCCAACAATTTTTTCCTAATTGCTGGCCCTTGCGCCATTGAAGGGGAACAAATGGCGTTCGACATCGCTGGCCACGTCAACGAAGTTTGCCAACGCCTGCGTATCCCTTATATTTTTAAGGGTTCATACCGCAAAGCAAACCGAAGCAAACGCGATTCTTTCACCGGCATCGGCGATGAAAAGGCCCTTCATATTCTTAAAAAAATAGGAGAAAGTTTTCAAATCCCCACTACTACCGATATTCACACGGAACCCGAGGCTGCGCTTGCCGCCCAATTTGTGGACGTGCTTCAAATCCCTGCTTTCCTTTGTCGCCAGAGTTCCTTGCTCGTTGCTGCCGCACAAACCGGGAAAGTCGTAAACATAAAAAAAGGCCAGTTCGTCAGCCCAGAGGCCATGCATTTCGCTGCTGAAAAAGTGCGCGAAGAAGGCAATCCGAACATTATGCTCACCGAGCGCGGCACCACTTTTGGCTATCAGGACCTTATCGTAGATTTTCGGGGAATCCCTGTCATGCGTTCTTTCGGTGTACCTGTGGTGCTCGATTGCACACACTCCCTCCAGCAACCGAATCAAAGCAGCGGTGTCACGGGAGGTCGTCCCGCGCTTATCGAAACAATTGCCAGAGCGGGCATCGCCACGGGGGCAGATGGGCTTTTTATTGAGACTCACCCCAGACCTTCCGAGGCAAAATCAGATGGGGCGAATATGTTGCCAATCACCGAATTGGAAAGGATATTGGAAGGATTGGTCAGGATTAGAGAGGCTATTATGTAACCCAATAATAGTGAAACTATCACTTTCGACAATAACTTGATACAAGAATCCTATAAGGTTTTTGAAATCTTATAGGATTGTACAAAAGAACAAATTATCACTTTGGACACAAAAGCAATCCTAGACAAAGCCTTAGAAATAGCCTTGAACTACGGGCCCAAAACCCTTGCAGCATTTGTCATTCTTTTTGGCGGCTTGTGGATAATCCGTCGGCTCACACGAGGGTTTGACCACTTCCTTAGTGCCCGTCGAGTAGACGAAGGTTTGCGGCCTTTCTTTACTTCAATGGCCGATATTGCAATGAAGGTCGCGCTGGTGCTAATGGTCGCCAGCACCATTGGCATCGCCACCACCTCGTTCATTGCCATATTTTCTGCCATTGCCTTTTCGGTTGGCTTGGCCTTGCAGGGCAGTCTTGGCAATTTCGCCAGCGGTGTGCTCATCCTTTTGTTTCGACCTTTCAAAGTCGGTGATCATCTCACGGTGGCCGACAAGACCGGGAAAGTGGAGGAGATTCAAATTTTCAGCACCATTTTGAAAACCCCATCGGGCAAAAAAATCATTATCCCCAATGGAAAAATGACCGAAGGCCCCATCGAAAACATTGTTGAAAACAGCGAGGTGCAGGCCGAAATCTCGCTCCTGCTCCAGGCAAATACCTCCTTGGAAAAAATTCAACTGGCTGCCAAAGAAGCGGCTGCCCAATGCCCACATGCCTTGACTGACAAGGGAGTAGACGTTAAAGTGGCTGGCATTAGCCGTGACGACATGAAAACCCAAATTGCAGTGTGGACGCTTGGCCAGCACCACGATGATACACTCAACCATTTCTACGAAGCGCTTCGGAATTCGCTTGGGGCTGCGGGTATCGAATTGGCAAAGGAGCGGCGAAAGGAGGGGGTGTAACGTTAGTCCAAACGCCAACAGAAGGAATTGTTAACCTTCCCTACCCTACCCCTCAAATTACGCAATCCTCATACCTTCGCCAGCGTTAGAGTATGTTGGGGATTTTCTCACTGAGTCAAAAACGGTTCTTTTTTCGCCATTTTTCACCTTTTTTCAGTCACCTAATCTCAACTATGCTCCTTCAAAAACGTAGAAACTGTCAAAAAAAGCACTCGTTTCTGCCCTCAGCAGAAAATCCCCAACATGCTCGTAATCCACATAACACTTGCACGGGCTTTATTTTCCGTGCCACACCATCATCCATCAACCATTATTTTGCAAAAAATGCTACGTAAACTAATCCTTACACTACCGCTGTTATTGCTCGTTCTGGCCGTTTCGGCTCAAGGTTCAGGCTCTTCCAAAAGCAAATCAAAAGACCGGTTTCGGGAAAAGGACGACCGCCGATTCCCCGTCCGCTTGGAAAACACCAAAGCACTCAACCTCCCCGGCACTGATTACGCTCCCGTTTTTTACGACAACGGCATCTTGTTCGTGTCGGCACGCGGCAAAAAAGCCCCCCGGAGCGAGCGTACAGGCGAACCCTACGAAGCGCACTACCTTTCTACATTCGACCGCTTGGGTGCGCTGGTCGGGCCGGCAAGATTCGAATTTAACGCGAGCAAAAAATCTGATTTCCATGAAGGCCCTGCGGCTTTCACCCGTGATTTCAAAACCGCTTTTGTGTCCCGCAATAACAATGACAACGGGGTACTGCGCGGTGGGAAAGGCGGTAAAGCTTCCATGAAAATCTATCAAATGGAGTACGGCTTTCCAGACTGGACTCCGCCGGTTGATTTGCCCTTCAACAGCGACGACTATTCCTGTATGCACCCAAGCCTCAGCCCCGATGAGAAGTGGCTTTTCTTTGCCTCCGATATGCCAGGTGGCGAAGGCGGCTTCGACCTGTACGCCGTGGAGCACTTGGGCGAAGGCAGTTGGGGCGAACCCATCAACCTGGGCCCGAGCATCAATTCCGAAAAACAGGAGTTGTTCCCCTTCATGAGTTTCTTCGGCTCACTGTTTTTTTCCTCCAATGGCCGGTCGAACACGATGGGCAACATGGACATTTATTTTGTGAACGACCCGTTGAAACGCAGCGAGGAAAAGGAAGTAGTCAACCTCGGCGAACCATTCAACTCCCCTGAAAACGACTTTAGTTTCATAACAGACCCTGACGGACACAGTGGCTTTTTTGCCAGCGAACGCAAGGACCAGACTTATGGAAAATCTGATATTTTTCAGTTTTTCGCCTCAAGCGGACTTGGTGGCACCGGCAAGCCCGAAGTGAACCGGGCGCATATCAGTGTGATTGACGAAAAAACAGGATTGCCACTTCAAGGGGCAGAAATTCGCATTTTTCAGCCAACAGACGATGGATTCATTGCTGGCAACAATGACTTTTACGAATTCGACTATATCGCACTGCCCGACAAACCCGATGTTTTCACTTTCCAATTGGTGCGCAAAGACGCAAAAGATATGGGCAAACCCGATCTCTTTTCCAATGCCGCAGGCGCTGCCCAGACGGAATTTACCCGCTACCGAAACTACCTCGTGATGGTAAGTGCCAAGGGCTATACCTCGCGCGACCGCTTTTTGGTGGCAGACTCGGACGATGAGCTGAACCTGAATTTCAGGATGAAAGAAACCCCGCCCTGTCTGCGTTCTGGCGGAATAGTGCTCACAACAGAATTCAACACACGTATTGCCAATGCAAGTGTCCGCTTTGAGCACCGTACTTCAGGGATGATAGAAACTGCTCGTACCACGCGCAATGGCGAGTTCGACATTTGTCTGCCCCGCGATGGCGAATGGATTGCCAAGGTTGAAAAAGGCGGGTTTCGCAGCGAGACGTTCCGGTTGACGGCAGGCCGAGGAGCAGCAGCCTACGAAGAGGTGCGCTTAAAACCTTTGGAGGAAGGCGTAACCATTGCCGAAGCCATGCCGCTTGCAAGTGGTTTGATGGAAGGTTCGGTGTTCATTCTGGACAAGATTTTTTATGAGTACAACAAAGCAACCCTCAATCAAGGCGCGGTACGCCATTTGGATAATGTAATCGAATGGATGAAAACCTACCCAGATATGGAAATTGACCTGGCGGCCCATACTGACGTGCGTGGTGATGCGCGTTTAAACCAAATCTTGACGGATGAACGCGCCAAAAATGTCAAAATTTTCCTCGTGGTAAAAGGTATTGACGAAGGCCGCATCAATGCCTTTGGAAAGGGCGAGACCCAACTCCGCAACCACTGCAACGAAAGCGCCGAATGTTCCGATGAGGAACACCAGCAAAACAATCGCCTCGAAATCAAGATTCGAAAGCTGGGAGGGACGAGAAGGCCTTGATTAAAGGAAAGTGTGGCACACCTAAATAGAATATTGGTAATCAACATGGTTTGCGAGGTGTGCCACACTTTTCTGAACACGCTCAAAAAACTTGAAAAAATATCCCGCCTTATTTCAACCTTTACGCATCAAAGTATCCGCCCCTGCCCCATTTTTCCGCTTTTTGTTTCTCAACAAGTTGCTAAACGCCTATAGATTTCGACTTTAACATGAAAAGAAGAAACTTCCTCCGCCTACTCCCTGCCGCCGGGGTCACTTCCTTTGCCGTGAACGGCTTCTCGATGCGCCCTTTTGCCAACAGCCGCATCGCCAGCGTCCTTGGTTCTTGCGACGGGGTGCAAGACCGCACGCTTGTGCTCATACAACTCAAGGGCGGCAACGACGGCCTCAACATGATCATCCCTGCGGCCAACTATGACCGCTACGCTGAACTTCGGCCCACCACCAAGATAAACGACTCCGGCACCGGGGCATTCATCCCGATTGACACCACCCTCCCCACCGCCGATCAAGCAGGCCTTCACCCTGCCATGACCGCTATGAAGGACCTTTACGACCGAGGCTGGCTCACGGTGGTGCAAGACGCTGGTTATCTAAGCATGAACCAAAGCCATTTTAAAGGCACTGACCTTTGGCTCTCTGGTGGAGGCGGTTCCACTGGCCTCAACAACCTCACTTCGGGCTGGATGGGCCGCGCTTTGCAGTCTTTTTACCCACATATTGAAGGGGTGCCTGTGGCAGATATGGTTGACCCTCTGGGAATCCAAGTCGGCGACCCAACCTCCTCCCTCGGCTTTCACACAGATACAGAACACCAAAACGTCATCAACATCAGCGGTCAAGACCCCTCTGGATTTTATTCACTCATCCAGACCATCGGCGGAGCGCCGATCATGAATGTGCCTGACAGCGACCACGGCGTAGAATTGGAATATATCATGGGTGTTGAGCGCAGCATCAACCTCTATGCTCAACGCATCACCGACGTGTTCAATGCCGGTTCAAATTCAATCACAACCTACCCTGCCGGTTCGTTGGCCGCCCAACTGAAAACGGTGGCAAGAATGATAAAGGGCGGCTGTAAGACAAAAATTTTCCTTTGCCAAATAGGCGGTTTCGATACCCACTCGGCTCAGGTAGATTCGGGAGACACCAGCCTGGGCGCCCATGCCAATTTGTTGGGCCAACTGGCAAACGCGGTCAAAACATTCCTGGACGACCTTCAGGGCCTGGGCTTGGCAGACAATGTGTTGGGCTGCACCTTCTCCGAATTTGGCCGTTGCGTAAAAGAAAACGGCTCCTTTGGCACTGACCACGGCACCCTCTCGCCAATGTTGGTTTTTGGGAAGGATGTGAAGCCGGGTGTGCACGGAACCAACCCGGATTTGTACAACTTGACGAGCGACAATCAATTGAAAACCATGCAATTCGACTATCGTCGGATATTTGCTACCCTGCTCCAGGATTGGCTCGGCGCCAACCCCTATGTGATGGAGCAAACGATGTTCGACGGCTACGACAAAATGAAATTGGTGGGACGAGACTACCGCGTGGACCCCGACTGCCAATGGGGCGGAGCGGAAATCGTGGTAGACAATTTCCGACCGATGAGCCTTTACCCCAACCCAGCCAGTATTTCTACTGAAGTGGCGTACGAAAATCGTGGCGAAGCCTTCGAGGCCTACCTCACGTTGCACGGCTTAGGCGGCACACTCATCGCCGCCCGTACCGAAACGGTACACCCGGGCTTCAATGCCTTCTACTTTAGTGTGAGCGGGCTTTCGGAAGGAATGTACTTTGTACGCCTGGAGGACAAGCGCAACGGTAAAGCCGAAGTAAAGAAGCTGAGTGTGGTGCATGGGGGCGGCGGACGTGGGCGGAATTGACAGAGGCATTTAGAAGGCTACATGAAGTAGCCTCCAAAATACCTTCCTTCTATTCGAGAGAAATCAGCCATCAGTATGTAATGACCACTTTCCCCGTTTTTGACCGACCGGACTCATCCATTACTTGCAAATAGTACAAGCTTGGACTCAATCTATTTGAAGGGATACTAAAGACGCTTGGAGAGGAGGCTGAGATTTTAGTGTTGCCTTCCCAAACGGAGCGGCCATTCGCAGCCAGCAATTGAATGCGCAAATTTATCGGTACAGCGGCAAATAACTCCACTATTCGCCTCAAAAGATAGTTGGCTAACGCCAAAATAATTGGCCTGAAATTGGAAAGTTATTTTGACACCGTTCCTAAGTATCCCCGCACCCCCATTTTGAGAATAATTGCTTTCAAAAAGGCACTCATCTATCAGTAAATTGTACAAGCCCAAATCAGAGAGAATATAAGATGCAATTCCCCCTCCACCACCACTTTTGTTAAGAAAAAATCGACTTTTTTTAACGATTAGTTCGATTTTTTCCACAGGTGTATAACCCGGAAAAAAGTGTTCTAGCCCTCCTCCAGAACTATTGTTTACGTGGTTGGCCGTGAATGTGCAGCCATCAATTTCATAACGAATGTTTTGTATCTCCAGACCAAAGAAATACTCCACCAGTTTCTAAGGCTGTATCTCTAACAAATGTGCAATTAGTAATTCTTACAGTATCAGAGGGTTCATAAATAGTCATTGCCCCTCCAAAAACTGCACTTCGATTGGCTTCAAATTTACATTCGGAAATTGAAAATGCCTTGTCACTACGATTTCGCCCTAATTTATAGAATGCACCCCCATAGTACCCACCACTGTTGCGAGTAAAATTGCAATGCCGAATAACGGGGCTGCATATTGTCCAATCGTTTCCTATGCAAGCCATCCCGCCGATATATGGTGACAACGTGATACGAATTATCTGTTCGGACTCCCACCACTCCAATGTCAGCGCTCAAAACAGTAGCGTTGGTTTCTGCATTGCGTTGATTTAGGGACCTGCCTTCAAATCCTCCATAAAAGCCTACACCCGTTGGAAGGTTAAACGAAATTGCCCTGTCTATTCCATCAGTAGGAAAGCAGGTGCCTTTTGCCACCCATATTTGATCACCAGCATGCGCCTCTGCGAGCGCATTTTGCAAGTCTTTATATGCGTCTGCCCAATTGCTGCCGTTATTGGCTCCCAGGGCGGCGTAGTTGACATACCAAATTTGTTGAGCAGGTAATAAGCTTGCACAGCAACAAAAAAGAATGGAGGGTGTCAAATTTTTCATGAGCAATAAAAATTAAAAGTTTCCTGTGGCGCGTACACGCCACAGGAAACAAAATCAGGCATTGCCTGGCCCGCCTATGCCAAAGCTACAGCGGGTAAAGAGGTCATCACATCGTACTCGCCGACTTAAAAATCCGATCCCAATTGATTCCGTCGCGCATATTGCCGTTTTTGGTAGAGAACCAGATAAAGAGCGGTTTGCCCACGATGTGGTCTTCGGGCACATAACCCCAGAAACGAGAGTCTTCGGAATTGTGGCGGTTGTCGCCCTGCATCCAGAAATAGTCCTGTTTGAAGGTATAGGACGTAGTCTCCTGGTCGTTTATGAAAATTTTGCCGTTGCGAACCTCCAGTTTGTTTTTTTCATAAACCTGGATCACACGCGTATAGAAGGGTAGGTTGGCAAGCGTTAGCGCCGTGGAGGCTCCTTTTTTTGGGATCCAGAGTGGCCCGAAATCGTCCACTGTCCAGCTGGTGTATTGCTTAGGGTCATTGGGGAATAAATCTCCGGGGACACGGTTTTCGTTTTTGAGACGAACTACTTCAAAGCCCCAGGATTTGATTTTAGCCACTTGGGTGTCGTCAAGGTTAAAATAACCTTTTTTTGCAGCTGCGCCGCGAGGAGCTCTTGCCTGGTCGAGGTCGTAAATATTTACCCCAAGATCGGCCACCTTTTGAACATTCAGGGGTGTGGCGCCAAGTTTGACTTGATACGTAAATTGTCGGTGGGTGGGATTCTGCGCTGCTTGGCCGTTCACAAAAACTTGACCGTCCCGTATTTGTAAGCTGTCGCCGGCAATGGCAAGGCAACGTTTGATGTAATGGTCTTTTTTGTCCACGGGCCGGGTCACGAACGGGACATTCATGCCCTTATATTCAGCGGTCAGATTTTTGCGCTTCCATTGGCCAACGTCCCAACTACGGCCGGGAACAATATACACGCTGTCGCCAGCAGGCCAGTTGAACACTACTGGTTCGTTGCGGTCAATCTTTTCGAAGGCGGGAAGGCGGTAGTAGGGGAGCGAGGGTTTTTCTAAATAAGATTCGTTGCCCGTCACGGGCATTACATTGTGCATCAAGGGGAATTGGATCACCGTCATAGGTGTGCGGATACCGTAATGTGCTTTGCTGACAAAAAGGTAATCGCCCACTTTGAGGGAGCCTTCCATTGAAGAACTGGGTATGACGTAGGCTTCTATGAGAAACATCCGAATGAACGCTGCTGCAAACACTGCAAAAACAATGGCCTCGGTCCACTCCCGTGTGGCTGATTTTTTGAACTGAGGGTATTGAGCATCCAATTTTTTCAGCCCTAACACGTCCTTTTTTTCCAGTGCCTCGTGGTGCAGGCGGTGGAATTCGCGCTCTTTTTCCAGAATTGGCCCCTCGTATTTCGCGTCGGAATCTCTCCCAACAAGGAAAAACGACACGGGTGCGTATATGACAGCCAACACCGAGTCCCAAAACCCATGTCGGCCAAAGGAGCGGATCATGTCAATCGTCAAGCCCGCGTAAATGAAAAAATTGACCACGGGGAACAAAAACCAAAGTGCGTATTGCGGTTTTCGGCCTACCATCTTGCACCATTCCATGGCAGCGACGCCAGGAACGAGCGCTTTCCAGCCAGGAACGCCCGCTTTTTCAAACAATTTCATCATGCTCAAGCCAAGCAGGATGTAGAGTACAATGAGGAAAAGGAGAACTGACATGGGTAAAGGCGATATTTGGATATTTGGATATTGGTACAATCTTGGGGACATATTCCCCAAAAACGCAGGCGAAGGTATTTTAAGAAAAAACTCCTTCGCCCATCATTAGATTTGCAGTCTAAAAACTTCGATGAACGATTTACCCACCGTAGCCTTGGCGAAGGTCTCACCACTTGGGTATTGGACACTGGGTATTGGACATTGGTTATTCCCTACTCTTCGTCTTCCGACTTCTTGCGACGCTTGCGCCGGGTCTTGAACAACTCCACCACCTCTTTGTCGGTCAGGAACTTGAAGTCCACAAACTGTGTAGACACAAAACGCTTCACATCCTGGTAGTCTTTAGCCCGTTTGTCGGTAAATACTTTGAGTAGTTTGCCGATATAGCTGAGCGAGAGTTTTTCTACGTCCTGGTTGAATTGTTGGTTGCCAAAGATTTTCATGTATAGGCCAAAAATCTTCGTCAACTCGAAATAATCCATGTACTCGCGCTCCGAAAGGCCCTTTAAGAGTCGAGTAAAGTAGGTGATCACCAATTGGCGCAGGCACTCCGTTTCTACCGCAAGGCCTTCATGCGCGTTGTAAAAATCCTGCACGGCTTCTATCGCATCTGGATGAACATAGCCAAGGCTGTGAATTTTGTCAGCAATGCGGTAATAATCCGAAATCCTGTCTTTATAGGTTTTGTCCACCACTTGGTTCATGCGCTCGTCGTTGGCGGCATCAATGCCTGGCGATTTGTAAAGCCCTATAAGGAAACGCAAATAGCGAGTATCGAACTCTTGGAACGAACGCCGCTCCCGCTCGAAATGTGTGGCGAACGCTTTGCGCTCTGCCGGGTCAAGGTCCACGAAATTGCCACAAATGGCAAGCATCTCGAGATATTCTTCCGTGGCGTGAAATTCTGTGTTGTTCAGAAAGTTAATGATTTGGGCTTTCAGGCTGTCATTGCCGGCGCCTGTCCCGAAGCGTTTGAGCAGAAACTGGCGAAGTGCTGAAAAATTCGGCTTCATCTCGCCCAAAGTCTTGGGGAAATCTGCTGAGTGGTACTGCTCGTTGCGGAACTGATTGGAATAACGGCGGTAGATATCTTCGCGGTCTTTCAAGTCGCGGAAGCGGTCTTGCTTCAGCTGCTGTAGGAAATAACGGATGCGCTTGTTCTCCACAAGGCTCATCAGGTTGGTGATCCAGATGTCGCTGCTCAGTGCAAAACCTACGGTAATGCTCTGCCCGATTCGTTTTTTCAGTTGTTCAAAATGAACGCTCTTGCAAATGGCAATCAGGATTTCCTTAAAGTGGTCGTTGGGGCGAACGTACTTGTACTGGTCGTTGATCTCGCCGCGCAGCACGGCGTAGCCCAAAATACGAGGTAGGTAAAGCCCTTCAAATGGCGGTTCGAGCAGGTATTTTTCAAAGGTCACCAACTGCAAAGGGGCCTCCGAAGCCACCTGGTGGTGCAAAATGGAGAGCATTGGCTCAAACTCCGTGCGCAATTCGTTGTAAAACTCGTCTTCCTCCTCTTCGAGGTATTGCGCGAGGTTGTCGGAATCTTGGATGGCTGCCGCGATCACGTTCAAGCGGTCAAAATATTGGTCGTCTAAAGCCTGCATAGTGTGAGAAGAGTGAGACCCGCCTTCGCTAAGGCGTCGGCAGGTAAAGATGTGAGAGTATTATCAGATTCTATTTTGAAAAAGACCCGATGAAGCCACCAAGGGCTTCATCAGGTCTTTTCGTCAAAACACGCTTCGAGGGCAAATGTAAACAGCCGCCTCGAAGTAAGGTGTATTATTCTTCTGTTTTTTCTTCTGTTGCTGTTTCTCCTTCCTCTGTCACTGCTTCTGCTGCTGCTTCTATTTCTGGGGCGGCTTCCTCTGCTACTGCTTCTGTTACTGTTTCAGCCACTGCTTCTACTTCTGTTGGTACTGCTTCTACTTCTTCAGCCACCGCTTCTACTTCTGTTGCCACTGCTACTTCTTCAGCCACCGCTTCTACTTCTGTTGCCACTGCTACTTCTTCAGCCACTGCTTCCTCAGCAACCGCTTCTGCCACTGCATCTGCTTCTGGGGCTGCGTCCTCTGTCACTGCCACTGCTTCTGCTACTTCTGCCTCTTCTTCCGGGGCGGCTTCGACTTCAACAGGTGGTGGCACCGGCTTAACCTTCACTTTGGCGGTACCGTCCACTTTTGCTACCAGTTTCTTCTTAGCTTCTTTTGTCTCTTCGCGGCGTTTTTCGATGTGGTTTTCTTTTTCCTCGATCCATTTAGCCAACATCTCATCGGCTTTTGCTTGGTCGAATGCGCCCTTTGCTACGCCTTTTTGAAGGTGTTTTGCATACAAAACGCCTTTTAAACGTAGAATTGCATTTACAGTGTCGGTCGGTTGTGCACCAACACTGATCCAGTGAGCCGCACGATCGCGATCCAGTTCGATGGCAGCGGGAACAGTAAGTGGGTTGTAAGTGCCGATTTTCTCGATGAACTTACCGTCGCGGGGCGAGCGGCTGTCGGCGACTACGATGTGGTAAAAAGGGGCGGCTTTGCGGCCTCTGCGTTGCAGGCGAAGTTTGACTGCCATGTTGTGAAATTGAAAATTTAAATGAGAAATTCTCGCCCGGCTACTTATGTGAAATAGCACCGGGCTTTTCGAGGGGCGCAAAGGTAGAAAAACATCTTGCAGAAAAACAAACTGCTTATAAAAAATAAGGGCGAAATTCATTCGCCTTCCATAATTGAAAGGAAAAATGAACTTCGCCCAAGAAGTAAAAGGAAAAGCGGAATGAATTTCGCCCTACGCAGATGGCGAAACGAATTTCGCACTGCTTAACGCCAGGCACTCAAAATGCCGCCCATGATGGCAAGCGTCACAATCCAGTAACCAAGATTTGTAAACACCCAGCCCCAGCCGCGCTTTTCAAAAATAGACATGGTGCCGATTACGGGCAGCAGCACGGTGAGTGAAATAAGCACCCCGTGCACAACCCCGTGCCCGAAAGTGGCGTAACTGTGCCCATCGGGTGCAACATCTTGGCCAGGGCCTGTTACATTGATGCACATAAACATTGAAAGAAGGAAGGACAGACCGAGTGCCACGATATACAGGATTGGGTTAGGCCCTTTCCCAATGCTTTCGAGGGTGAAGCCATTGGCGCGCATCCAAGGCCCGCCAAGCACGGCTGGATGGTAGTAAACCAAGCCGACGATCATCGGTACCAAGGCTGTTACGCCTACTGCAAGAAAATTAGGTTCCATAAGTTGTAACAAGTTTTGTTTTGAAAATGTAGGCAAACGTACACAAGAGTTTTAAGTTAGTGTCTTTTAAAACAAATTTTTTCGTGCCGGGTCTGCATCCAATAAAAAAACCTCGAAACTGCCCCCAAAGAGGCGATTTCGAGGCGAGGCGAAGAATTGATTTTTTATCGGTTTAAGACACAAGCAACTATTGCGTCTAACTGATATCCACAGGACAAACAAGAGCCGTCAAAGTTTCTCAACAGGCATCCAATAATTTTAACCACACGGTTATTGCTGAAACAAGTGTTCAGCTTGTTTCTGCAGGCCGTACAACTGGGGCCGTTGCCTGCAAGTGCTGCCACGCACGCAGCGCTCGTGTTGGACAAAGTATAGGTAACCAGTTTGTCTCCTTCCAATGTGCCAAGATCCCCGTTGGCATATTGCACGAGATTGACCTCTTGAACAACATTGTTCTCCGTGATCCTGATGGAGATTTGTTCTACATTCCCAGACCTCAAGGTGACAAATTGTGACACGATCTCGCAGATTACCGTTTTCCCGTCGCCAGTGACGGAAATAGCGTTAGAGGCACCATCAGTTATGTTCAATTTGCCCCCCAGTTTGTCTACAAGATGGTTTCTGTAATTGACCGCTTCGACAGTGTTGAGCAGTTCTGTCCTTTTGGCCTTTGTGAGCGTGGTTTCTCTTTGGCCCGAGGCCGTGGTGAAGCTTGCCAGAAAAAAGACAACAGTAAGGAGTGCCGCACTGCGACCGATAAGATTTGAACTCATTTTTGAAAAAATTTATTGGTGAAAAAATGTGCTGATTAAGTCTTGCTTTCCTACTTGGTGTCACCGCCTCCAAATACCTAACCGCGCTTGGTGATTTTTATCAGCACATCCCAAAAATGGGTGATTCAAAAACCTGTTGGCATGGTGATCTTCAAAAGCGCAAAGCCGAAAACCAAACCGAGCATTAGTTTTGCCCCGATTAACCGCCCAGGTTTCGCAGCCCTCCTAGACTTGGGAGCCTCACCCATTCACCCATTCACCCATTCACTCATTCACTCATTCACCCATTCACCCATTCACCCATTCACCCATTCACTCATTCACTCATTCACTCATTCACTCATTCACTCATTCACTCATTCACCCATTCACCCATTCACCCATTCACCCATTCACCCATTCACCCATTCACCCATTCACCCATTCACCCATTCACTCATTCACCCATTCACCCATTCACCCATTCACTCATTCACTCATTCACCCATTCACCCATTCACCCATTCACTCAATCACCCATTCACCCATTCACTCAATCACCCATTCACTCAATCATATCTGATGGATAAAATGATCGTACGCTTCCCCGCCCAACTGGGGGAAGCCCTCGAAATTGCCCAAAAAATTACGCTCAAAAAACACAGTTCGCCCTTCCGCTCGGTCTTTATCTCTGGTCTGGGCGGCAGCGGTATCGGCGGCGGATTTGTTCAGGATTTTGTGCGCACATCCTGCAAACTCCCGGTCGTGGTCAGCAAAGGCTACCAGGCACCCGCCTGGGTAAACAAACACACGCTCGCCATCTGCTCCTCGTACAGTGGAAACACGGAGGAGACGCTTAGTACCTTCGAGCAACTCAGCAGCACTGGAGCGAAGATCGTCTGCATCGCTTCCGGCGGCAAACTCATCGAACTGGCCAAAAAACACGGGTACGATTATGTGCAATTGCCAGGCGGCTGGAGCAGCCCTCGGGCTTGTCTTGGCTATTCGGTGGTGGCGCAACTGGGCGTGTTTCGCGCGGCCAAACTTATCCCCGGCAAATTGCTGAACAACGTGGCCGCCGCTCAAAAACGCCTCACCCAAGACCAGGCCTCTATCCAAAAACACGCCCGCAAAATCGCCGGATTCCTTGTCGGCAAAACGCCCGTGCTCTACATCGCCGACCATGCAGAAGCCGTGGCCGTACGCTGGCGACAGCAGATCAACGAGAACGCCAAGATGCTTTGTTGGCACCATGTGATCCCTGAAATGAACCACAACGAACTCGTGGGATGGCGCGACCAACGCCCCGATGTAGCCGTGATCTGGCTTCGCAACCACGATGATTATCAACGCACTGCGATCCGAACGGACATCAACAAAGACATTGTTGAACACTATACGCAGACCTCCATCGAAGTTTTTTCCAAGGGAAAATCGCAGATTGAAAAAGCCCTGTGGCTGGTTCACTTGGGCGATTGGATGTCGGTCTATCTCGCCGAATTGCGCAAGGTGGACCCTGTGGAGATTAAGGTAATTGAGTTTTTGAAGGGGGAATTGGGGAAGGTGTGAGCGCAAGGTGGGACACGGATGACGCGGATGAGACACGGATTTTTTAGATTATTAGATCCGTGCAAATCCGTGTCATCCGTGTTCCACCTTGCACTATCGCCGCACCACCAATTTCTCTACCCAAACCTTCCCTTTTGCAAAGAACTGAATGAGATACACACCACTCGGCAACTCAGAAATATTGAACGAATGCGACCCCGCACTCAGTCGAGCCGTTTGCATCAATTTCCCGTAGAAGTCCACTATTTCTAAACGGCCAGCGGCAGGCAAATCGTTGATATTGACGAAATCATGCGCCGGATTGGGTGAAAGGGTCAGATTCCAGAAATCCTTCGGAACCACTGTTCCCACCGTCCCAATTTGCTGATAACCAAGGAAAAAAATCAAGGTGCTCGTCATGGCCGGCACATAACATTCGCCGTGGTCTGCTGTGGGCAGTACGTCGCTGATGGCAAAGTTCGTCACGCCGGCGGCGAGGAATGAATCTCTCGCGAGCAGACTATTCCGGTAAGGCACCTGGTCGTCTTCCATGCAATAGAAAAGCCGGAAAGGAGCGCTTGGCAGCCAATTTCCGTCGTAAGTATTGTTGGCGTTGAGGGCCAAATTGATGGGATGGTCTGGATTCGCCTCAATTTCCTGAATGATGCTTTCCTGCAACATTCTGAATGGCCGGGACGCTCCCTCATTGTCAATCAGTGTTGCAATCAACTGACTGTTCAAACTGGACAGCGTGATTTGTCCTTCATAAAATTGTTGGATCAACGTGGCGTAGTCCGGCTTGAACACTTCGCTCAAATCATTGAACAGGTTCCCGTACACCGTTTGGTACGACAAGGCAGTGTTTGGAATGTAAGCCGGGTAATAATACACCGCATCGGTCAGGATCAAATCCCGCATTACCCCGGAAATGCTGTAGGGGCCTGACATGGGCGCCGCAGCAGTTACTTGAAATTCCTCTGCGGGGTCTTGCTCAATCGCCCGGTGCAAGGCCATAGCGCCGTGTCCACCCTGCGAGTAGCCCGTGATGAACAGCTGATCGTTCCTAACGAATTGATTTTCTTGCAAAAACTGCTCCCCGGCCCGCAACATATCCATCGCCGCCCAAGCCTCGCTCTCCGCGTGGACATAAGGGTGAAAACCTTTGGAAGTATTCCCCAAACCAAGGTAGTCCGGCAAAAAGGCAACATACCCCAGTCCGGCAAACAATAGCCCCACTTTCCCCTCCCCTCCTGAAACCACATTTATGGAAGGCACATCCTGCTTTGAACCGGAAGTTCCGTGTTGATAAACCAAACGCGGGTACTTAAAAGCCGGATTGTCCGGCACTGACAACAAGCCCGAAGCCGTGTCTACTAAGCCCTGCACACTTTTGGTTGTGTAGGTGACGCGGTAATATTTCGCGCCGTATTGAATAAAAGGCAGGTTGTCAAATTCTGCCAACAACTCGGCCTTGGTTTTTTGACCAAGCAAAGTTGCAGAAACCAGGTTTTGGCTGTAAAGCGGAATGTTGAATGCTACAGCCAATAGTAAAATGACGATCGGATTTTTCATAAAAGGCAATTATTTGTCTTCTCGTTTAGTTGTTTGGTTTCGATAATGCTACTATGTCTTTTACCGGCGGATTCAATTTCCAAATACCTCAACCCCCGCATTCAAACAACCCGCCGTTGTCAACCCTCCCTTTCGAGCCACCATCAGTCCATATCGGGTGTGCAAAATACCGTCTTTGCTGTGCGCATCCGGGTTGATGCTGATTCGGATTCCATATTCCAAAGCCCTAGGAATCAATGTCCAATCAATGTCCAGGCGGCGCGGGTGGGCGTTGAGTTCGATACTGACCTTGTGTTTTGCACAAGCCTCAAACACTGCATCCCAGTCAAGCGGATAACCCTCTCGGCTGAGCAAAAGTCGCCCGGTCGGGTGGCCAAGGACGGTGGTGCAGGGGTGTTCGATGGCACGCACGACGCGCTCTGTGGCCTTCTCGATGTTCATCCGAAGGTTGGAGTGGACGGAGGCAATGACAAAGTCAAACTGCTCCAGCAGCGCATCGTCGTAGTCAAGAGAGCCATCGTTCAGGATGTCGCTTTCTATGCCCTTAAAAATTCGGAACGGCGCAAATTCGGCGTTCAATTTTTCTATTTCCTCCATTTGTGCAAACACACGGTCGGGCTTGAGGCCATTGGCGTAAAACGCGGATTGGCTGTGGTCTGTGATGCCGATGTACGCGTAACCGAGCGAGCGGGTGTATTCGCACATTTCACGGAGGGAATGAAGGCCGTCGCTGTAAGTGGTATGGACGTGGAGGATACCCTTTAAGTCTTGATCCTGAATGAGTTGGACTTGACTTTTTGTGTTTAAGATTTCCGCGCTTTCTCGCAATTCTGGTACGACGAGCACCCGTTTTGCCTTTTCAAAGACCGCTTCTTCCAAGGGTAATTTCCTAAAATCAAGGCCCGAATTTTCTTTTACAAAAGCTTCCAGAAAAGTGGCTGAGCCAGTGTGTTTGAACAATTTAGACCCCCATTCTTCCGGCAAGCATTGGTGCAAAACAACCGGGGCGCTCTCCCCTCGATGGACGACAATTTTCCCATCATCCCGATTTTCCGGTTCAAAGTCAGATCCCTTGAAAACACTCAACAAATCCCCGTCAAAAGCAGCCAAAACTTCCACGGATTCCACCACAGGGCATCTGCGGCGCACTTCGCCGACAGGTTCAACTAAGATGTTTTTACCCGCTAAAGCCGAAGAGGGGGGATATTTAGATAGTAAGAAATTACAAACGGCATCGGCTTCGGCCATTGCCGTATCGAGGTGAAGTTTGCCGCGGCTGCTAAAGAAATAAGCAAGTTTGTTCTTGAGGTCTTCCTGCGTTTTCAGACCAAAGCCTTTGTATTCTACGAGGCGGTTTTCATTGCAGGCGTACCAAAGTTCACCTGGGTTTTCGATGCCCATTTCCTGCCAGACTTGCCGCACTTTTTTGGGTCCGAATCCACCTATTTCGAGCATTTCCCGAACACCATCCGGAGTCTGGGCGCGGTATTTTTCAAGGGTCGCCATTTGGCCGCTCTCTAGCAATTCGCGAATTTTCCCGGCTATTGCCGGGCCTACCCCTTTGATGCTCTTAAGTTCGGTATCGGACAATTCGGCCAATGGCGAATCGAGTTTGCGCAGCGTGAGGTATGCGCTGGCGTACGACCGGATGCGAAAAGGGTCTTCTTCATGGAGTTCCATGAGGTTGGCGAGTTCGTCGAACGCGAGGGCTATTTGTTTGTTGGTCATTGCTTTGCAAAATAATCCAACACCAAATAACAAAAACTCCTAACCCCCAACTTCATCCCACTTTCGTCCACGTAAAAATCAGGCGTATGGTGTGATGGTGCTTTTTTCTCATCTCCTCCTTTGGGCATCCCACCGAGAAAAAAGTAAAAACAAGGTATTTTCTGGGCAAAAAAGCCAAAGTCCTCAGCACCTGTACGGGCTTTGTTTTCCGAAACATTGACTGCCCCAGCTGCCTCTTGCAAAGAAGGCAAGGCTCCGGCTGTGAGGCTTGGGTCGTTGTAAGTGACCGGGGTTTTATTGTCAATACGAACCTCAGCAGTCGCGCCCGCGCTCTCGGCTATCTTGGTGACCGTCAGTTCTATTTTTTGGTGGATCAATCGCTGCATGGCCGTGTCGAGCGTGCGGATGGTGCCCACCATTTCGGCCAGTTCAGGGATGATGTTGGCGCGTACGCCGCTGGTGATTTTGCCCACTGTGATCACCGCGGGAAATTCGGTGAGGTCCACTTGGCGGCTCACAATGGTCTGCAAACCCTGAATGATTTCGGCGCTCACCACGATGGGGTCAATGCCGCTCCAGGGAGCCGAACCGTGTGCCTGTTTGCCGTGCACTGTTATATAAAACCAATCCGAAGCAGCCATCGCCCCACCCGGGCGATACCTGATTTTGCCGACTTCTGTCTGGGAGTCGATGTGCAGGCCAAACATGACTTCCATTTTTGTGTCCCGTAGCAAGCCTTCTTTGATCATCAATGGCGCGCCACCTTCTTCGTCGCCGGGAGGGCCTTCTTCGGCAGGCTGAAACACAAACACCACCGTGCCCGCCAGTTCGGCTTTCATTTTGGAAAGTATTTCGGCCACACCCATCATGATCGCGACGTGCATATCGTGTCCGCAGGCGTGCATTACGCCGACTTGTTCCCCGTTGTACTCAGATATGACGTTCGACTTGAAAGGCAAATTCACCCGTTCGGTGACGGGGAGTGCATCCATGTCCGCCCGGAGGCCGATGACAGGGCCTGGCTTTCCTCCTTTCAAAATGCCCACGACCCCTGTTTTGGCGATGCCCGTGCGGACTTCCATGCCAAGGGAACGCAAGTGCGATGCCACTTTTTCGGCGGTCTTAAATTCCCGGTTGGAGAGTTCGGGATTTTGATGAAAATCGCGTCGCCAAGCGACGATTTTGGATTCAAGTCCGTCGGCAAGTTGGTCTACCTGGCGTTTTAGTGTCGGTTGAGCCAAAAGCGGGACCAGAATGAGGAAGTTCAAAAACAGAATAGAAAGTCGTTTCATACCAAGTTTGTTTGGCGCGAAAGTAGCCATACACGCTTTCGTTTTCCAAACTTATAAGTGGCTACCAATTGAAAAGATGTTTTTAACATTGAAAAATCATCTTCTGTTGGATGGTTTTTCAATGTTAATCTATACTTTCGTGTTATGGTACCACGTAACATCCTCTCTCCAATAAAAGAAGCCCTTGGCTATTTCCCGGTCGTTGGCATTGTCGGGCCACGTCAAGTAGGGAAGACCACTTTGGCAAAACTGATCGAGCAATCTTTGGACAAGCCAACACTTTTCCTTGATTTGGAACGCGATACCGACCGTCAAAAATTGTCCGAGCCGGAGATTTTCCTCTCCCAATACACAGACAGCTGCGTAATTATTGACGAAGTGCAAAATATGCCCTCCTTGATGCCCCTCCTACGGTGGTTGGTGGATCAAAAACGTGTGTCGGCACGTTTCCTATTAACTGGCTCTGCTTCTCCAGACATCGTGCGCGGCAATACCGAGACCCTTGCAGGTCGAATCGCTTATTTTGAACTAACTCCGTTTACATTGCTTGAAATTGGAGCGACGGTATCTCAAGCGGAACATTGGGTGCGTGGTGGGTTTCCCAATGCACTGCTTGCACCTACCTCTGCATTGAAGGAAATGTGGCTCAGCAATTTTACAGAAACTTTTTTGCACCGCGACATTCGGCGTATCGGCTATGACATTACCATCCCTTCGATGGAGCGATTGCTCAAAATAGTCGCTTCCCTGAGCAGTAACCTGCTGCATGTGGAACACCTTTCCAAATCATTGGGCATTGGTTCGAACACAGTCAAAAAGTATCTAGATATTCTGGAAGGCAGTTTCTTGATACGCCGGTTGCAACCGCACCATGCCAACCTAACAAAACGCTTGGTGCGCACTCCCAAACTTTACATGCGGGACACAGGTTTGATGCATCACTTGCTTGGCATTCGCGATTTTGAACATTTACATGGCAACCAATGCCTTGGCTCGTCGTGGGAAACGTACGTTGTGGAAGAGGTGCTTCGAGCAGGCGGCAAATCTTTTGAATATTCATTTTTTCGTACGCAAGTGGGGGCTGAAGTGGATTTGGTGTTGAGGAGTCCAACAGGCAAACTAGTACTTATCGAAATCAAATACAGCTCCGATCCTACGCCATCCAGAGGCTTCTTTACAGCTGCGGACGACTTGGCTGCTGCCGCCCGGTATGTAATAGTCCCACATGGCGATGCTTGGGAACGAAGCCCTGCCCTTAGAGTTTGTGGCTTGAAATGGTTTTTACAAAATGAACTCCCCAAACTGGCAATTTTGTGAAAGCAACACTGACACATGAGACAGGTCTCTTTAATCACCCCTCCACAGGCATCACCACATTTTCCATTCTTACGAAATTTTCGTTGGCCAAGTCGCTCTCGATAAGTCCATCCCGCAGGCGTACAATCCGGTGGGCGTGCATGGCGATGTCGTGCTCGTGGGTAACCAAGATAACGGTATTTCCCGCTTTGTGGATTTGCTCGAAAAGCCCCATGATTTCGTAGCTGGTCTTTGTGTCCAGGTTGCCGGTCGGCTCGTCGGCGAGAATGATGGCGGGGTCGTTCACCAAGGCGCGGGCTACGGCTACGCGCTGGCGCTGGCCACCCGACAATTCGTTGGGTTTGTGCGTGATGCGGTCTCCAAGGCCCACAGATTCGAGGGTTTTGCGGGCTTTTTCCAGCCGTTCTTCACGGCCAATACCGGCGTATACGAGTGGAAGCGCCACATTCTCGAGGGCGCTAAGTCGAGGCATCAAGTTGAAAGTCTGGAATACGAAGCCGATTTCTTTGTTCCGCACTTCAGCCAGCTCGCCATCGTCCATGGTGCTCACTTCCGTGCCATTGAGCCAATATTCTCCCTTTGTGGGTGAGTCAAGACAGCCCAGCAGGTTCATGAGCGTGGATTTTCCACTACCTGAGGGGCCCATGAGCGCGACGTACTCGTTTTTTTCAATGTTTAGCGTCACGTCTTTGAGGGCTTCCACGATTTCCGCACCCATGAGGTATGTTTTCGTGAGGGATTTGATCGAAATTAGCATGATAAAAATGTGGTCAATGTGAACCCCGCCTTCGTTTTTACTCGCATTAGCCTTAGGCGGCGGCGAGAAACTTCGGCGGGTAAAAATGTGGTTCCCACCTGCGCTAAAGCTATGGCGGGTAAAAAAGCGAACCCGCCTTCGTTTTTACTCGCATTAGCCTTAGCGGCGGCGAGAAACTTCGGCGGGTAAACATAAAAATTCGGCACTACCCTTTTTTTCTTCTAAAAATCAGCCCACCCAAAAAGACAAAAAATGCGACAATACCCACCGCGATTTGCTCGATGATCTGAGGAAAAAACTGCCTGAGTACAAAAAAAGCTGCGATTCCAGCTACTGCTACGATGGCAAGCAAGCCACCTTTTGAGTTCGTAATTGCCATATGTTGGTTGTCTTGTTTTAAATGAGTTTTACGCTCAAAGTTCTTCAGGCCGCCCAGTTTCAAGCCCCGAAATACGGAAGAGCCTTTTCGGCGCAAAAAAAGCTTAGAAGTTTGCAGCGTGTTGCCCGTTCAACAGGGTTTGTTTCCCGTTGAACGGAATGTTGTGCAGCATTGCATTCTAAAAAATCTGCCGTTAAAAAAACATCAGCAGTTATGTTTTCCCAATCGGACGAGTACTTTTGCCCGGACTTAGTATACTCACACCTATTAATTCATTTCAGACAAAATCTATGAAGAAACTTTTCACCCTGGCATTTTGCGCGCTGCTCAGCGGCGCACTCTGGGCTTCTTCGCCCAGCACCACGCCTGCCAATCCGTTTCAAGACGAGCTCAGCCGTCTGGATAGCGAATTTGCTGGCATGACTGAACTAGAGCAGTTGGTAGAAGCGCGCAATGCTACCTACTCCCAACTCGCTTCGGAGAACAACACGCTGCTTAACAATGTGACGAGCGACAACGACATCGCTTCTTCGCTCCTTGGCAGCGTGGCGCCTGACGGAGAACGCCTGCTTGGTATCCCCGGTTTTTGGTGGGGCTTCTGCCTTGGTATCCTCGGCATCATCTTGGTCTATGTAGCCGTTGAAGGCGATGCCAAAAAGACCGAGGGCAAGAAAGCCATCATAGGGTGCGCCATCTGGACTGTACTCTGGTTGGTATTGTGGTTTGGCCTCCTTGCAAGCGGTGCCTGGTGGGCTTCCGCAGGCTAAGCAATGCTACGAAATCTTATTGAAACCGGGTTGTTCCGCATCTGCGTAGCGACCCGGTTTTCTTTTTGACACCAGTATCCAAATTCACTACTTTTGCCCCACTATGAGCATTCCAATCCGAGGCACGCTTTTGTTGCTGGTGGCTTTTTCCGTCAATGGCATACAAGCCCAGACTGAATTTTACCGATTTAAATCCGACTTTTCCATCAAAGAAAAAGAAACGGGCAAAGATCAGGGCAGACTCATCACCGGAACCATTTACTACGATAAAAACCTGCACAAAACGATTTACGACATTCGGTTTCCTGAGCCGGAACAGTGGCTCGTGCGCGACACGTTGATGTACCGCATGAAAGCGGATACGCTCGTGGCACAGCAAATAGTGCCCCCGGTTGGGGAGTTTTCTATATTCAACATGATCTTGAGCCAACAACTCAATGATTTTGGGCTTGCCAAAGTAGGCTACACCCCCGGCGATGTACAACAGGATGGCAAGCAAGTCATCTCCCAGTGGCTGCCACCAGCACAATTTAAGGCCTACCTCGGGCCTGTGACCATGGCGCAGGAGAATAAGCGGCTCAGCGCTGCGGCTTTCTACGACAAGGAGAAAAATCTGGTTTCCAAATTCTATTTCAAAGATTATTCAGTGCAAAGCGGTCTACCAGTTCCGGGGAAAATCTACCAGCTATTTTACCGCGAAGCGGGCGAATTTATTCGGATCATGACCCTCAAAAACATCATCATTAACCAAGCAGATGAAGATAGCACTTACGATTTCGATATTCCTGCTGGCGGGTAACTTACCTGCTCAACCTGAACATGTGGTACACCTCGGAGGTGTGCCACATGTTGGCAACGAGATTTCAATTTTACAACAAGCCTTTGCTGCTGCCCCCAAAGCGCGGCTCTTGGAGCAGTTTTCGCTCAGCCGCGAGAATCCCAACGAATTGCAGACCGTTCTTTCGGGGCTGTTCCTGGTTTACAAATCCTTCTTTTCTTCGCAAGACAACCAGCGTTGCAGTTTTCACCCGTCTTGCTCCGAATACGGTCTGGAAGCGGTCAAGAAATTAGGCGTGGTGCGCGGTATTATTTGCACCTGCGACCGCCTGACACGGTGCAATGGTTTCAGCCCTCGACAGTATGAAATTGATCTGGAAAAAAGAGTGCTGAAAGATCCTGTGGGCTGGTAGTGAATCAATTAACCTCGTAGGTTTTTAAAAACCTACGAGGTTTTAGCGCAAAAAATGAACAAATTTTTTCCCAGTTTCCTTTTCATTTTCGGAGCAATTTCCCTCTCCGCTCAGGACATTTACGACTACAAGCATTCCCATGCTTATGCCCGCTACTTGCTCCAATCGCAGCAATACGCGCTGGCTGCCGAAGAGTACGAAAGGTTGATATTCTTTCGCCCGGACAACGATACCCTTCGTGCCGATCTGCTCCGAACATATAGAAAGGGCAATACACCTGAGCGCGGCCTCGAACAGTGGGCGAAATGGCAACTTGAGCCTAAGCCCAAAACTCGGCTGCTCTACACCGAATATTCCAAACTCTTGCTTCGGGGTGGCTTCCCGGATCGTGCGCGTACGCTGGTTACAACATCAGATATGTTTGACAGTACCCAGCTGAGGCGCACGGTTTTGTATGCCAATATGCTGGAGCAAAAATGGCCCGAAGCGCGACAATCAATCGAATCCATACCGGTTGCAGAAAAAATTTCCCGCCGTGCTGATCTGGAAAAACTCATCAAACGCGGAGAACGCAGCAAAAAGAAAAACCCCTGGGTCGCCACGGCACTCTCGGTGCCGGTGCCTGGCTTGGGCAAAGTCTACGCAGGCGAATGGAAAGACGGTATTATCAGCCTTCTGTTCGTGGGCATCAATACCTGGCAAGCCTACCGCCGATTCGACAAAGAAGGCACTGATACCTTTTGGGGCTGGATTCATGGCGGCTTCGCGATTGGGTTTTACACCGGCAATCTTTATGGCTCACACAAAGCCGCTCGGCGGCAAAACCAAAAGAAATTCAACCGTTTACAACATGATACGGAATCTCTGGTCTTCCCTGTGCTGGATTAGCACTTCACAGGTCACTCGCTCTCTCACGCCTCACGCTTTTTCACGCCTCTCGCTTTCTCACTTTCTCACCGCTTTACTGTGCTGGATTAGTGCCGTCAGTTTTCTGCCTGCCCAAACGGCGGACGAGACCATGCTTTTTGCCCGCGAGCAATTGACTGCTGGAAACAAAACGCTTGCTTTGAAAAGCTACCAGCGGGTACTTTTCTTTGGTGGCGACCGATACCGTGACGAGTGCCAACGCCAATTGGCGGCGCTTTATGCTGAGCAAGGAGATTTTGAAAAATCGGCATTTTATTGCGACCTCTTGTATCAAAGTGCCGACACGGATAGCCTGCGTTATGAGGCACTTTTCAGCAAAACCGGCATATTGATGCTCCAAAATCAGTACAAAAAGGCGCTGTTAGAACTGTTTTCATTGCCAAATAATTTACCAGAGCCCTGGATGACCAGGAAGCGGCTCTACCTCGGCGCTGCGCACTTTGGCATCCGGGAATTTGATTTGGCCAGAGCAGATTTACTGCCGCTTTTTGCGCCAGAGGATGTACAGGATCGGGCAGAATTTGAACGGCTTATGCGCGAGGCAAAGCGGATAAGCCGCAAAAGCCCGAAGACTGCCCGGGTGCTGAGCATGGTATTGCCCGGGGCGGGACAGTTTTATGCAGGCGACATCAAAAATGGCCTGAACTCGCTCCTACTCAATGCTTTGTTGGGATATTGGTTTGTTGCCACGGGTATTTCTTACACGTTTTTGGATGCCGCCGCAACGGTTACGCCCTGGCTTTTCCGCTATTATGGCGGGGGTATCCGACGGGCGGGGGAGATTTTGGAAAAGAAAAAAGAGGAGCGGCTGCGGAAGGTTTTCAGAAATGTATTGATAAAGATAGAGCGATGATGAAACCGCGAAACAGGAGAACAGGAAAATTAAAAACCAAACATCCAGAACCTACTAAAAGCTGACTCGCAACAATTCCAAAAGTGAACTATGGATAGACTTGAAACGCTCTCATTGCTTATACAACATAAGTCCGATTTTGAGGAGGAGTCTACCTTTTTAGTGCAAACGATTGCCTTCGTTGAACAGAACGAATATTTTTGGCAGCGCAGCACTTTAGAAGAACACTTGACCGGTTCGGCATGGATACTATCTGCGGATGGCAACTCGGTATTGCTGGTTCACCACGCCAAACTGGACCGTTGGCTCCAGCCTGGCGGTCATGCTGACGAGGCAGATGCTTCATTGGCCGAAACGGCCAGGCGTGAGGCTTTTGAAGAGTGCGGAATTCAGGGATTGACGTTGATTTCACAAGCAATTTTTGATCTGGATGTGCATGAAATTCCGGCACGAGGCTACGAACCTTCACATTTGCACTATGATTTGCGCTTTCTTTTTGTCGCGCCAAGAGGTGCTGAAATCGAACGCAACCTTTTGGAAACCAAGGCCATTGAATGGGTGCGCATTGAAGATCTTTGTACAGAAACCACGCCACAATCATTGAGAAGAATGGCATTAAAAACCAATGAAGTTGAAAGGGATTCAGAAAGGTTTTAAGGGTTTTCTACCTTCGCCACAAATCAACGAATCCTCAGATCAACGAATAACCGAATCAACAAATCAACAAGCATGACCTCTGCATTGCCTCCTGAGAAAAAAACTGTGAAGCACATCGCCATCGCTGGCAATATCGGCGCGGGCAAAACGACCCTCACCGAGATGCTTGCCAAGAATTTTGGCTGGGACGTACACTATGAAAACACAGAGAACAACCCCTACTTGTCTGATTTTTATCTGGACATGAAACGCTGGTCGTTCAACCTTCAGGTGTTTTTCCTTTCCAGTCGCTACCAACAGGTGCTGCGTATTTTACAGGGTAGCCGAACCGTGATACAAGACCGTACGATTTACGAGGACGCTTTCATTTTTGCACCAAATCTTGCCGACATGGGTCTGATGGAACGGCGCGATTTTGAGAACTACATGACCTTGTTTCAGTCCATTGTGTCGCAGGTGAAAGCGCCTGATTTGCTGATCTATCTGAAGGCAAGCATACCCACTTTGGTGGATCATATCCAGATGCGCGGGCGCGATTACGAAGGCAGCATAAGTCTCGATTACCTCAAACGCCTCAATGACCGCTACGACGGTTGGATCAATGGCTACCGTGAAGGCAGACTCCTGATTATCAACGTAGATAACCTGGATTTTACGAGTAATAAAGAACACGCCTCCAAAGTGCTGGAAATGGTACAAGCGGAATTGCATGGGCTGTTTTAGATCATTGGTTATCAATAAATTATGACAAAAAAAATCACCCTAATATCCGGCGCATCCCGCGGCATAGGCCGGGCAGTGTCGCTTCGGCTGGCACACGAAGGCCACTTCGTGGTGGTGCTGGCGCGCAATGCCGAAGAAATCGGCGAACTGGAACACGAAATTGACGAGGCCGGCGGCAAAGCCCTCTCTTTTGTTTGTGATATTTCCGATGAGCAACAAGTAAACAATGCCGTGGCGGAAGTGATGCGCGATTTCCACCGTATTGATTGTGTGGTGAATAACGCAGGAATCGGTGTATTCAAGCCTGCCGAAGAGATTACGTCCGACGACTGGGAGCGCGTGATGGACGTGAACGTGAAAGGTTCATTTTTGCTCACACGTGCCGTGTTGCCACACATGAAAGCAGCCGGAACAGGACACATCCTGGCCATTGCGTCGGATGTCTCGAAACGCACTTTTGCAACGGGTAGCCTTTACACTGCCAGCAAATACGCCCAACATGCTTTCTTTGAGAGCCTGCGCCGGGAGGTTCGTTCGTTGGGCATCAAAGTAAGCGTGGTTTATCCCGGATTAGTAGATACCTACTTCCATCAAGTGGAACAAGGCGAGCCAGAACAGGCTAAATATCTCCATGCGGACGATATCGCGATGGCAGTTTCCTACATCCTAAATACCCCTCCTCATGTACTCATTGACGAACTGATGATCCATCCAATGAGCCAGGAATGGTAGGTATTATATTGATGTTGAGGTATTGAGATACCCTAATATCTAAATATCAAATTTCCAAACATGAAGCGCCTTCCAATCACCACCCTATCCCATTTCGTCATTGGCTATATGATATTGGCCTTTGGGTGGTGGTCGTTTCATCTTTGGAAACAAAACGACCGCTTGTTTGAACGGGAAAAACGGATTGTCGAGTTGCGCTATCCCGAAGTAAATATGGAAGCCACAGCAGCATTCCAAATTGCCCAAAAAGCGTGGCAAAGCGGACGCAGGATGGTAATAGCAGAAGGACTATTTTTTACTGCCTGTCTGGTGTGGGGGCTATGGGTCATTCGGCGGAGCGCAGCGCGGGAAGTTTCACTGACACGTCAGCGGCGCAATTTTTTGCTCAGCATCACCCACGAACTCAAATCACCCATTGCCTCATTGCGGCTTGTGATCGAGACCATTATCAAACGCAATTTAACTGCCGAGCAACGCTCACCACTCCTTGGCAACGGTCTCAAAGATGCTGACCGACTCCAGGACCTGGTAGAGAGCCTGTTACTTGCTGCTCGCCTGGAAGATAACTGGCGCCCTTTGCACGAACCGGTGCATTTTGGCACACTTGCAATGGAAATAGCAGAAAGCCTCCGTGTTCGATTCACGGAAGCTGATTTAAGGTTGAACATCCCTGCCGATCTCCCACCCGTACAAGCCGACAAGATGGGCCTCGCTGCCATTGTGCGAAACCTTTTGGAAAATGCCTTGAAATATTCCCCGGAAGGAAGCCCCATCGAACTTTCTGCCAATTATGAAGGCGGTAAATTCCGCTTCCGCGTAGGCGACCAAGGCCAAGGAATTCCCGATGTGGAAAAGAAATCGGTATTCGAAAAGTTCTATCGAATGGGCAATGAAGAAACGCGACACAGTACCGGCACTGGTCTCGGATTATACATTGTAAATCAAGTGCTTAAAGCCCACGACGGCAAAATTAGCATTGCCGACAATTTGCCAAAAGGAACGGTTTTTATCGTTGAAATTTAGCGATAGTCTCCCTGAAGTGACAGGGGTTGAGTCAAAAGTTCAGATTGAAAATCTATCGCGGAATTTTATTTTTTTTTCACGAAATCCTATAAGGTTTTTAAAACCTTAGGATTCAATTGCCAGAAACGCAAAATATTGTTTCAGGAAAAAAATTGCGGAATACCTTTTGACACAACCCCATCACTTCAAGCAGACATCACGCTCTCTTTGCGCTCTTTATGTTATTATGACTGCTAATCTTGCTCGCAATTTCCTGGTCGAACAACTCACGCCGCGCTATGGCGAAGGAGAAGCCAAGGCCATCGCAAGCATTGTTTTTGAAGATGCCTTTGATCATGGGCGGGCATTCGAAGAAGTTCGATTTGCAGAAATTCTCCAGCGGCTTGTGGCGGGTGAACCAGTGCAATATGTGCTCGGAGAGGCCGACTTTTTTGGGCTGAAGTTCAAGCTCAGCCCGGCGGTGTTGATTCCCCGGCAGGAGACGGAAGCATTGGTGGCTTGGGTGTTGGAGTCATTAAAGATATTTTCTCCCTTATCCTCCCCAACTTTATTGGATATCGGGCTTGGGAGTGGCTGTATTGGCATCACATTGAAAAAGAAAATGCCGGGTATTCAATTGATTGGCCTGGAAAAAAGCCTCGCTGCACTTGCGATCGCCGAAGAGAATGCCGAACGAATCCTCAATATCCCAATATCCCAATATCCCAATTTCCAATTCTTTGAAGGAGACATTCTGAACCCCTCCGATTGGGATTTATTTCCTCAACTTGACCTGGTCGTGAGCAACCCGCCTTACATCCCCCATTCAGAAAAAAATCTGGTTCCAGAACACGTTTTGGCGCACGAACCAGCGTTGGCCTTGTTTGTGGATGACCCCGATCCGCTGCTTTTCTACCGCTCCATTGCGGATTTTTCGTTGGAAAAACTGCGCCCGGGAGGTATGCTTTTTTTTGAGTGCAACGAATTCAATGCTTCCGATGTGGCGGTTATGTTGTGGGAAAAAGGGTTTGAAAACGTGGAAATCCGAAAGGATTTATCGGGCGCAGAACGCATGGCAAAAGGTATCTTTGAACCGAATTGCAGCAAATAAAAAAATGCTTTTTCAGATTTGGGTTGCCCGGCTACTGCTGCTCATTTTGAGTTGTCCGAGTACCCTAAAAACCCTGTTTCGACCCTTCATTGGACCGAAGGCAACTACAACAGAACCGATCTTATCAGCGTCGGCAGGCACGGGATCGAGTATAACTGTTCGAATTGGCGCGACCCTGTTCCGCAGGCAGGCTTCTTGTCTTTTGAAAATTTTTTGAATGCGCCGTTGGACTCGAACGCTTTAATTTCACCAAAAATTAGAGCCAAAATCGAGGCGCATCTCGGCAAAATCTCGAAACACAGTCCCGCCAAAAATGCTGATGCCGCGCTGCCAAAACCACCTACGCCGCGCGAAAAGGTCGTTCAAATCATTTTTCACAAAAACTAGACCATGAGATACCTCCTCAGCCCTGAACTTTTCTGGCTGCTGCTTTACTTCGCTGCCGTCATTGTCGGCAAAATGAACACCCCGCCAAACAAAGCCGTAGACGATTTTATTGATACATGCTGGTTCTACATTCCGGCGGTGTCGGTGTTGGTTTTTGGATTGTGGTGGATCCCGTCGGTTGAAAAAAACTGGCTGTTGCTGCGGGTTTGGATTGTCGGACTGGTCGGCGGGCACTTTGTCATCGAAAAAACGTTTTCGGCTTACAGCAACCCCGGCCCCGGAAGTGGGATGGGTTACTTGGTTGCATTGATGTTCGAGTTCGTCGTGCTAGTTGTGGGGAGCATTTTTGTCAAAATCAAGTTTTGAGCAAGCTTGAACAGAAAATGAGCAGGTTTTGGGCTGGTGCTTGGGCAAAGCCGCGTTGGACTTTCGTCCCATTAAATCAAACCGGTCCCTATGATTCGCACCTTTATCATTGATGACCATCCGATGGTCCTGGCTGGCATCAAATCCCTCTTGGCAGATTCTTCCGTTGTCGAAATTGCTGGCACCGCCACCGACGGCTATATCGCGCTCGAAGCACTTAAAAATTCTGATGCAGAAGTGGCGCTTACCGACATTAACCTCGGCGACATCAACGGCATTGAACTTTGCGGGATACAAAAAAAGCCAAGCCCGGCCTGAAAATTTTAGGGCTAAGCACTTTCAAAGAACGCAGCTGCATCACACGGATGCTCGAAGCAGGCGCATCGGGCTACCTGCTCAAAAACGCCACCAAAGAAGAATTGGAGGAAGGCATCACCGCCGCTTGGCGTGGCAGGATGTTCATGAGCGCCGAAGTCTCGGAGGTAATGACTTCGCCGGCAGCCAAATCCTCGCCTTTGCCCATGCTTACCGCTCGTGAAAAGGAAGTGCTGATTCACATTTCCGAAGGCATGACCAATCAGGAAATTGCCTCCAAACTTTTCGTTAGCCCGCTTACCGTGGATAGCCACCGCAAAAACCTGCTGGCCAAATTTGGGGTAAAAAACACGGCGCAGATGGTGAAGGTGGCGTTGGAACACCGGCTTCTTTGAGGAGAAAAAACCGCAACAAGCTCAGTCTTTGAACACCTCCGCCAGTTCCAGTTCAAAACCTTCTAACGCGATTGACTTCAACACATCTCATTGACTTCATGCAAAGCCACTAACTTGTAACGTTGCTCGGTGTAGGTGTACAATTCGATGGTGCTGGTGCGCGGATCCACGAGCCAATACTCGCGCAAAGCAGGGGAAAACACCTTGCTCAAAGAACCGACATAGACCACATTTCGGCCAGAATCTGCTGCTGCGAGCGGTAGAATCGGATTGCTGTTGTAGTGAAAATCGTAATCAACACATTGTCTATTGTAATAGGCAGCCCGCGACTTTCACGGAGGTAATCCGTCATGGCTGCTCGGAGAGAGGGTTCTCCCGTGGTTTCACCATAAAACAGCAGGTTTTTGCGAAAACCCTGCCGTAGGGCAGTTCGGTAAGCACGACTGAGAGCATCCCAGGGTGCGATACGTACATCTGGAAAACCGTCGTTGAAGGCCAGCGAATTGGAACTTTTGACGAGGGGTAATTTTAGCAAAGGATCCGCCTTGAATGGAAAGCCCGCTTTGGGCTGCGTATATGATGGGGCAGAAATAGTGCTTTTTTTAAACGAAATGGGCCTGATATCCGGCAGCTTTTGGCTGACAAATGTGCCACGCGAGTTTTGGGTTTCAAGCCAGCCTTGGGCGAGTAATTCCTCGTAGGCGGCCACCACGGTTTTTCGGTGCAAACAAAGGGCCTCTGCCATGCTGCGTGTGCCTGGAAGTCGTGCTCCAGAAGGGATGATGCCCCGCCGGATGTTTTCGGTCAACGCAGCGGCGATTTGCAGGAAGATGGGCGTTTTAGCCGTTTTGTCCAGCGAGATGAGGGTAGCGTATGGAAGCATAGATAATACCAGAAAGTGTCTTTCAAAGGTCGGGCAAAAGTGGATATTTATTTCAACTGGACTATCCATTATTTAAAAACTGGACGATTTTAGTAGTCCAATATCAAACTAATTTTGCATCTCGAAAAACAGTCTAAAATTACGCTATGAAAGCAAAAACAAGCCGAACCGAAGGCAGTCGGTATTACCCCAAACGCTATGATATGCAATCCGCCAGCCGCGATGCCATCTTGGACGAAGGATTGGTCTGCCACGTTGCATTTAACATTGAAGGACAGCCATTTATGATCCCAACGGGCTATTGCCGAGTGAACAACACGCTGTATTTGCACGGCTCGGTGGGAAGTCATTTTTTTATGCAAATGGCCAAAGGGATTCCAGTGTGTGTGAGCGTTACTTTACTCGACGGACTGGTGCTTGCTCGCTCTGTTTTCAACCATTCTATGAATTACCGCTCGGTGGTGGCTTTTGGCAAAACGCGCCTGGTGGACACCGATGCCGAACGCTGGTTGGCCGCCGAACGATTCACCGAACACGTCATGCCCGGTCGCTGGGCAGATGCTCGGCAACCAGATGCCAGCGACATGAAAAAAACGATGTTCATCGCCGTAGAAATAGAGGAAGCCTCCGTCAAGTTCCGGGCACACGGCGTAGCGGACGACCCTGAGGACATGGACTTGAATGTGTGGGCGGGGGTGCTGCCGCTGATGCTCAGCCCGCTTGCGCCAGAAACAGATAAAAGCGGCAAACAGGGGGTTCCTATGCCGAATTATTTGCTCAATTATCAGCGATAAGAAAATTTCACGCAACGGCGCAACGGGATTGTCAAACGTTGCGTCGTTGCATGAAAAAAAATGCTATGAACACACTCACCCTCATGAACAAAAACACCGCCCTCAGCAAGTGGATTTACCTGCTGGCACTTTCCCTGATTTGGGGCAGTAGTTTTATCCTAATCAAAAAAGGCCTGACTGGCTTTGGCTATTTTGAAGCGGCCACAATTCGGTTGATGTCGGCAGGATTGGCTACAAAATCAATCAGGTATTTGGACTGCTGCTTGGGTTAGCATGCGCGATTTTGTTGGCTTTAGAGCGTTCTAACACGGCCATAACTTTCAACTGGCACGCAGGGCTGATAATTTTGGCGACACTTTGTTATGGGTTCAACATCAATTTAATCAAGCAGCGATTGTCGCACATTCCAGCAGTGGTGTTGTCAACAGTGACGGTTTCAATCACCGGATTGTTGGCGTTTTTTCTTACATTTTTGCCCAATATCGCAAGTTATCTTCCCAGTCAAATCGAATGGGTGCCACTCTTGTCGCTGGTCATTTTGGGCGTCTTCGGTACAGCCATCGCACAATTATTTCAATACAAACTCATCAAAGAAACTTCTGCGCTGTTTGCCAGTTCGACGACGTACATCATCCGGGTGGTAGCCGTTTTCTGGGGAATACTGGACGGCGAGCAGTTTCACTTGATTCACGCGCTGAGTATTGCAGGGATTTTGGCGGCGGTGGTGTTTATAAGGAACGGTGTCAAAATAACTTCCCAATTTCAGGCCAATTATTTTGGCGTTAGCCAACTATCTTTTGAGGCGAATAGTGGGGCTATTTAA
>ENA-ORBV01002642-ORBV01002642.1-microbial-mat-metagenome-genome-assembly--contig:-NODE-2642-length-37447-cov-13.067353_pt1 | contig 37447 bp, 44 predicted proteins | sample MGYA00237777_ERZ505514 | MGnify/ENA primary metagenome ERZ505514 (study PRJEB26160, sample SAMN06269048) | microbial mat metagenome | isolation source: Oligotrophic lake microbial mat | place... | reverse complement strand
AGTTCGCAGTGAGGGCAGCAAGAACAACAAGATGCGCAAACTGGCGGTTTCATCAAGGCTACAAGATTTGCTGCTGGGCACCTCGATTAATTGGTATCTCAGAATTTCAAGTCTCAGCACAGTCTCATGGCTCGATAGCAATGCTTCTTGCTTCTGGAGTGCATCCCAGTTTTGCAAGACTCATTTTGAGAATTGTCCATTGAGATAGGCAGAGCGATGCTGAAGCACCTGCGGAACATTGTCTTTTTTCCATTGTGCCCCCGATATTTTAATCCGCCGTCCGATCTGTTTGACCGTTGATTCAATCGCGCCTGAACCAATTGAAATGCCTTCGGCTTGATAATAGCCGTAGTGGACAATGCGGTGTCGGTGCTTATTGAGATAAGCAATAAAGGTACTGACCCGCTCGTGCTGCCAATCGTTGAACTGCCCAATTGCACTATCCACATCCCCTTTCCACAAAAACGCTTCCACGGCATCTAACCTCTGCTGTGAGCCACCCACCTTGCCCAAATTTTCGACCAAGTGGTACCAGTCCAAAATCTCGCGTCTTTGAGAGTCGCTGCCAATCTGTTGGTAGATATTCCAGATGCCGTCATGACCATCGCCTAGGCAGGTTAAAGGATGAGATAAGGGCTGAGCATTGACCCAGTTCACCAAGCGCTGATTATCTTGGAAAAACGCACCCACACAGCATTGGTGCAGATTCACTCCTTTGTAATCTCGCCACTCACTCGATTTCCCTTTCGGTGTCCGTAAGCGGACTTTGCCACCGTCTACACTCATCTCGTCAACCGCTTGCTCCACCTGCGGTAGCTCAAAGGATTGACGATGAACCAACCGCTGTTGGGTGCTGTGAGAAACCCTCACCCCAGTCAATACCTGGATATCTTCAGCCGCTCGCTCATAGGACTCATTCGCACTCAGCAACAAACAACACTTTTCCAAATAAGGACTCCACCGAGTGTAAGCTTTGACATCAAGGATTTGAGCTTGTTTCTCACTCACACTCAATCGTCCGAGGATACTGTCAATGTTCCGCTTTCGCCCGCTCGTTGTGCCGCTACTTGTTTCGATAAAAAATCCCCGATTTCTGGACTCACATGCTCCAAAAGGTGCCCCCGAACCGACGCTTCAATGCCTGCTAGCGTTTTCACTTGGTCGGGATCGGTTTCTTCGTACAGCAGTGCCGCAATGGCTCGAGCATGGGCTTGGATTTGGGCTTTTTTGTCAGTGTCCATTAGTATCGTTAGATGAGCGGTGAATTACTCAAAGTTTAGCTCTCCTTCAGAAAATTAAGTCTAAGTATTCATGCTCATCGCAAAAGCGGGATGCACTCAGAGTTTAGAACCATTTTTGAACGTCGTCAGACCGTTGAGCAGGGGAAGGAACAACCTCTAGAGTGGCTAAAAAAGGCTCGTCCTGTATACAGTGATGTCTTGGCAACCATTCGGAATCATCTTGATGGCATCTGCAATTATTTCTTGAGCCGAACCACCAGTGGAGTCATGGAGGGAATTAACAACCGGATCAAGTTAATTAAGCGACAGGCTTATGGGTTTGTTAACTTCGACAATTTTCGAGCTAGGCTGCTAGCTTGCTTCTCCGATTGAAATAACTTATCACCATAACCCCAGAAGAGCCGTAGTTAACCACTTGCCAGCCGCTTATACTCTTCGAGGTGTTCTCCTAGCCTGGTTGACAGTACGCTTATGACTGCCTATACCCTTTTCAGCCAGACCCAGCGACAGCGCGTGAGTGATGGTGCTGTCGTACCCATCCTGGAGCTAGATGACGCTATTACTCGGCAGTTGGTGCTCGTTTGGTCGCAGCTAGGCGATTTCGATAGTCTTGAATACGCCTGGTGGCTGCAACGGGAACGCGATCGCGTTCCCGAAGATCATGCCCAACGGTTCAAAGCGCCGAATTCCGAGCCTAAAGGTTCACTCTCCGAATTTAAAGGTTCAAGCTTCGAGTTTAAAAGCTCACTCTTCAAGCTCAAAGCCTCAAATTCCGAATTCTGAACTCCAAATTCCGAGTTCAGAGGTTGAAGCGTCAAGCTAAAAGCTTCATTGATCGCCTTTCAAACTCAAAGCATCCCGTTCAGATCCGCAACTTTGCTTGCCGTCTTACCTTTCTCATTCTCTATGACCATGCTTGCTTCCTACCTTTCCCTGCTCACCGACCCATGTTCTCTGATACTTTTATCAAACGTCCGGTTCTGTTGATCGTTTGCGCCATTTTGGTTTTGCTGGTGGGAGCGATCGCATTCCCTCTTTGCCCGTCGAGCAATATCCCGACATCAGCCCCGTACAGGTCGTCGTCACAAACAGCTACATTGGTACGAGTGCTCAAGTAGTGGAAGAAACCGTGACCTCGGTGCTGGAGCGGTAAACTAACGGCGTGAAAGGCATGCGCTACGTGACCTCCAGCAGCAGTAACGACGGCACAAGCACCATTACCGCCACCTTTGAGCAAGGCTACGACCAGGACATTGCTGCCGTAGATGTGTAAAACCGCGCCTCGATTTCCGAACCCCAGCTTCTGGACGGATGATAAGTCCATAGCTCATTGAGAGCAACCTAAGCGTTGCTTAACGTCTCCCCACGTTGAGCCAACTGTTGGATCTTGCTGATGGCGTTCTAGTCGTCGATCGAGTTCTCGCTTCTGTGCGTCGGTTAAAGGGAGTTCGTCTTGCTGCTCCAGGATGCTGTCCCAAAGGTCTTCGGCTAGCTGAATGCGTTCAGCAATGCTGAGTTGAAAGATTTCGACTTTGAGGAGAGGATGGGTGCTCATGGCAAAAGAACGAGTCGGTCTATTTGCCTTAATTCTAAGGTGAATTTTAGCGATCGCCCGCTCCCCTCTCCACTCCATCGCTCTAGCGCTCGATGTGTTTCATCACTTCGTCGCGTGCCTCGATCGCCCATTTCAAACTGGGATCAAGGGCGATCGCTACACTTGGCGTGAAAGGGGCTTTCACCATGCTTTCCTCCGTTAGTGAAGCTTATGCAATGGTTGCTACAACCTTTTCAGCCGCTTCTGAGAGTTCAACGGGAACAAAATAATCCATTGAATAAAGGTAGTCTTCGCCAGATTCGTCAATGACTCGCAGCAAGCGATGGCTAGCAGCAAAGGCATCAGGAGTCACCGAGTAAAGCTTGCGGAGTTCTAGAGACGCAGGATAAGCGGTGTTGTTGATGCAGATGACGTATTTGGGGATCTCAGGTGTTGGCATTGCTTTACTCCAGAGGACGTTTGATTTTCAGCGCTCGCTTGCCTATGCCGTGTGCTTCGTACCAGTGCAGTTCTGCTAGGAAGACAGTTCCATCCTCAATGATTACTGTAGCGGTTCCCTTGAGCTTTCGCCAGCGTCCAGAACCATACCGTTTGCAGAGGCGCTGAAGATCACGCATAGCATTGCCCACTGCGATCGTTTCAATGTTGTAGATGTCACTGATGACTTCAAACTTCAATCCATGCTCCTGCTGTAGAAAGCCTCGCCATCAAGAAGGGTGAAGGTGGTTAATTTACTACCGGGAGTGTAATCCTCGAGCGAGGACATGGCGGCGATCGCTAACTGCTGTTGGCGTTGGGCATTGGTTAAACGTGCTGTTCTTGTTGCACAAGCTGAAAGGCAACCTCAGCGACCTTCAAGCGATCGCAAACGGTGAGGTGGGGCAATGCTTGTAAGATGTCTGCGGTTTCCATAATCGTGATGGACAGAATTGCTTCAATTATCTCTGAATCAGTCTCACATTGGCACGATCGCCCCTCCCTTTCCCTGCTTCAATCCATCGATTCTAGCGGTTGATTTGCTTCAGCACTTCATCACAAGCTGACCACTTCAACTTCTAGTCGCTGCTTGACAGCGTGTTCCGTTTTGAGCAGGCGATCGATTGCATCAAGGGTGGTGGCATGAAAGTACCGCTCTCCACATTCTAAGCAAACTTCGGCATCAGCATTTTCAATAATGTAGAGTTTTCCTTCGAGCCAATGCTGCCGTCTGACTTTCTTAGAAACGGTCGGCCCATCACAAAATTCACAAATCATTTATCCTCCATTAGAGCGTAGACCGTGATGATGATTAAACTGCCTTCGTCACGAAAGCGACAAATCACGTGAATCAATCTACCGTCCATTGTAAAGCCCTCGATTCTGTAGCGGATGCCACGACGATCGTGGGTCATGGTTTTCTCAATGCGACCACCAAGAATGGCAAATTCGACATCTTGCCGCTCCAGATAATCATCAACCATTTCGTCTTCAGCGTGGGAGGACAGATAATAGTCCCGGTTTTGGATTTTCTGCCGAATTTGTTCAATGGTCGCCATTTAAGCAAGATGCAAGCAAGTTTCGGAAGCGTCATAGTCGATTTTGAGGTTATCTCAGGATCGCCCCTCCCTTCCCTGCTCCATCGCTCTAGCGCCTGACGTGTTTGAGCACCTCGTCGCGTGCCTCGATCGCCCATTTCGAGCTGGAGTCAAGAGCGATCGTGGCTGAGTGCTTAAGGACGATCAACTCGTCAAGCAACTTCTGTGGCTAATAAGCGACCATCGACGCGTTCGTATTCATCTTCTAAGAGCCACAGTTGGGCATCTTCGTAGGTTGCGCCAGAAAACATGAGGCTATAGCCGGTGGTGGGGTTGTAGATCTGACAGGCACCGTGTTGATCGCAGACCAGCATTAGTACTTTGGGTGGAAAGACGATCGGGTCAACCCACAGTTCCACGAACTGCCAGTGATGTGCTTTTTCGACGAGGGCTTGTGCGTGGGACAACATGATACTTACCTAATGATTTTCTCTAGCTCTGTGATTAGAGGTGGCAAATCATAAGTCACAACTTGCCAAATAATATCCAGATCAATCTCAAAGTAGGCATGAGTGAGGCGATTCCGCATACCAATCATTTCCGACTAGGGCACTTGAGGAGATCTGGCTTGACAATCAGCAGAAACCCGACTAGCTGCTTCGCCAATGATTTCGATGTCTTTAACCAGCGCTAACGCTAGCATCCGATCGTGGTCTAGATCCTTGCGAGTACGGTTTTCGACAAAACTCATCGCTTCGATCGCGGCATCTCGCATATGGCGTAAGCGAGTCAGATCGTCAAGCTTGGACATATTGCACGAGGGCTTCGTTAAGTACGCGATCGCGGATGTAACGGCTTAATTCTTGCGGAGTGCGTAAATCAACGGTGCGACCACCGAGGATGTGCGAGAGTTCTTGCTGCATGGTGACGATCGCAAAACCAGGCGTTTTGTCAGGTGCAAATTCGACTAAGACATCAATATCGCTGTTGGGGCTGAAATCATCGCGCAAAACAGAGCCAAACAAAGAGAGTTTGCGGATAGAGTGCCGCTGGCAAAATTCAGTGATCTTGCTTTGAGAGATCTGAATCGGCAGGGTTTGTGGCATCTTTCTTACCTTTTGCTGGTGATGACGCACATTTGACGATCGCGCCCAAGCTTACTCCGATTTCTATTATCTCTGAATCAGTCGAACAAAGGCACGATCGCCCCTCCCTTCCCCAATCCGTCGCTCTAGCGCTTCATCTGCTTCAGTACCTCATCGCGTGCATCGATCGCCCATTTCAAGCTGGGGTCAAGGGCGATCGCTGAAATCGAATTAGAGGCAGGAAAGCATCTGTCTAGTACACCACACACTGACCGCTTTAACCTCTTTGGTAGGGCGTGATAACCGTCGGCAGCATGGGAAAGTGTTTCCGATTCATCGTGACGAAGGTTGCTTGTGAAAGTTCTGCTGTGGCGGCAATTAAAGCATCTGCCAAGCCTGTACCATGACTTTTGCCATAATCACGACGGTAAAGCCCGCCTTTCAGCGCGATTTCTTTTGTGGTAGAAATGATTTCAAAAGCAGAGACAAATGCATCTAATTTGGCTCGTTCTTCTCCATCGCGGACTCCAGCGCATAGTTCAGCAACAGTAATCGCCGCAACTTGGAGATGAGCCGCTTGGTTTTCCAGGTAAATGATCGCGTTCGCATTGCCACGCAGATAGTCAATCAAAACATCGGTATCAAGTAGTAAGCGTTCAGGCACGATGATTACTCTGGCGCATGGTCGCAATCGAACTCGTTGCGGTAGGCAGTCAGGTCTGACAACCGTCGATCGTGCCACATGCCGCGTGCCTGCTGGAGGAGCGTTTGACGGTTTGCGATCGCAAATTGACTGATGAATTGCGCGATCGCCTGACTCAGAATTTCGTGCTCGGTTTTGCCGGTTTGCTGCGCGATGGTCTGAATAGCACTGACTTGCTGATCACTCAGTTCAATTTGGCTGTTTTGCATTGGACTTCTCTAGCTCTATCTGAATGGTATCGCACAGACCAGAACAGGCGATCGCCCGCCCTTCCCTGCATTATCGCTCTAGCGCTTGATGTGTTTGAGCACCTCGTCGAGTGCCTGGATCGCCCATTTCAAGCTGGAGTCAAGGACGATCGCTAGAAATTAAGTCAATGAGGCAAAAAAGAGTACATGGCATGAAGTGCATCCGTCGCCTTAGTATCAAAAGATTAATCAGGTTTACTTTATTCTTCAAAGTAATTTATTTTCTTCGTTGTACTGACCAACTACCATCTGTAGAATCATTGGAACCCCATCATCTCTATGATGCTTGTCTGCCCAGACACGAATCCAATCATCAATTTCTTTTAATGCCTGATCAATTGTCTCCCGTGGAATACTGAATTCTTCTAAAATCCTCATTGTACCTGCCTGTCTTTGTTGCCAATCTTTAAGCAATCGAAAGTATTGCGCTGTATCACCTACAAGTATATAGCTACGTTCTTTATCCTCAAGTGAGGTATAAGAGGCACGAGCTAATAGATAATAATCTAGATTCTGAGATACTTTGATTTGTGCGACCATACCCGAAGCGATCAATCGATGTATAACATTTTCAACTACGCTTTGGCTGAAAGATTGCCGTAATTCTCGTGGTACGTCTTCTTCCTGTGCTTGTGTATGCAGAACCTCGACAATTCTAGTAATCTGAAAGAAGTCAATAAGTTTTGCTTCAGGGATATCACTTGAGAAGCTTCTTAGTTTTTCTTCAATTACCTGTTTTTCTTCGACAGTAAGACTATTGTCAGGAAGACGTGATTCTCCTGAATGCCAAGGGTAATGAGAACTCCATATATATGGAGTTCTCATTAAATAACGAGGATCTCGAATATCTCCTATCAAGCGGTTTCCTTCCAGGGCTATTTCATTCTAAAAAGAGCCTTGAGTGTGTTGAGACAAAAGCCAGCATTGTGTTGTGCTTGAGCCATGTTAGTAGCACCGTTTTGACGGTACAAATTCAGGGCGAAGTTGTGAGTCAGTGCCCAGATTTGCACTAACGGTGGGGGGCGAATACGGGAAGCATCCTCAGCCTGGGTCACATCTCGAACCTAATGAACCTTGTTTTCCACTCCCCAATCACCACGAAGGCGTTGGGCAAACGCTTGCACCGTCTCGCTAAAGGAGGCAATGTAGTAACGCGTTTCCTGGCTGCGTTCAATCACCCCGGCTCGATGTACCTGTCGTTGGGATTGCACTCGAATTAATGTTTGTAGTCCTGGAAACTCAGGCATTCCTGCCAGATTTTGGCTGATGCTAACCGTTCGTGTCTCAATGCGCCCATGCCCTTTGTCCATTGTTTGCGTCGTGGCTTGAAAGTGCGCTTGCACAGCCTTGAGTCAGCCCGATTGCTTGCCTTTGAGTGCCCCAAGATAGTCGTTATGACTGTCAATGATGGTCTGAGCTGTTTTTTTGGGTGCTGATGGCATCAAAAGCAAACACCACTCCTTGCAAGGCCATTTGTTTGATGAAGACAGGTAGGGCCGTAATTTCGTTAGTTTTTGACTCGACCGCGTAGGAGTCCAGGATCAATCCACGCTCCACAATGTAGGCAGTGACCAACATCATCGCTGGATGCGACTCGACCGTAGGGTCATCACTCAGGGCTTCATAGGCACCCCGCAACACTTTACCTAGAGCTTCGCTCCGCCAAAGGCGTACGGTAGCAATGGTTTCTCCAGCCAGGGGTTGGATGTTGAAAAAGCGCGATAAACAAGCCGAGTACGCTCGATAGTCTAGCCGCAGGAGCGTCCGTCGAATTGTACTGTAAGACGGCAAGCGTCCTTTGGGAGGGCTAAACAGAGTGACTCACTCTTCATGGTAGGCTCTCAGCCAGTCTCCAATCGCTAGAAACCCTCGATTGCCCGCCGTCACTGCCAGCGTGAACAACGCTAAACACAGGGCTTGCTGATGGCGTTGTCCAGCCGTTCGACGAGTGTCGGGGAGTGCGCTGAAAGCTTCGACAATGGCAGGTTGAGACATCCGAGAAAAATCCAGGGACAGAGGGGACGCTCCTACACTATCAGCGCTTCAAGACGAATGAAATAGCCCTGCGTTAAGACAGATGCTTTCCGACCCTGGTAGCTGTCCGCCTTTTGAGCCGCCATCTCGCAGTCAAGCTGTATGTAGGTGGGACGCTGTATCTAGGAACTTCCTTTTTAGGCATGGCATAGGTGCGCTCCCGGCTACGATCGGCAACGCTCTACCCTCTGGCAACAGGGTGGTACAGATATGCACTTGTGGCAGCTACTGAATCGCTCTCCAAGCATGGAGAGAACTCTCTCAACATTTTTTGGCAAACCGAAGCGAGGGCAAAAACCCTGGGAGGTTCGCCAAATCCATGAATCCTTCTGCTGGTCTAGGTTGCACGAGTTGGTGCTCAATCAGAGAGGGCTCTAAGGAGTAATTTGATAGACCGCCTCAAAGAGGTCTGCCAAAACGAAACCTGAACAGCCTTCAGTAAGAGGATTCTAGGCACTGGGAGTCGCTATAGCCCTCCCAGACATGGGCGGGTTGAAAGACCTATTCTATCCAAGCCGATCGCTCGAATATCGCGGGTCGCTATAGCCCTCCCAGACATGGGCGGGTTGAAAGATCAAGTTAGTGCAACCAGCCGTGAGCGAAGGCTATGGTCGCTATAGCCCTCCCAGACATGGGCGGGTTGAAAGAAATCATCGTCGTTGTGCCATTGCAAGCGGTGAAGGTCGCTAGTCGCTATAGCCCTCCCAGACATGGGCGGGTTGAAAGATGAGTCCGCTCAGCGTTGGGCTAGAAGAGCAACGGGGTCGCTATAGCCCTCCCAGACATGGGCGGGTTGAAAGACAGGATTTCCCGAACGGTTCAAACGCTCGTGCGGCAGTCGCTATAGCCCTCCCAGACATGGGCGGGTTGAAAGGCTGTAATCCACTCGACGGATCATAACCGCCATCGGTCGCTATAGCCCTCCCAGACATGGGCGGGTTGAAAGATGACACGACCTGATGACATTCTGATGACAGATGAGGTTGCTATAGCCCTCCCAGACATGGGCGGGTTGAAAGATGCAGGAACAAGTGCAATAAGCTGCTCAAATTTTTGTCGCTATAGCCCTCCCAGACATGGGCGGGTTGAAAGTCAGCAAGTCTGCCTTGATCCAACGGTCATACAACGGTCGCTATAGCCCTCCCAGACATGGGCGGGTTGAAAGCATGGATCAACCCGCAATACGGGCAGCTAGACGAGGTCGCTATAGCCCTCCCAGACATGGGCGGGTTGAAAGAATCTAGTTGTGGACTAGAAGCAAAAGACCCAGAGTCGCTATAGCCCTCCCAGACATGGGCGGGTTGAAAGGTCAATTCGGTCGTACTCTTAGAGAAAAAATATGGGTCGCTATAGCCCTCCCAGACATGGGCGGGTTGAAAGACAAATCTATCTACAGCGTTGACCATGGCGCGTTGGTCGCTATAGCCCTCCCAGACATGGGCGGGTTGAAAGTCTTGATCGGTGCCTCTGGGAAGTGCTGGTTGAGGTCGCTATAGCCCTCCCAGACATGGGCGGGTTGAAAGTCTGCTCTGGCGGCACTGTTAGCATCCTCGTCAATAGTCGCTATAGCCCTCCCAGACATGGGCGGGTTGAAAGACCCCTTGCTTTCCATCTGGCTCTTTCACTTCTAGTCCACAGTCGCTATAGCCCTCCCAGACATGGGCGGGTTGAAAGGAATTGTGGTGTCCGAGAATGGAGTTGCTCGTGTTACGTCGCTATAGCCCTCCCAGACATGGGCGGGTTGAAAGCACGATGCCAAACCTTGACCTCAGTGGTCGTTTTAGTCGCTATAGCCCTCCCAGACATGGGCGGGTTGAAAGCTTGAGGCGAGGCAGCGAACCATCGCCCCGCTGTTGGTCGCTATAGCCCTCCCAGACATGGGCGGGTTGAAAGAAATTATCTTTGGCTCGGCTGTTTTCCACTTTTGTCGCTACAGCCCTCCCAGACATGGGCGGGTTGAAAGGCCACCAGGATCGACAACCACAACTCCGACAGGAGTCGCTATAGCCCTCCCAGACATGGGCGGGTTGAAAGTGAACGGTCATCGCCAACGGCAGTAGACTGTCAAGGTCGCCACAACCATCCCAGAGATGGGCGGGTTGAAAGAAGCACCTGCTAGAGAGCATGACGGGCTATATCAGACGAATTAAAGACATGTTAGAGAGAGTTGAAAGGAACGCCTGCCTTACAACTAGGCGAGCACAAACAAGAACATTTGCTAGAGCTAAGGTCAAACAAACTTTGACAGATAACTTGTCGGTTTTTGACATTTAGTGTGTCGCCACGGACAAATAATTTGTCGGTCTACAAAACCGATGGGCAGTACAAGATTCGAACTTGTAACATCCTGCTTGTAAGGCAGGCGCTCTACCGTTGAGCTAACCGCCCGGAAAGGTGTGCGCTAGACACAGTTAGTTATATTAGCAGACACTTGCACACTTTTAAAAATGCTCTAGAGGGGTCGATCACGCAATTAATTTATTGTCTCATCTTTAGGCAGTGCATTTGTACCTGCTACGATGCTGAAAGCATTGTCTGCCTGACTTCATTATGCCTTCCGGTCGGACTCATGACAGCATTACCCTTTGGGGTCTGCCGCTGCTTGCCGGGTTGACCTTTGCAGGCACCCAAAGCAGCAGCCTCACCCTCTTCGTGTCTGGCAGCTACCTCTTCAGCGGGCTAATGTTTGGTCCCGATTTGGATGTGTACTCGCACCAATATAAACGTTGGGGGCTGTTGCGCTGGATCTGGTTGCCTTACAGACGCAGTATGCGACACCGATCGTTCTGGTCGCACGGTCCCATTGCCGGAACGATCGTGCGAGTCGCTTACCTACTAATCTGGGTCGGACTGTTGGGTAGCGTCGGGATTCTAGTCGGTGCGATCGCCTTTCAGCTTATGGGCAAAACCAACGACTGGTTCGTTCTCGCCCAGCAAGGGTGGAGCAGCGCCGTGTTTCTAGGACAGTTGCCTCAGCAATACCCAACAGAAGCGATCGCGATCGTCATTGGGCTTGAACTTGGCGCACTCAGCCACTCTTTCAGCGATTGGAGCACATCCACCTATCGACGCGCTGTCAATCGACGCACCAAGAAGACATCCGTATCCCGGCAGACACCTCTGCCGCCAGATCTCTCCTCATCGTCATCCAACAACGCTACGAAACAGCCTCCTTCCCTGGGGCGATCGGCTCCCCCCACGCCGCTACCACCGACCCTCCGCGAAGCTCAACTACCACCGTTTGGACGGAGGAGGGAGAGAAAGGAGAGGAGTGAGGAATGAGGGGTGTAGCTTGCTTCCGCCTCGCGGTGAGGTGAGGAAGATGAGGGGCAGAGGGAGCGCGGGGAACGCAAGCGAAGGCTTTGAGTCTTGAGTAGCGCTTTGAGTCGCTAAGGAACAAGAATTTAATCACCTCGGCGTTTTCCGTAGGGGCGCACGGCTGTGCGCCCCTACCTACGAAAAATTTGTCGGTTTTATTTAATCCACGATCCTAAGCTAGAGAGTCCTGAGTTAACTTTGACCACTGACCACTACCTACTGACGACTAACAACTCCTTTTCCCTTCTGACTTCTGACTCCCGACTCCTAACATCTTTACTCGATCGCTAAAGTAGAGAAGGTCAATCATTACTGAGGGTGGCATGTCTCATTCCAAGCAATCGCCTGAGCCATTAGAGCAGCAGACTGCCATGCTAGAAGCCGTGCAGCAGTTGGTGGCAGTGGTGGCAACGTTGCGATCGCCCAACGGTGGTTGTCCGTGGGATTTAGCCCAAACGCCTGAAAGCTTGATTCCCTATGTGATTGAAGAAGCTTACGAGACGGTTGATGCTATCCAGAGCGGCAAGGCAAAAGCAATTTGTGAAGAACTGGGCGATTTGCTTTTGCAGGTTGTCCTTCAGGCTCAGATTGCCAGCGAAACCGAGCAGTTTAGCCTGACTGACGTTGTTCAGAGCATTAGCGAGAAGCTCATCCGTCGCCATCCGCATGTGTTTGGTGATGTTAGTGTGCAGACGATGGACGACGTGCATCGTCATTGGGAGCAAATCAAGGCGATCGAAAAAGGCGAAGATCCCAACGTCACACCACCCTTGAGCAAAAAGCTGAGTCGTTATGCCCGCTCGCTCCCACCCTTGATGGCAGGCATGAAAATTTCTCGCAAAGCCGCTGAAGCGGGGTTTGAGTGGGAGGCGATCGACGGCGTTTGGGCAAAGTTTCAAGAAGAACTGACCGAATTTAAGGAAGCGCTGGCAGAACAGGATAAAGCTCACCAGGAAGCCGAACTAGGCGATCTCCTGTTCACCGTCATCAATCTTGCCCGCTGGTATGATTTAGACCCCAGTGCAGCGCTGCAAGGCACCAATCAACGCTTTATCCAGCGGCTGGAGCAAATGGAAGCTGTTGCCGATCGTCCATTGTCTGACTATACGCCGGGAGCGTTGGAACAATTGTGGCAAGCGGCGAAGGCGAAGTTGAGAGGGGTGAAGAGTGAGGGGTGAGGAGAAGAAAGAGTTGTTAGTTTTTGGTTGTTAGTTGTTAGTTGGTTGCCAGTAGTCAGTGGTCAGCCAGGGTTTTCAGCCTTTATCCCTCATCCTTCAGCCTTTCTTCCTTCATGCCCAAACAGCGCCTCGATCTCTTGCTTGTCGAACTCAATCTCTGCGATACCCGTCACAAAGCACAGCAGTTGATTCGGGCTGGAGCGGTGATGGTGAATCAGCAGGTGGTGGATAAGCCGGGGACAGAGATTGACTTGCTGGCAAAGATTCAGGTGAAGCAACGATCGCCCTATGTCTCCAGGGGTGGCGAAAAACTGGCGAAGGCGATCGCCCACTTCGCAATTTCCGTTGCCGATCGCATCTGTTTGGATGGGGGCATTTCGACGGGTGGCTTTACAGATTGCCTGTTGCAAGCTGGGGCACAGCACGTTTATGGCGTTGATGTTGGCTATGGACAAGTTGCCTGGAACTTGCGACAGGATGCCCGTGTGACGCTACGAGAACGGACGAATCTACGCCATCTGTCATCAGCAGACTTGTACGGGTGTGTTTCTTCCGCAGACTTGGGCGATCGCCCAGCCGATCTAGGCGTGGTCGATGTCTCGTTTATCTCGCTTACAAAGGTAGTGTCGGCGCTCTGGCAATTGCTCCAGTCGCCCCGTGAGGTTGTTTTGCTGGTGAAGCCTCAGTTTGAAGTGGGACGCGCCTTGGTCGGCAAAAATGGCGTGGTACGCAATCCCCAGGATCAGGCGATGGCGATTTTGCAGGTTTTGGAAGCGGCGCAAGCGTTAGGTTGGCACTATCACGGTGTCACCTGGTCGCCGTTGTTGGGTCCGGCTGGCAATATTGAATACCTGCTGTGGTTGAAAGATGTTGCGCGATCGGCAGGGCAAGCTGAAAGCTTGGGAGGACTCGCTCAAGAAAGGGCGATCGACTCCCAAGCATCGCAAGAGCCACCTATTGCCCCAGATTTGAGTATGTTGAAACAACTAACCCTAACCGCACAACAGTCACTAACCCGTTAAACGCTGCACCTGTTGAGTACACTCAAACGCCGTCTTCCCTACTCCCTACTCCCTACTCCCTACTCCCTACTCCCTACTCCCTACTCCCTACTCCCTACTCCCTACTCCCCACTCCCCTTCTTCAATCAACAATCAATCCATCTTTCACATGAATAATCCGGTTTGTCTGCTCGGCAACGTCTGGTTCGTGGGTCACGATGACGATCGTAATGCCCTGTCGGTTTAAATCAGTCATCAAATCCATCACTTCCTGGGAGGTTCTACTGTCGAGCGCTCCCGTTGGTTCGTCTGCCAATACGAGTGCAGGGCGGTTCACCAGGGCGCGGGCGATCGCGACTCGCTGCTGTTGCCCACCCGATAGCTGATTGGGACGATTCGACAGCCGTTCTGCTAAACCAACTCTAGTGAGCGCTTCCATTGCCCGCTTTTGGCGCTGGGGCTTCGAGACGCTGGCGTAGACCATTGGCAGCATCACATTATCCAGCGCGGTCGATCGCGGCAGCAGGTTGAATTGTTGAAACACAAACCCAATCCGCTGATTGCGAATAAACGCCAGTTCATCGTTATTTAGGGTCGTCAGGTTGCGACCTTCCAACACGTAATGTCCACCACTGGGTCGATCGAGGCATCCAATAATATTCATCAGCGTCGATTTTCCCGACCCTGAAACGCCCATGATGGCGACATATTCGCCTTCTTCGATCGCCAAATCAATACCCTTGAGTACAGGCACGTCAATGTCACCCAACCGGTAGGTTTTGGTGATCTTTTCCATCCAGATCATGGTTGCCATTACTCGCTCCTCAACGCCGCGATCGGATCAAGCTGTGCCGCATTCCGAGCGGGGATCACGCCAGCTATTAGCCCGATCACGAAGGACAGTCCGAAGCCTGCGACGATCGACCAGATGGAGATAACGAAGGGAAACTTGAACAGCGTGGCGGCAGCGAAGGCGATACCAACGCCTAAGCCAATGCCAAGTGCGCCGCCTGCGATCGACACCATCACAGCTTCCGTCATAAACTGGCTCAAGATGGCGCTGTTGGTCGCTCCGACCGCTTTGCGAACACCGATTTCCCGTGTGCGCTCGACAACGGAAACGAGCATGATATTCGCGATGCCGATGCCGCCTACGATGAGAGAAATGCCTGCGATCGCGCTGACCATCACGGTAAACAACCCCACGATGTTGCTGAACGCATTGATGATATCTGCCTGATTGGTCAAACGAAAGTCATCTTGCTCCGGTGGGTAAATGTTGTGGCGAATCCGCAGCAGGTTTGTCACCTGGAATTGCGCGGCATCAAGCTGGGCAGCATCTTTAGCCTGCACCCAAAAGCCACTCACCGCGATCCCATTGATGGCATTGTTGCCCACAATCCGGGCAGACATATTGGTAAGGGGTATGTAAATGCGATCGTCCTGGTCTTGTCCACCCACTGAACCCTTCGTTTCCATCACCCCAATCACGGTGTAAAGTTCGCTTTTGACGCGGATCTGGGCACCGATCGCAGTGCCGTTTGCACCAAAGAGTTCAGTCCGCACCGTACTACCCAGCACCGCGACGGGTCTAGCACTATTCAGATCATCCTGGCTGAAAAATTGCCCTTCTTTCGGATGCACATTCTTGACATCAGGATAGTTCAAATCAGTGCCCAACAGCGTTGTCGAAGTGTTTTCTCCCTCATAAACAACCTGCACACCGCGTTGCAAGTAGGCGGCGACACCTTGGGCTGCTGGAGCTTGCTTGGCGATCGCCTTTGCATCTTCCCAGGTGACAGTTGAAGCGGTGCCCGCTCCTTGACTGATGCCGCCCGTACGCGCCACGCCAGTTAGCACGAGAATCACATTCGTTCCCAACGCTTGAATTTGCTGCTCGGTCGCTTTTTGCACCCCCTGTCCCACTGAGGTAACGGTGATGACGGAGGCAATCCCAATAATCACGCCCAGCATGGTTAGCCCGGTGCGAAGTCGATTACTCCACAACGCCTCCAAAGACATCGTGAGGACTTCCAGCAGTGAAACGCTGGTCGGATGAATGCGAGTAAGCTGTGCCATAAAATCCTCCTAACGCTGACGTGTACCACCACCGGCACTGCCAGTACTGCCACCGCCACCACGCCCCCCGCCCCCCATCCCTGGCAGGAAGGACGGTGTTCTCGATTGGGGACGATCGCCCTGTGGGAAACTTGTCAACACGCGCTCTCCTTCCTTGAGTCCAGAGAGCACAACCGTTTTGCCATCATCCGTCGAGATGCTGGTGGTAATGGGACGAAATTCAGGACGACGACTGCCCTTTTCGCCGCCCATCACCTGTACGCCGCTTGCTCCGTCTTGCCGGACGATCGCCACCGTTGGTACAACGATGACATTGTTCAACGTCCCCACGTTAAAGTTCACGTTGGCGCTCATTCCAGAACGCAACAGGTTACCAGGATCAGCTACAGACGCTTTCACTTCAAAACTGGTGACGTTTTGCGTGACCGTTGACTGCGCCGCCACCTGAATTACTTTGCCCTCAAAGGTTTTACCCGGAAAAGCATCAGCCGTAATTTTGACCGCTTGACCCACTTTGATTTGAGCAATGTTCGCCTCAGCCACATTTGCCGAAATCTGATTGGTCGAAGCCAGTGCCAAAATCGAAGCCGCTGCCGAAGAAGCCGAACTGCCTGCTGTTGATGGTGTGACGAAGGCACCCGGATCCGCGTATTTCTTTGTCACAACGCCGCTAAAGGGAGCGCGAATCTTCGTGTCATCAATAGTTGCCTCGATCGTTTGCAACTGACCCTCTGCCGTCAAAACTTGGGCGCGTGCAGTCGCAATGTCTTCTGGGCGGCTGCCAGCTTTCTGCAAATCTAGAGCCTGCTGTGATTTTCTGACCTGAGCCGCTGCTTGATCGCGAGCCGCACGGGAGGTGATGAGGTCGCGTTGTGCCAGTGCTCCATCACGAATCAACTGCTGATTTTGCTGAAAAGTTGCTTCTGCTGATCCCAACGCCGCTTTATCGTTTGTCAGTTGCGCGGCGGCTTGAGCAATATCCTGCGGACGGTTGCCAGCGATGATTTTATCCAGGTTTGCCTGAGCTTGGGCTAACTGTCCTTGGGCTTGAGTATATTGCCCCTGCAAGTTAGAAGCATCCATGTAGGCGAGGATTTTCCCCTCCTGCACCCGATCGCCCTCCTTAACCAGCAGTTGCTTTAAGATACCGGATGACTTGGGGCTGACGTTCGCCGATCGCTCCGCTAGCACTGAGCCATTGGCTGAAATGGTCACGGGCAAACTCTGACGCTCCACCTTAGCGCTTTGAATCTGCCGTCTCGATTCTCGTCGCTGTGCAGTCGTAATCTGGCTATAGGCAACATACCCACCGCCCAAGATGAAAGCAGCAACCAGTAGCCCCACCGCCCACTTTGGTATTCCACGTTTGACCAGATCCTTCACAATTTGCTCTCCGTCTAGCCAAGCTGAGTGCCATTGAAGCCAATCATGGTGAAACGAGTGGCAGCGATCGAAGGTCAGATCTCCAGCTCACTCAGTCTCTGCTTAGACTTTATGACTAAACGTAAGGTTCAAACAGCAACTCTAATCCGGTTTCTGTCTCCTACTTAAGTACTGTAAGCCAAAAGACGCCTTGCTAGCGACCATCTCTTCCAGGCATGGTCTTTAGACTCGTCAATTAAGCAAGGTCGAAAATCGTTTATCTTGTCGAAGCGCGTCAAAGTCAGAGTTGGTTCGAGCAATTTCGCGGTATTCATCTGGGTTCAACTCCAGGGCTAGCTGCAAGTTTTCAAACGCTAGATCAAAATCTCCTTGAAGAGCATAGCAGCAAGCTTTGTTGTAGAGAGTATGTGGGCTATCTGGCTTGAGCTGCAATGCTTTGTTGTAGCTAGCAATTGCCGCTTCTAGAAACCCCAGATGGTAGAGGGCGTTGCCTCGGTTTGTCCAGGCTTCCTCAAAATCGGGTCTAAATTCCAGCGCTTTGTCATAACTGGCAACGACTTTTTCAATACGATCGAGCTTCCGCAACGCCAGAGCACGATTGTACCAAGCCCAGTAATAGTCTGGCTTGAACTCGATCGCGCGATCGTAACTAAGCACCGCATCATCATAACGCCCTAGATTGCGTAGCGAGATGCCCCGGTTGTACCAAGCCCAGTAATAGCTGGGTCTGAATTTGATCGCCTGATCGTAGCTGACAATCGCCTCTTCATACCGCTGCAAGTCGTCTAAAGCACTGCCCCGATTGTTCCAGGCTTCTGGAAACCCTGGTTCATAATCAAGCGCCTGGTCATAGCTCGCGATCGCGCCTTCATAATATCCCAGATGGTACAGGGCATTCCCCCGGTTATACCAGGCATCGGGGTTGTCGGTTTGGAGTTGAAGCGCGCGATCGTAGCTGGCAACAGCAGCGCCAAAATCCTTCCGTTTATTCAGATAAAGCCCTTTCTGGAAAAAGAAGGCAGCTTCCACCTCCTGAATGTGGCTCATAGATTCAGTATCTCAATAATTTCCTGTGCTCAATATGCCCAGGATCGACAGCATGGAAACAGGTGCAGCAGCCATTCTAAAAAAACGATTCTCTAACCTAGTCAAAAGCCCCTTTGAGCGCTGCTTGGCTGAACTTGACACGGCTAGTCAAGGCTTGAAGGCTTGCCCATCGAGACTATAACGTCTCCTGCCACAAGGCTGGGTATCATCATGCCCCATCTGTAACGTGACGCATCGTCAAGTTCTGTAATCGTTCCTTGCCGCGTAGGCATCAAACAGCCAATCTGACTGCTTTTCTTCACCCGTCTGTCTAAGCTCTCGTCATTGAGGTTTTGTTACCGTTTGAGTTAGCAAGCTGGCGCTTCAGTTAGGGCTGCAACCCAATTTTTTGTGAAGATACGATAGAGACGCAGGTCATAAGATCAACCTGCGTCTATGATCGCAGAGGTGTAGGTCACGTCTAGAATTAGGCAATTTTAAAGATTTAGAGTATTGATGCAAATCAGCAGTTGAGACTTCCTGATACTGCTAGAAAACATCTGCTAATAGATAAAAGCTGGTTTTTCTTGAACGGATACATGAACGGCATGGGACACAGACCTGAAGCGCAATTTAAACGTCGTCTATTTCAGCCAGTGACTAGGTTCGCTCTGCTGACATTGATGCTGTTTGGCTCTCCTTGCACCGCCATCGCGCAACCCAGCGATCAAACAACGAATGTTGCAGTCGGCTCCGTCGAGTTCAGCGATGCCTACACTTTGTCACCGGGCGATCGCGTTCGCATTGATGTTTTCAAGGTGACTCAGTACAGTGGCGAAAATCAGGTTTTAGTCGATGGCACCCTGAATCTTCCCCAAGTGGGCTACGTATCGGTTCAAGGCATGACTTTAAAGGAAGCCGCAGACGTGATCGCAGCTAAATTCTCCAGCATACTCAGATACCCGTTCGTCACGGTTAATGTGGTTACGCCTGCTGCCGTAAAAGTGGGGATTGCAGGCGAAGTCAATCGTCCTGGTTCTTATACAGTTCCACCGGGAGAGAGTGGCTCCCAGCTACCGACAGTCACCCGAGCCATTCAGCTAGCAGGAGGCATCACCCAAATCGCAAACCTTCGTCAGGTGGAAGTGCGTCGCCCCCTGCGATCAGGCGCTGAGCGCATCATCAAGGTCAACCTGTGGGATTTTCTTCAAACTGGTAATCTGCGCCGAGACATTACCCTCCGAAGTGGCGACAGCATCTATGTCCCAACGACAACACAGACCAATCTGGCAGAATCCGTTCAACTAGCCTCTGCTAGCTTTGCCGCCGATAGAAGCGTACCGCTCAATATTGCGATCGTTGGAGAAGTCTACCGCCCTGGTCCTTACACGGTATCCGCCTCTGCCAAGACTGGTGCAGCAGGCGAAACAGGGCAATCGGGTGGTGGTGGCGACCGTGCTCCGACCATCACACGGGCGATTCAGGTAGCTGGTGGGATTAAACCTCAAGCCGATGTTCGCCGTATTCAGGTACGTCGGCTGACCAGGAACGGCTCTGAACAAACGATCGTTATTGATTTGTGGCAGCTCTTACAGTCGGGTGAACTCAACCAGGACCTCATCCTCCAAGACCGAGATACAGTGATGATTCCCACAGCGACAGCCATCTCCCCCGCAGAATCGACTCAAATTGCGGCTGCCAGTTTTTCACCCGATAGTATTCGCGTCAATGTGGTTGGTGAAGTGAAGCAGCCAGGTGTCGTGAGGGTGCCTCCCAATACTCCACTCAATCAAGCCTTGCTCGCTGCTGGCGGCTTTAATACTCGTGCCAAGAAAAAGTCAATTGAGTTGATTCGGCTTAACTCTGATGGCACTGTTACCCGACGAGCGATCGCGGTAGATTTTGCTCGAGGGTTAGACGAGCAGGGCAATCCCGCACTCCGTAATGATGACATTGTGGTGGTTAACCGTTCTACGCTTACAGTCTTTTCTGATAATCTAGGCTCGGTGTTGAGTCCTGTAAATGGGTTTCTTTCTATCTTCAGCATTTTTAGAATTTTCACTCAATAGAATTGCTAAGGAGTAGATTTATGTCATACCTGTATCAAGCTTGCTGTTCGTTAGCAAAATGATCACATTCAAATTACCATCCCGCCACGGATCAGGTTCTCGTGGTACCACCAGTTAGCACGTGTGTAGAGATCAAGATGGACAATGAACAAAGCCCCCCAACATTAGTCGCTCCACAGGAGCACAGCAGACGCTTTCAGTGGCTGCCACTCGCCAATACGTCTCAGCCTAATGATGATGATGAAGGCGGTCTAAATCTGGGGCAGGTGGTGGCATCCCTGCGGCGCAGGATTTTTATTATTGCTGGCGTGACTACCGTTGTGACCTCACTTGCCTTGCTAAAAGCCCTGACCAGTAAACCAGTTTACCAGTCTGGTTTTGAGATTTTAACGAAACCCGTGACGGTTGAAAATCAGGTTATTTCGTCTGTTCCTCAAACTCTGAGCAAAGACCAACAGCAAGAGGCTGGGGCAAAAGGTATTGATGAAACAAAATTAAAGCTGTTAAAAAGTCCGATTATTTTGTCTCCGATCGTCAAGCAGCTTCAGCCTCAATATCCAGATATTGATGTTGACTCCTTAGCAGGAGGATTAATTGTAAAAGGAACAACCACCAGTGAAATCCTTGGCGTTAGCTATCAAGATAAGGATCCTGACAAAGTTAAAGCAATTTTGTCTCTGGTTTCAGATGCCTATTTGAGGTACAGTCTGGAAGAACGTCTAGCGGACGTGCGGCAAGGTATCGATTTTGTGAATACTCAGCTTCCGCAACTTCAGAAGCGCGTCGAGGCGATTCAAGACCAGCTTCAGGGCTTTCGTCAGCAGTATAACTTGATTGATCCAGAGTCCAAGGGAAAACAGCTTATAGAACAAACGACAACAATTGGTCAACAAGGGCTTGAAACACAGGTGAAGCTGAACGAAGCGCGTGCGCTCTACCTCAGCCTGAGCAAAGAATTGGCACAGCAAACGGATGGCTCAGCGGCATCTTCTGCTTTAAGTGACAATGCTCGTTACCAAAAGCTGTTAAGTCAGATTTTAGAAGTAGAAAGCCAGCAGGCTGCGGAATCCTCCCTCTTTCTTGACAAAAGTCCAAACGTCCAGGTGTTACGCACTCAACAAGAAAACCTGCTCCCCTTGTTACAACGCGAGGGGCGACGAGTTCAAGAAGAGGTAGGGAGCAAAATTCGAGAACTGGAGGCGCGCAGCCAAATTCTGTCTCAAACCTCAACGGGCTTAAATCAGCAAGTTAAACAACTATCAGCGATTTCGCGGCAGTATGTCGATATTCAACGCGAGCTGACGATCGCCACTGAAAACCTAAACCAGTTTTTAACCAAGCGAGAAGCGCTTCGCATTGATGCCGGGCAGCGGAAAACGCCCTGGCAGCTCTTGACACCTCCCACCGAGCCAGTGCCTTCTTCGGCAGACGTGAAGCGCTCTGCTCTACTGGGAGCAATTCTCGGACTCTTGTTGGGTATTGGCGTTGCCTTGCTTTTAGAAAAACTCAGCAATGTACTCCACACACCAGACGATATCAAAACCACGACCAAGTTGCCTATTCTGGGTGTGATTCCGTTCAACCCAGAGTTGACAGAGCTAGAGACGCTGCTTCCTTTAGATAAGGTCACGTCTCTGGCAGATATGGGTGGGTTGGTGCAACAGATGCGGCAACGCCTGGGGTTTGACAGCAGCAAACGCTCTAGTCCTTATGCCTCCTCCCCGTTTCAAGAGGCATTTCGATCGCTCTACACCAACATTCTCCTGCTCAGCCCTGACGAACGCATTCGTTCACTTGTGATTAGTTCTGCTACGCCTGGGGAAGGAAAGTCCACCACCGCAATTTACCTCGCGCAAGCCGCGGCTGCCCTCGGTCAGCGAGTGTTGTTAGTCGATGCTGACCTGCGTTTACCCCAGCTTCATAACCGACTGGAATTAGAAAACGTCTATGGTCTCAGTACCATCATTTCGTCAGACCTGGATTTTGAGCGCGTTGTGCAAACATCGCTTCTGGATAGCAATCTGTCCATCCTGACCTCCGGGCAAGTGCCTCCAGACCCAACCAAATTGCTCTCGTCCAAAAAGATGCAGAACTTAATGGAACAATTTAAAGCAGCTTATGACTTGATTATTTATGATATGCCTCCCATTTTAGGGTTGGCAGATGTCAAACTGCTTGCCCTTAGAACTGATGGCGTTGTCATGGTTGTTGGATTAGACAAAGTGAAAACATCGATCGTAACGCAAGCATTGGATACCTTTAAATCGTCTTCAATTCAGCTGTTGGGCGCTGTGGCTAATGGGTCAAAAGAATCTGCTCCATCCACCTATAGTTCCTATCATCGCTACGATCCAGAAGCCAGTAAACATACAGAAGCCCTCAATGATGGAGAAATCGGTGAGCGTTCTGACGAAGTGCCTGAAAAGACAGTAAAACCATCAGGCGACTAAAATTCAGTACAAGTTAATATTTTTTCTCTATGAATTTATTAAAGTGATTAGTAGTTATTTAAAGAGTCAATTAATTAAAATAACTGCTGAAAGGTGATTCACAGTCTTCGCAATGAAAGTACTGATACTTTTGACATTGATTGGGGTTCTTTGGCTGATCAGTTCACGCCGTTGGAGACGCCGTTTTCTTAATCCGCTTGCGATCGTAATGATCATTTATCTAGGAATTACGTCTCCCATTGGTGTCTCGTTAGCCACCCAAGGCTTGACCGCACCTTTGCCACCCGATTCTGGCGAGTCAGTTGATTCCATTGTCGTTTTGGGCCGTGGTGACGACGTTCGTAACCGCCGCATTGAAATCGCTGAACAACTCTGGCGCGACAAGCGATCCTCTAAAATTTTTGCCAGCGGCATGTTAGATGCCGAATTCATCCTTGAACATTTGAAGAACAACGGGGTTACTGCTCAAGCAATTAGCGGCGAGCGGTGCTCCCAATCTACTGAAGAGAATGCCCTGTTCACAGCGGCTGTGCTGCACCCTCAAAACGTACAAAAAATTTTGCTCATCACTGACCCGCCGCACCTGCTGCGATCGGTGCTCTCGTTTCAAGCGTCTGGATTTACCGTTATTCCTCATGTAAGTCCACTACCTCCCGCTTGGGCACCTGAGCGCCGCCTTTTACTTTTGCTGCGAGAGTACGCTGGGCTAGTCCAATATGCTGTCACCAATCGGTTTCGGCAGCGGAGCACCTTTGAACTAGAGCACCCTCCAATGGATGTCACGACGAAACTGAAGACCTGGAACTGTAAGCTGTAACCATTAAAAAGACTCGATTAAACGTCTCAGAAAATACTTGCGGATTCCCAATTTTCACGTAGACTTTACGCAAAACAGTTAGTCTAATTTACTCAGTACATCTTGGCAACGAGCATGAATGACTTTCCAGACCTTCCTCACAACTCTTATCAAATCGAGAAAGAGCTGGGTCATAACCGTGCGGGCGGTCGAGTAACTTACCTGGCGACCGATACACGCACTCAGCAGCAGGTTGTCATCAAGCAATTTCAGTTTGCCAGAACGGGGGCAAGTTGGGCAGAGTACGATACGTACGATCGCGAGATTCAATTTCTGAAACAACTTGATCATCCTGGCATTCCTCACTATCTCGATTCATTCCAGACCCCGGACGGCTTCTGCATGGTGCAGGAGTATAAAAATGCCACGTCTTTGTCGGCGAATCGTAGCTTTAACCCAGAAGATATTAGGCGGCTCGCGATCGCGGCGTTAGAAATCTTGGTCTACTTGCAGAATCGGATTCCTTCAATTATTCACCGTGATCTCAAACCCGAAAACATCCTCCTCGATGAAAACGGAGCCGTTTATTTAGTCGATTTTGGCTTTGCACGAGTGGGTGGAGAGGATGTAGGAGTCAGCAGCGTGGTCAAAGGAACGCTGGGGTTCATGCCGCCAGAACAACTGTTCAACCGCCAACTCACAGAAGCCTCAGATCTGTATGGGCTGGGCATGACGCTAATTTGTCTATTGACAGGTACAAAATCGGATCGGATTGGGGATCTGGTTGACATTAGCTATCGCGTTAGTTTCAAGCAACTGGTGCCCACACTCAACTTACAGTGGGTCAACTGGTTGGAGAAGATGGTAGAGCCGCGCTTGAAGGAGCGCTTTCCCAATGCCTTGGCGGCGCTGGCAGTCGTGCCTATATCCCCTCTACGCCCTCCCGATGCTCAATTCAGCCAAGCAAATTTAAAGTTTCATGCCCATCGCTTGGGCGATCGACTGACTCAAGCGGTTATGCTGACCAACCCAATTCCAGACACTCTTTTAGAAGGGAAATGGGAAGTCGCACCGCATCCTCATGATCCTCCAGTTGAAAGCTACTGTTGGCTGACAGTCACTCCCAAAACCTTTGACGCTAACCAGGTAGAATGTCAGGTAACCGTCGATACTCGTAAGCTAATGGCGGGGAAAACCTACCATCGCAAGCTCTTTCTACACACCAACACCCTGACAAAGACGTATTCCCTCAATCTTCAGATTCAAACGGCTGCGGTGCCAGGGCAATCGTCTCTGCTGCCCAACGGTCTTTTGCTGCTCTTGGGGATGGTTTCGCTTGTGGTGAATTGGCTGGTTGCCTCAGTTGTTCTGGGCATGGGTACAGTCGAGAAGTCAGTCCCCATTGCTGGTTTTGGAGCCATCGTAGGCACTGCGATCGGGCTAGAATTTGCCGCCTGGTTGATGCGATCTGCCGGTTGGCGCACTGGCTCTACCACCTGTACGCTGGCAGCACTTGGAGTTGGTGCTGCCGCACTGATGGGAGCACTTGCCAGTGATCTTACAACAGCGGGTCCGGTGGTCATTTTGAGCGCAGGAGCAGGAGCGATTAATGGTGCGGTCAATGGCGTGATGACAGGGCTTACGGTAGAGAAAATGATGGTAAGCGACAACCCGAAAACTATAGCCATTCCAATGTGCTTACTCATTGCAGCAGTAGGCTCTAGCGTGGGCTTAGGCTTTGCGATCGGGTTTATGAACTTAGCCATACTCACCGTTCTACTTAGCAGCAGTCTCGCTCTAGGCACTTTGATGAGTCATCTTTACTTACGGCGAGCCAACACCCTCTTCTCCCACCGCAAGGCTGAACGTTACTTAATCAAGCCCTAGAGGGGCTACACGCTCGATGTATGCGCTTACTGGTGCCGCGAGTTTTGTTTGCAGGAAGGCAATGAGTTGACGATCGCGCGCTCTCCAACGCCTCGGTTGGGCAAAGACCGAACATTCTAAAATACCGATTAGTTGATTGTCTTGATAAAGCGGTGCGTGTACTAAGGCTCGATGCTGAAATTTCTCGCGCTCGTAGGTGCGATCGATCACGTCATCGCTGGCAGTTTCAATATCATCGACGAACACGGCAATCGGAGTGCGAAGCGCGATCGTCATGAGTGTGTCTTGCGGCAGGTTTGAAGCTTCAAGCCAGTCGGCACCAATCCATGCTGCCGCACGACCATCGCGTGACCAGCAGTGCGTGATCGTGCCCCGGTTTTGCGTCGGCTCCCGTAGATACAGGAAGCAGCGATCGCAGGGCATTGCCTCTCCCAATGCTGGCAGCAACGCCGTCAACAGTGTCTCTGGCTCTGCAAACTGCTCAAAGATTTGCAGCAGTCCGTCTAATGGTGCCTCGTTCTCTGTCATCGTCTCATGCCCTCCGTTCGCTCTCAGATCACAATGCCATTTCTTCCCAGCCGATCACTCATTAACGCCCGCTCTCTGCGACCTCAAAGATTAGAGCGCCCTACGTCCGCTCTTACTTTTTGGTACAAGGAGTAACGTGAACGTGCAATTGGAAGCTGAGATCCCCAGTTTCTGGCAACGTGAGCAGGCAAGCAAAGCAAGCGTAGCCAGAAACCGGGGCTCTGAAAGTTAGTTGCACCACATATCAGTATATTTGTACTACAATAACTGAACATCATCGCCTTGCAGCTTACTGATCTATGAAAGAAAAGCTGAGTTGTTCAAACTATCGACTTGCACTGAGGCTTTGCCTGCATGAGCTGAACGCAGTTCCCATTGCGGTCGCACCTCTAGTCAGGCTTTCCTTTCTCTCGCTGCTCGTCTTGTTTGCCTGGACTCAACCGACGCTTGCTCAGGACTCTATTAACCTCGATTTCACAGTCGCTCAGACAGAGCGTGTTCAGCCGTCTCCAGTAGACATTCCTCCGCCAAGCCAGCCAATAGAGGCAGTCAGCCACGTTCGACAAGCCGCAACGAAACCGACCGACTCCAGCTTCAAAGTGGACAAGCGCAACGATCAGCAGACGGACACGATCGCGCTCTCCTTTGATCTTCCTGATGGACAGCCAGCAACGACGACAAAACCAGCGTCGATCGTGCAGGCAGAACCACGGGTTGGGGGTCAAGCAAATATTTTTGTCGGTGGCTCTGACTCTCTCGTAGCCCGTACGGTGGGTCATGCTGAAGGCACCCGGACAGCCAATGGTAGCAAGACCCGTGCCTATTACGGACATTCCGATCCGGGTAACGGCGTGTGGAACCTGGGCAGTTTCTCCTACCAACACGCGGCTCAGTCTCCCAAAGAGGCAGATGAGAAGCAGCTACAACGTTTGCAAGCACAGGCAGAAACCATTCGGCAACGCGCCGCAGAACACCGTCTAAACCTTTCTCTGGAAGAAGAGCTAAACGCCCTTGATCTTGCCAATCAGTCTCCCCTGGCAGCGCTGGATACACCAGGGTATGTCGAGTGGCTGAAGCAAGCGCACGATCGAGGACTTGCGGGTTCAGAGGCAGTGCTCTGGGCACGCACTCAATCCTATTGGGATGTGCGACGCAACCGTTGGGATGCACCAGGACTGGGAAACTCAGAAGGTCATATTACACACGACCAAAACCGACGATTGACCGCGATCGCACGAGCCTTGGATACCTATCAACAGCAGCAAGTGGCGCGACGGCAAGCGGCTGATCCACAGGACAAAGTTGCAGATAAACCACCCCAAGAGCAGATGGCTGATCGCATCATCTTTCAAGACTTGTCTCCACCCAAAGCAGGAGTTGTCGCACAAGCAAAGAACTAGCCTTCAGAATGGGTGTTAGAAAGGAACATTCTGGTTAGATACGCCAAAGTAGAATCGCTCTTGGCAACCTCCTGAATGAGCTAACATCGGGCTGAAGAAAGACTTAAACCCACCCAGCACTGACGATGGACGGCTACCTTACCAAAGCCAATTTCATGAGCGGGCTACAATGCCAGAAGCAGTTATGGCTAACCGTGAAGGAGCCACACCGCGCTACTGCTCCAACGCCAGCCCAGCAGCGTCTGCTTGAGCAGGGCAACGAGGTTGGGCGTTATGCTCGCCAGCAGTTTCCACAGGGGCACCTGATTGAGGGCAATGGGTTTGAGGCAGTGCAGTCCACGCAAGCAGCGATCGCGGCTGGAGCCTCGTGTCTCTTTGAAGCCACGTTCTGTTTCGATCATGTCTTCGTTCGCTGCGACATTCTCCGCCAAACTGCGACAGCCACCTGGGAAGTGCTTGAGGTCAAAGCCTCTAGCCAGGTCAAAGCCGAGCATTATTGGGATGTTGCTGTGCAAGCCTATGTCTTGGCTGGGGTCGGTCTGCTGGTGGGTGCTGCCAAGCTGATGCACATCAACACCCAAACCTGCCGCTTTCCCAACCTGGCAAACCTTTTTACGATCGTCGATATCACAGCAGCGGTCGATCGCCTCCTGCCTGCAATCCCCGACAAGCTGCGCGAACTGCGATCGGCGTTAATTGAGCCGGAGCCAACGCTAGCTATTGGCAAACATTGCAGTAACCCTAACCCCTGTGCCTTCACCAAAGACTGCTGGCAGCACGTTCCAGAACTGTCTATCTTCACCATCCCACGGCTGGACTGGAACCAGAAAGAGGCGCTGATTGCTCAAGGTCTATTGGCACTTGCAGATTTGCCGCCCGACATGCCTTTGACAGCCAATCAACGCACTTATGTGGAGAGTAGTCGTAGTCAGCAGCCAGTGATTGCACAGGCGGCGATCGCGGCAAGCCTTGCTGCACTCGCGTATCCCATCCATTTTTTTGATTTTGAGTCCCAAAGTCAGGCGATTCCCACCTTTGGGGGACTCAAGCCCTACGAACAGCTTCCCTTTCAGTACAGTTGTCACAGCCTTCACGAAGACGGGCGCGTCGAGCATCGTGCCTATTTGCATATGGACTCATCTGACCCCAGACCGACGCTCATCGACGCATTGCTCGCTGACATTGCCCCTACAGGCTCTATCGTTGTCTATCATCAGTCCTTTGAGGCTAGTTTGCTACGGCAACTGGCTCAGACTTTTCCTACCCATGCTATCCACTTAGAGGCGATCGTGGCGCGCCTCTGGGATCTGGAAGTGATCTTTAAGCAGCACTATAAACACCCAGCGTTTCGAGGCTCAACCTCCATCAAACGCGTGCTCCCAGTGCTGGTACCGTCTCTCAGCTACAACGCCTTGACCGTGCAGCGCGGCGACCAGGCTCAAACTATTTGGGAGCAACTGCTCTGTTGCACAGATGGGGCAACGAAAACTCAGCTCATGGAAGACCTCAAAGCCTACTGTCATCTCGATACTTTGGCTATGGTCGAACTATACAAGGCATTGTGCGAGCTAGTCTAATTCTGTTCAAAAGAACTTTAGTTTGAGTGCGTCCGCCAATGGTTGCATCTTTCTCCGAGGAAGCGCGATCGTTCAAGGATCTTCCACTACAATGCGCTTAACCCGATTCTTCTTACGTACGATGCGGTACACATGGTCGGCGTTAATCCCCAGCACACGCTACATCCCCTTTACACGCTGGGACAGATGGGACACGTCTTAACGTCTTCAGGAGTTTTTACCAATGGCATACTTTTTCTCACAGGCAACGATCGCGGTCGAAATGTTTAGTTTTGGTTACCTTGCTAGTGCGTTTGCGCTGCACACGCATCGCCGCATGAATCAGATTCCTGGCTGGCGTGCATATCAAGCTACTCAGCGTCAAGCAAAAGTACCTGAGCCATGTCCGCCCGTCAAACGCAAGCTCTCCCCAGTGGAACAATTGCGGCAGCAGTGTCAGCAAGCTGGCATTAAGTGGCGCAATGCCCACGGTCAGAACAAGCATCTCAAAAAAGCGGAAATGCTGTCTGCTCTCCAACAGCTAGAACAAATGAAACGAGTGATGACGGTGCAAACGCCGCCAGTAGCCTCGTCAAAACGGGCAGCATAACAATTAAATGGCGTACTAAAAAAAGCCCCAGGCACCTTGTCTGGGGCTTTTGCTTGAGACTCCGGCTAGAAGTCTGTCAAACAAATCTTTAGTCGTAACGCTCAACGGTCGCTGCAATGCTGCCAGTCTCCGCAGATAACGTCTGGTCTGCCTGCTGGATGGAGCGCGCAAGGATGCTCTAAAAAACGGACTGCTTCGCGGTCAAAGCCCTGCCAGTAGTAGCAGGCTTTACAAGGGGTCGCGTAACGAGCGTTTGCGCCTGAGCGATGAACGGTTGTACTTGCCTGCACTTTAACCGCACTTCGCCTTTGCAGAGTCTGCTGCCAAGTAGTGTTGTCAGTATGACCCACGCCAGAGAGAAGAGAAGCACGATCGCTGAGTTGGGTGGCAGTGCCTGGCTCAGGCGTACTTGCCAATCTGGTATGAACGGACTCAGGCACAGCAAGACTGAGGTCGTCGCGGCGATCGACGACATGACGATGACCAACACCATCATCGCTACAGCATCACCAACGAGGATAATGGTCAGTAGGAATCCTTTGACCGCTTCATACTTCGGTCGCATCTGAATGCACCTGTCCTCGGACATTTTCTACTCAGGGCAGCCTTCCAGTTGCTCCAGGCAGGCTAGACAAACCCTTGTAAGCAAACAGAAGCGTAATCCTGTACGATTCCTCTTGAAGAGACGCAACAATCTCTGTAGGGTTTGTTAGCGAGTGCTGCGTAAGATTTAGTGAGATGTCCTAGCTGGCGTGCTTGCGTGGATTGGTCACCACTAATTCAAATTCCCAGCCTGGAACCTGCTGCACTCGTTTTGTCAGCGTGCGCAAGTCTTCAGAACCATTGAGAGTCAGGTTGCTCCGCGTACGAACTTCCACTGCGACCGTCTTGGCTGCACTGCTGGCGATTAAATCAAGCGCACAGTCAGCGAGCGCTGTCGGAAGTTCCTCAGAGGAGGGATACAGTGTCACCGTGTAGCCTTGCTGCCGATATTCCCGCGCCAGCCTGAGGAGGCGTTGGTGTTCAAGTTGGTTCTGCTCTGCTGAGTGACGCATAGTGTGAAAGATGTGCTTACTCCTATCATCCATTAAAGGACATCAAAGTCAAGTCCTCTAATCCTTCATTATAGAAGCTTAGGGGGAATGATGAAGCTTTTGTGTGGTTTGATGCGTACAAACGGGCACTGCAAGCGAGGGTTGATCGACCCTGCTAGTCTAGGGCTGTTGGGTCAGGAGCGGTTTCAATCCGAATGTGTAAAAACTCCTCGCCACTGCAAAACCCTTTGGCTAGCACCAGCGACATCCCTTTGACCCGAAATGAGCCATCCAGGCTACGCCGCCGACTGACAAAATCAGTTACTTGATAGTCATCGACGTAAATGATCCCGTTTAAGGCATCGCGCACAGGCTTCACAATATTGTCGCTGTCAGGTACGCCCTGCTCGTTGCCGGGTATCACATCGTAGTAGTGGGTAATCACAACGCGTACTGAGTCGCCTGTGGGCTGAGATGCTGGCCAACACGCGATCGCAACATCTCGCACCTGTGCTTTCCAGGCTTGTAAGCGTTTTTTATCTTTAGTTTGATGGGAAATGGGTTTCCCCGTCACAATAAATTCAAAGGGTAGCACCGGGGGCATCATCGGTTGCAAGAAGAGTGTGTGTGGGCAGTCGCTTTGCCTAAGTCGTAGCGTTGCAGACAGGGAAACACTTTACCAAGGGGGCTGATTGCTAGTTGTCAAGGGTAAATACACACGTTCTACTTCTATAGTAGTTGGCAGTCTCGCTGATTGGGGGACACGACCGGGGTGCCAGTAACCTTACCTTCTGCTGCGTGACACAACTCATGTAAGGACTGATGTTGAAGGTCTGGATGTGTTGACGTTAAGAGGTAGAGGAAAAGTTGCCGTAGCGGTTAGGTTGCTACGACTTTCCGCGCCTCGTCAAGCCTCCAGCTCTGAAGGCTTTGCATCTACACAGTTTGAGGTACGGTGCCTGTCTGCGAGACGTGAGCTGGAGTTACAAGAAACCCCTTCGGCACAGAATTGCCTTTTTGTTGCAGTAGCCGTGGTAAGAGTTCCCTAGATGTAGAAGAGTATGGCTTGGATGTCGCACCATGATTTTCAAGACTGGAACGAGCGATTGATACACCAAAAACCTAGAGGCTAGGAGGATACACGATTCAGGCAAGACGCATCGGAGCGTTGTTGATTCTGGAAGCGAAAAGGCTGGGTGGCTTGAAACTTCGTTTCAAGCCACCCAGCCTTTTCGCTCTCTCGCCACGCTAGCGCCTCTACAAGCAGCTTGGAGCGATGGATGAACGGCAAGCGAGTCTTTAGACTCATCTCTTTATTTATTTTGTGATCCTAAATGTGTTTTAATTGCAGCTAAAAACTCCTGTTCTAAGTAGGGCTTGGTGAAGTAATCCGTCGCACCTAACTGCATGGCTAGCCATCGGTGTTTCTCATTGCTGCGAGAGGTCAGCATTATGATGGGAATTTTGGCGATTTGAGGCTCTTGACGACGGTAGCTGAGAAACTCAAAGCCGTTCATGTTAGGCATTTCAACATCACAAACGACTAGTAGTGTAAGGCATAAGTTTGCCCACCCTAATTTAGGCGGTTAGTGCTTTCCCCTTATAAGTCCACTGGAACAGTTTTGCCATGGTGCGATTGAAATAATCAATGAAGCCAAGGATGCGAGTTTTCAAATCAGCTTGACTGAGACAATTGCCGCGCTTGAGTCACTTTCGCATCAGGATGCCAAACCAGCTTTCAATTTGATTCAGCCAAGAACAATGCTTGGGGGTGAAGTGAAAGACAATGTGATGGGCGGGGTTAGTCAAAAAGGCAGTTCGGGTTGCCATGGAGTGCAGGATGCCACTCTTGCCCTTGAGTCCGAGGTCAATCTCCAAGCCCTCGACTTGGGCGACATAGCGCACCAGCGATTCCGATTGATGCGTATTTAAGCAGTCCATCATCAAGTGCCATTTGGTCGCCTTGGGGTCGGTGCCAACCGTTTGTTGGACATGAGCCAGATAGTCTGCTTCGGTGCGAGTCTCGCCCACACTCGCAGAAATCACCTGCCCCTGAGCCACATCAAAACTGGCAATCAAGGTTTGGGTGCCATGGCGGCTAGACTCAAATTCGCGGCGTTGGATCTTACCAGGACGCATCGGCAAGTCGGGTGCTTTGCGCTCTAGCGCTTGAATCCCAGTCATCTCATCTAAGCTCACCGTGCGCTCTGCCGCCGCCGCCCGCTCCTGTGCACTCAGGTAGATGTCGCCGATGTCTTTGACTTTCTCATCAAAGGCTGGGTCGGGGGGGATTCAGCCAGTAGCCTGACTGATGCGGTTTCAGGTCGGCTTCTGCCAATAAGCGTCCCATATGTCGCGCTGAAATGCTTGCGACAATCTCTTGCTCCACCAGTTCGTCTGCCAACTCGCGATGGGTACACTCGCTGATGGGTCGATCGTATTCCCTGGGAGCATCACAGGCCATCTTAAACAGGTGCAAGACTTGCTCTAACGCAAAGGTCGCCGGTGCCCCGCTCCGTGGCGCGTCCTGTAGGCGCTGAACCACCCCACCAGCCTTCTCGCCTACCGTCAACCAGCGTTCTCGCCATGTTCTTGCCATCTCCCGACTAATCCCCAGTTCCCGCGCAATTTCTCGATGGTTACGCCCTTGGTCGGCGAGTAGAATGATCCAAGCTCTCAAGGCAATTTGTTGAGGGGTGCTGTGGCGGTTGACCAGTTCTTGCAGTGCTTGACGCTCACGCTCTTCTAACTGAAGCGGCTTCGGGGCAGATTTGGGCAAGGTTTGGCTCGTTGAAAGGGATAAAGTAAGGGTAGCTTAACTTGCGCCTTCTTGTACTAGCTTCAACGTGCCAAACTTAGGTGACCAAAACTCATCACGGCTCTCAAAAAACGCCACATCTTTGCATTTTCCCTGTCGATGTTCCAGCAGTGAGCAGCGCAGCATCACCTTCGCCGTTCCTTCCTTTGTATAGGCATAGCGCTCCAGCAAAGCGCCACAGACAGGACAGGGAATAGTTGTAAACGCGTCTGGGTTAGGGGTGCGCTGAGCGTAAGGCAACTCATACCGTTTCCCCTTAGCATTCCAGAACATCACCGTGCCGCACTTTGCCGCTACACATTTGAGAAAATGATCTGCCTTTAGCTTCTGAGATTTCGACGGCACTTTGGTCATCAATGCGCCACATGTGGGGCACGCGGTTTTCGTCACCGTTCCTGGAGACTTGGGTGGTTTCGAGGCTGGTTTTGAGCCAGTGGTGTTTAACGGTTGCACACCCTTTGTCAGCAGCAGTTGACCCGCTTTCTCCAGTGCTGGGGCAAAGTAGGTGCGGTGCCAATGAGTTAGGTATCCCTGCCAGTCTTGCTTTCCCTGGGCAATGGTGTCTAACGCCAGCTCCATTTGAGCTGTAAATTCTGGTTGCAATAAGTCTGGCAGTAGGGTTTCTAAGGCGGTATCTAGCGCCAGTCCCAAGGCTGTCGGCTGGAGTTTCCCTTTTTCCACCTGCACATATTCCCGTTCCTTGAGTGTTTTGATGGTGGGTGCATAGGTGCTGGGTCGCCCAATGCCCTTGCGTTCCATCAACTGCACGAGCTTCGGTTCAGTGTAGCGAGGGGGCGGTTGAGTTTGCTTTTGGTCGGCGGCGGCTTGTTTGAGCGTGAGCGGCTGTCCCTGCTGCAAGGCTGGCAGTTGAGTATCTGCACTCAAATTATTCCAGTAGCGAGTGTAACCGGGAAACTCCACAACTTGCCCTCGCGCTTCCCACTGGCTCGTTCCAGAGCGCGTGACGACTCGCGTTTTCCGCAGCCGGGCAGGGCAACACTGGGAGGCGATCGCTCGGTTCCAGATCAGCTCGTACAGCTTGCCCTCGTCACCGCTGACCTGGTTTTGCAGTTGCGCTGGTACTCGATCGACAGCGGTGGGACGAATGGCTTCATGTGCCTCTTGTGCGCCTTTGGCAGCCCGATGTCGAGCGATTTGATTGGGCACGTTGCTTGGATCATGCTGCTCTAGATAGTGACGGACGGCGGCACGAAAGGGTGCTGCTAGCGTCACCGAATCTGTCCGCATGTAGGTGATGTGCCCCGCTTCGTAAAGGGACTGTGCCACTTTCATTGTTTTTTCAGGGCTGAAGCGCAGCTTGGTGCCTGCTGCCTGCTGTAAGGATGAGGTAATAAAGGGAGGTGGAGCGGCTTGCGTGGTTGTCTTTCCTTCTACCGTGGCTACTTGATGCGGGGATGATTGGGCGATCGCCACGAGTCGATCGGCTTCTGCCTGACTGGTCACCCGATCGGACTCTTGGCTCTCCTTCCCTTCAGCGGCATCATCCGGCGGCGCTCCCACTGCTGGGGTTTTGGTGCGAGCTGAAGCGCGGGTGGCACGATAGAACGCTTTGAACCCTTCCTGGTACTCTACCCAGACACTCCAGTAGTCCTGGGGCTGAAACGCTTGAATCTCTTGCTCGCGCGTGCACAGCAAATGCAACGTGGCGCTTTGCACCCGTCCCATCGATTTCGCACCAATGTTGAGCCGCCACACCACATGTTTACTGCCCTTGTAGCCGACTAGCTTATCAAGACAATCGCGTGCTCGTCCGGCAGCAATCAGCGACTGATCAAGCGATCGGGGGTGTGCGATCGCGGCTTTGACAGCTTGTGGCGTAATTTCGCTGTAGACCACTCGCCGGGGATTGTTCAGCTTTAGTGCCTGTTGGAGATGCCAGCCAATGGTTTCGCCTTCGCGATCGGGGTCAGTGGCAATGTAAACCGCATCCGCTTGCTTCACTGCCTGACGCAGTTCTGCCAGCACCTTCTTACCTCTAGCCTCCCTCGGCTCATAGCGACACTCAACCCGACTCTCCAGCAGGTCAAAGCCCAACGCATCATCACCGTCGTTTGCCAGTTCGCGTACATGCCCCATGCTGGCTTTAACCTGCCAACCAGCACCCAAAATCTGGCTCAGCTTCTTGGATTTACCCGGACTTTCAATGAGCAGCAAGTTTGCCATCGGTGTACCATAAAGCATTAGTTTTATAGTACAAGCGATCTGCTCAAACGGCTTCAATTTTGGTTCAATTTCATGTAGACGGTTTGTCAGTAGACAAACATCGCGTCGCTAACGGCTGACAGCTCAACTATACGTAAATTGCAGAGTTAGACCGCTAGATCTCGGTTGAGACGGTTCTTCAAAATTATTTGTGGGTGCATCTGACTTTTCTCTAAGCTTTTGCTGACTTTGCCCGGATGACAAAGCAAATTCGTGAAGGTTAGAGTAAATTCAATTTCAGGTGTTATGCCGGATCGTTCTACCTATTCACCCTCTGTGGGATCTTAGACAAAATCATTCTGTCTGTTAATAGTTACACCTCAATCCTTCGATTGGAAGAGATAGGAATAATGGCAGGTGGGCAAAATTCTAATGGTGGCGTTAAGTGGACAGCAATGAGTACGATCATAGCTGCGTTAGTTGCTGCCATTGCTGCGATAACCGTTGGTTATTGGCAGTACTCTCAAAAAAGTGAGGGCATAAGGGAGTTTCGAGGACGTGTCATAGATGCGAAAACTGGAAAAGTGCTACGACAAGCGAAGATTGTCTTAGAAGCCCAAGGTTCTCCGCCCATTATCTACTCTGATTCAGAAGGATTTTTCTCTTTTCCGCTTGAAAAAGCTAACACTCAAGTTCGTATTCGGGTAGAAGCAAATGGCTACGAAAAGTACGACAGATTTATCAATCCGGCTTCTGGTTCAGGCGTAGAAGAGATTCAAATCCAACCGACACAAAGTTCCTCTCAACCAGCATTTGTAACTACGCCAGAGGCTTCTATCCCTTCTTCTCTTTCTCCACCTTCTGCTTCGGCTACCCCCGTAAGCTAGCCCCCCTTAAAGAGCAACCCAACTAATGCAACATCTAGAACTGGAGTGGCTATCGTTTTCGATCCTCCATCAAATGTAAGAGAATCTCCAGACGGAAGTATCTTATGTTCAGTCAGGGAGAAAACTACAATTAATATTTATGGCTCTACAAGTTCCTGGTATTACACAGATGTGTGTGGCAATATGGGGGTAATTGATTCTAGCCAAATAACATTCAAGCCGAACTGAACGTTAACCCTCCTGATATGAGAAGCCCATGAAACAATTTAAGATTGTTATTGAAAAGCATTCAGATGGATATGTTGCCTACCCAGTTGGTGTTGTGGGAGCGGTTGTTGGTCAAGGCGATACCTACGAAGAAGCCTTAGCCGATGTGAAGTCGGCTATTGCCTGTTATATCGAAGTCTTCGGTAAGGAAATTCTTGACGATATACCTTCCGAAGTTTTTATCGCTGAAGCAGGGATTGCTGTTTAATGGCGAAATTTCCGGTAGATGCCCCACAGCGTCGAGTAATTGCAGCGTTTGAGTTACTGGGTTTTGTAGTGGTTCGTGAACGTGAGCATATAGTTATGAAAAGAAAGAACGAGGATGGTACGGAAACACCATTAGTCATGCCGAACCACTCCAAAATCAAAAGCGGCACTCTGAGAGCAATCTGCACACAGGTTGGTGTTTCCAGAGAAGAATTCTTAAACGCCTACAATCAGATCTGACTCGTCGCAACACGGTCTAACAAGTCGCTGCACTGGAACGCTGCAAGCTGGTCAGTTGAGTTAAAAGGGTTATCTGCGTCCGGTGAACTTGGTCGTTAATCCGCTTAGCGCCACTGCCGCAGCAAAAAGCTAGGAGAGGCAAACGTGCAACCTCTCCTAGCCCATGACTC